>MTKZ01004042.1_pt1 | contig 10681 bp, 9 predicted proteins | sample 1042781 | NCBI WGS metagenome assembly MTKZ01 (sample SAMN06212207, study PRJNA360539) | anaerobic digester metagenome | biome: Wastewater treatment plant; material: sludge; isolation source: anaerobic digester fed with sludge from wastewater treatment plant | place: Denmark: WWTP Viborg ...
TACGCCTTGAAGAAAGCGATGTGCAGGCGGGCGGTCTCGTGCGCAGACAAATGCTCGCTGGCAAAATGCACCCACGCGCTGATCGGCAAATGGTCAACGGAATCACCCTTGACGGCGGCGTTAAAGCGTTGGAGTTTGGTGAAGGTAGTCATGGGGATAGTTATAGCAGATTTGGAAGGAGGAGTGAGAAGCCAGACGGAAGACGGGAGACGGGAGACGGAAGACGAACTAAACGGTTGACCGTCCCCGTCTTCCGTCTTCACTCAATGTTTCCCCACCAGCACCACGCAGATGCCGCCTTTTTGCGCCACGTTCACCACCTGTTTTTGCGAGGCGCGACCCAAAATGGCGGTGCCGTATTTGGTGGGCGCAAACCCAAACACCACATAAAACGGCTGAGTGCTCACCGACCGATCCGTCTCCACCACCGGAAACTCATACGCGGTGACGATGGCAAGTTTTTGCGCCACCCACTCGTCTGGCTCTTGCGCGGCGGTGTGCAGCGCGGCATCCCAGTCGCTTTCGCTGGTGGCCGAGCCAATATACACGCGGTCGCCGCCATACGAGCGGTTGGGCTTAATCACAAGCTGGTCGCGGTGGGCGCGGGCGAACTCAAACAAATCCACTTCCTCGCCGGTGAAGTCGGCGGTTTTGCGCGGGTTCAGCAGGCGCGTCCAAAGCAAATGGCGGCGCAAAAGCTGACGCTCGCCGGTGGTAAAAAAGCGGCTAAAGCGCGGGTCGGTCAACAATTCAAAGGTGCTTTTGTGGTCAAAATCCCCGGCCATGGAAGACACCATTTGATTGCGCTTGAACATGAGTTTGGCGAGGTCGGGGTCGCCGCCCTCATCGCGCAAGGCAATGTAATCGCGCGTGTCGTAATCGCGGTACACCACATCCACCTGCGCGCCTTGATAAAACGCCTCTGGCTGGCCGTTTACGTTGCGCATTTCCAGCTCGGTGGGGTCGCAGTAGATGGCGTTCTGACCGTGCGAGACGCAATAATCGGCCAGGGTTTGAAATTCGGCGGGGCCATCGCCAGAATACTTGGCATCGCAAAACGCGATTGTGCCGCCGCTGCGCCCAATCAGCTCCAATTGATCCTGCATCTCGCGCAAGAACAAATCTTCGCAATCCTCGTTCGCCTCCAAATTTAGCTCTGGCGTAAAACGTTTGAGCGCCGGGTAGACCAAATTCATCACGCTGCGTTCTGCGCCGGGGATGAGCGAGATGCCGCCCACGCCCACCAGGTTTGGCTCCACAAACATAAACGTGTCTTTCCAGGCTGGGCTGGTGAAATCGGCCATGGCGTCCAAGCGGCCAAACACGCAATTGCCGTTGCTGTGCCCGGGCGTCCATGTTTCGCGCAGCCACGCCTCGTGGTCGGGGTCCAGCGGCACAATTTTGCGCACTTCTTCGTTTTCCAAATACCAGTCTGGCACGCGCTTTAACACTTCTTGCAGGGTGAGGGAAACCGTGTGGAAATAGTTGAGCTGCTCCGGGAAGATGCCCGTTGGCCGCAGGAACACATTGATCACATCTTCAACCCCATCCCGAAAATACACCAGCCCATTTTTGCGCGCCGCGCCGGGCATTCGCTCGGCCAATTGCCAGATGGCGCTGGTGGGCAGGTCAAAAAAGGCGCGGCGCAGCTGGCCGTCTAGCGAGAGGCCGCGCAGACCATGTTCGTCTGATGCAGTGAGAGGGTTGGACATGGCGGAATTTTATCCGCAAACGCCAGATTGTGCGCCCGAAAAAGTGGTCAATTAGGCAAATGGAGAACGTCATTTCCGCGAAAGCGGAAATCCATAATGCGCCAAGCCAAAACGCAAGGGAAACGCATCTTTTCGCCAGTCATATTGTGGCTTTGTTATAGATCCCCGCTTGCGCGGGAATGACGGGCTTTATTTTTTGCGCCAGACAAAACATTGCCCAATTGACCACTCCTCGCCAAAAAAGCGCAAAAGATGCACAAAAATGAGCTTCGGCGCTCGTGCCTCAAAATTCCTCAGGCATAATCATCACCGGAATGAAGATCGCGGTCAACGCCTGGTTTTACGAAAGCCTGCACACCGGCAGCGGGCAATACCTGCGCCATCTGGTGGAGGCGTTGCGCCAGCTCGCGCCAGAGATTCAGCTTGAATTGGTCACGCCGCGCAAACGCGATGACCTGAGCAAGATCAAATTTGAGCAAAGCGACTTTCCCCGCGCCGCCCAGCGCATGAAGGCCGATCTCGCTTTTGTGCCGTACTGGGCGCCACCATTGGCCTGCGCTGTGCCGCTGGTCGTGACGATTCACGACATCATCCCGCTGGTGTTGCCGGAATACCGCGGCAAAGCGCAGCACCGGCTATACACCAGTTTGGTGCGGGCGACCTCGGCCAACGCGGCGGCTATTTTGACCGACTCGGAACATTCCCGCGCAGACATCATCGCGCGGCTGGGCGTGCCTGCGGAGCGTGTGAGCGCCATCCCGCTGGCGGCAGACGCGCGGTTTAGCCAAGTTCTCACCGAGGCAGAAGCCATCCGCGTGACCGAAAAATACAAGCTGCCAGAAAGATATGTGTTTTACCTGGGCGGGTTTGACCCGCGCAAAAATATCGAGACCCTCATGCAGGTGTATGTTTGGGCGGGTATTGCCATTGGTGATGAGTATCCGCTGGTGGTGTCTGGCTCGCCCGATGAGCGCGTGGCCGTGCCCGGCGGAAAATCCATCACCCTGAGCGAGATGGCCCGCCAGCTTGAGGTGGACGATTGCGTGCGGTTTATTGGCCGCGCCGACGAAGCCGACAAGCCCGCGCTGTATGCCATGAGCCGCGCTTTTTTGTATCCCTCGCGTTACGAAGGTTTTGGCCTGAACCCGCTGGAGGCAATGAGCAGCGGCGTGCCGGTGGTGGGCAGCAACGCCTCGTCTTTGCCAGAGGTGGTGGGCGATGGCGGCTGGCTGGTTGACCCCGCCGATGCGCGGCGGATGGCGGGGGCGCTCATCGCCACCTGCGTGGAAGACGAGCTTCACGACCGGCTGGCNNGACCGGCTGGCTCAACGCGCGGTTTTGCACGCGGCCAAATTTTCCTGGCAACGCGCGGCGTATGAAACGCTGACCGTGTTTAATCGGGTGATGAATGCGAGATAAGCCCAGCCTGCCTATGCGCCTTGGCGTCTTTGCGAGAGATCATTTTCTCCCGCTTGGCATTTTCATCGCGGCGGTTGTGTTTTACACCTTCACCCTCAACACGGGCGTGCAACCCGCAGACAGCGGTGAGCTGCAACTGGCCGCGCTCACGCTGGGCGTGCCGCACCCGCCGGGCTACCCGTTGTTCACCATGCTCGGCTGGCTGTTCTCGCGCCTGCCGATGGGTTCACCGCTGGCGGGCATCTCGTTCCTCTCGGTGATGGCATCCGCGGGCGCGCTGGCTCTGGTTTTCCTTGCGGTTCGGGCGGTGTCATTCCCCACCCAGCGAGAGGGGTTAGGGGCGGGCGCGATTGCCGGTTTGCTGGCCGTGCTCATGCTCGCCACCAGCACAACCTTTTGGGCGCAAGCCACCACCACCAACATTCGCAGCTTGTCCGTCTTTTTCACCGCGCTGATGGTGTACGCCGTCGCCAAAACCTCGCAGGTTGGCGATCAAAATTTATCCAGCCAAGGCTTTATCCGCCAACCTGCGAGGTTGTTTATGGCCGCCTTCGGCCTCGGCATTGCGCATCATGTTTCGCTGGTGTTTGTGGGTGCGGTGTTGGGGGTGTATTTGTTCTGGGACGGAAGACGGAGGATGGAAGACGATCCCACCCCCAACCCCTCCGCGCGAGAATACTCGCAGCGGGAAGGGAGACCGTCTTCCGTCTTCCGTCTTCTCGCCGTCTTCCTCTCCACCCAACTGGTTTGGCTTTACTTGCCTTTGCGCAACGCCGCGCCCGGCCCGCTGGCGCACGGCGACCTGACCACCTTGAGCGGCTTTCTGGATCACGTTTTGGCGCGTGGGTTTGGCGGCGATTTCTTTTATTTTTTGCGGGTTGAGCCAGAGCGGTTTTTTGACCGCCTCGCGCTCATCCCAGATTTGCTGCTGTTCCAATTTAGCCCGCCGGTTTTGCTGGCCGCGCTGGTGGGATGGGTGATCTTGCTCGTTCGCAAACGCGCCCTGGGCGTGGCGCTGCTGGCCGCGTTTGGCTTGCATTTGTTCATCACCATCACCTACCGCGCCCCGCAAACGGTGGAGTATGCTCTGCCCGCGTGGCTCATTTTGTGCGTTGGCGCGGGGATGGGGTGGGCCAGCATTCCTCAACCAACAACCAACAACCAACAACGATTATTGGTTGTTGGTTGTTGGTTAATGATGTTTGGGTTGGCCGCCTTTCTCGGCCGTGACCTCATCACCCGCTGGCCGAGTTTTGCGCAACTGAGCCAGCCCGACCCCAACGCCGCGTTGGCGCAAAACGCGCTGGTCGCGGCGCAACCAAATGGCGTGATTTTGGCCCAGTGGCATCAGGTGACGCCGATGTGGGTTTTGCAAAGCCAGGGCGTTGCGCCAGCCGCGCAGGCTAAATATGTGTACCCAGATGGGGCGCAAAAATACGAGGACACTTTTGCCGACCGCGCCTTGGCCGAGGCGCTAAGCGGCAAGCCCGTTTTTGTCACCACCTTCTACGCGCCGCAATTTTCATCGCGGGGGTTGTGCCAGCGCAACACAAACACGCCCAACCTTTGGCAAGTGGTGATGTGCAACGCGCCCGCGCCACGCCTTGCCGAACAGGTGATTTTTGACAACCGCATCGCCGTCATCCCCCCGTTTGGGATGGCGCAAACGGCACAAGTGGGTGGCGCGCTGGTGGTGCCCGCCCGCTGGCGGCTGGATGGCGCGGCAAACGAAGGCGAATCGCTCACCTTTCGCATTTTCCGCAAAGATGGGCGGCTGGCCGCGAACGCCGATGTTCGCTTAACCAACCCAATACCCAATACCCAATACGAATCAACCCTTCTTTTGCCCATCCCGCTTGATCTTGAACCCGGTGAATACGCGCTGGTCGTTGGCGCGTATCGGCCAAAGCAGGCTGGCGGCTTTGAGGTGATTCAAGGCGTGACCGCGCGAGGCAGCGCGATGGAGTACGCGCCGCTGGCCGTGCTGAACATCACGCCCGCCGCGCGACCCATCGCCACAACCCGCCCGCAAAACGGCCCGCTGGTGGGCGTGGATTACGACCTCGGCATCCCCGGTCAAATGCGGCTGTATACCCAGTGGCGGTTGGATGGCGCGGCGCACCAGGTTGTTTTGCAAGACGCGGCAGGTAACGGGCTGGCCTCGCGCACTTTGCCCGCGGGTGATGGCTATTTGGCGCTTGTTTTTGACGCGCCGCCCCAGCGCGGTCTGCGCGTCAAGGTGGATTCATCCGCCCCGTTTGCCTTGCCAGATGTGGCCGAGGGCGAGCGGTATGTGCCGTTTGGCGATCAGATGGCGCTGGTGGGCGCGGCCACATCGCGGGCGGGCGGCACGTTGAAGGTGGATGTGCGCTGGCTGGCTGGGCAGGCCATCACCACCGATTACAAAGTGTCTGTGCGGGTGGAGGGCAACGGCTTTTACGCCCAGCACGCAGTCACGCCCGCGCTGGGGGCCATCCCCACGCTCAAATGGATTCGCGGGACGATGGTGATGGATCGGCATCCGGTGGAAGTGGGCGCATACGCGGGTTTGCTCCGCGCAGATGTGCGGGTGTATGACAATTTCACCCAGTTGCCGCTGCCCATGCTGGATGAGCGATACGAGCGCGAGGGCAGGCCGGTGGTGGAGGTGAAGTGAGATTAGGCCGCCTCCATCATCCAGAGCGTAATTGCCGCTTGCGCATTTTTCAAAAATAGAGGATGATGTTTGCATGGCTGAATTGCCAATTGCAGACCGCGCCTTTGTGCGAGATTTTTTGTCCAAGCGGTTTTCGCTGGCCGAGTTAAAAGACCTTGCCTTTGACATTGGCATAGACCCGGATGAGATTCCATCGGACACAGACGCCACGTTTTCTCGCGAACTGATTGCCTATTGCGAGCGCCGTGCCACGCCAAACGTGGGCTGCCTGCTGAGCGAAATTGCCAAGCGCCGCCCGGATGACATGATTACACGGCTGGCGAACGCGCAAAATGGCGCGTGCCAGCGGTTGCTGCAATTTGTTTTGCCCGGCAACGACGCCTCACTTTCTGACGAACTGATGGCCGCGTTGCGGGCCGTGCTGCAAAAACACCCGGATGCAAACGTGCAGGTGCTGGGTGTGTTGCCCGGCAGCGTGCGCGTTTTGGTCAGCCTGCCCGATGGCCTCGCGGCGGAGTTTCTGGATGAGCTTTCCAAAACGCGCAAAGATTTAGCCAGCCGGGTTGCCATCACCGAGGTGAAACCGCTTGAGGCTTTGCCCCAACCCATACAAAACGGGTGGCGCGATGAGGTGTACCGCCGGGCGCTGGTTGCCGCGCCAAAACCAAAACCAGCAGCTCCGCCTGCAACGCTGCTCGTTGTGGGTTTTGCCGGGCTGGCGATTTTGGCGGGTGCGTTCGCCATCAGCCTGCCCAGCGTGAGCGTGAAAAATAATTGCGCTACCCGCATTCCGCCATCTGGCGATGCGCCGCTGATTGGCGCGTTGCAGCCGGGCGCAAGCCTCTCGCTAAAGTTGCTGCCTGGCTCTGCCACGCTGGCCGCAAAGGATGGCGCGGTATCCATCAGCCTGCCCGGCGTGGGGGCGCTGCCTGTCACTGTGAGCGAGGACAACCTCGGCAATGTGACGATTGACGGCCAGCGGCCCAAAGCGGGCGATTCGTTTGCGCTCAATCTGGGCAGCAGCCACACGGTTGTGCTGTGCGCGGGCGGAAGATGAGAGGGTTGAAAGCCGGGCGGGGAAGAGTGATATTTGGATACGGGTATAGTTGGCGGGTTGCATATGCATCCAGCAAAGACCGAGACTTTTCAAAATACACCTCAGCCAACCCAACAAAGCGCGGCAGAAAAACGCAAAACGCTGATGTTGCGCCTGCTCGCTTTGGGCGTGTCGGTGGTAATTAGTGGCGCGGTGATTGTGCTTACCACGCACTTTCACAACGAATTGCACCAACTGCAAGGCGCGGGCGTGCTGGGGTTGTTTGTGGTCAGCATCATTGGCAACGCCACCGTGATTATCCCCACCTCGGTTTTTGTATTTGCCTGCGCGGGGGCAACGGTATATGGCCCGTTGTTATCTGGCATAGCGGCGGGCGCTGGCTCGGCCATTGGCGAGATGACCGGTTACCTGGCCGGGTATGCGGGCAACGCCGTGATTCCGCAAAACGCGGCGGTAACGCGAATTACAGATTTTGTGAGGCGTCACGGCTTTTTGGCGGTGTTTGTCATGGCCATTATTCCAAACCCGCTGTTTGATGTGGCGGGCATCGCCTCCGGGATGATCGGGATGAAGTGGTATCACTTTTTGGGCGCGGCCATATTGGGCAAAACCATCCGCCTGATTCTGGTGGGTTGGGCGTGTCACAGCGGCATCCCTTTTTTACAAGAGCTGTTTTTGCACCGCAGGTGAAGAGAATGCGAAATTTTGGTTTTTTTGCATTCCGAATTCTGCATTCCGTATTCCCATTGTTCTAAAATTAACGGCACATGATTGGTCTTGATGCCGCACTGCCCTTATTGGGAATAGCCGCGCTGGCGTTTGTTCTGGCGCTCATTCTCACCCCGCTGGCGATTTGGCTGGGGTTAAAAACCGGCGCGGCGGCGGTGCCGGGCGGGCGCCGTTTGCACACCAAAACCACCTCGCGGCTGGGCGCTTTGCCGCTGGCGGGCGCGTTCACCAGCGCGGCCATCGCGGCGCAATTTCTCAACTTTTCCACCACCGACCCCAACGAACGCACCCGCTTTTTTGGCCTGATGCTGGGCAGCCTGCTTATCTTTGTGGTCGCCATTCTGGATGACCACTTTCAACTGGCTGCACTGCCCCAATTTGCCGCGCAATTTGTGGCGGCGTTTATCTCGGCGTTGTTTCTCATCTTTATTGAGCGGTTTCGCAACCCATTGAACAACCAGGAGTTGGTCTTGCCCGCGCTGGTCTCGGTTCTCATCACCCTGTTTTGGTTTATGGGCATGATGAACACGGTGAACTGGCTGGATGGCGTGGATGGGCTGGCCGGGGCGGTGTGCCTCATCGCCACCATCGTCACGGCCATTCACATGCTGCGCGAAGGCCAGACCAGCGTGGCGCTTTTGCCAATGGCGCTGGCAGGCGCGTTGATGGGATTTCTGGTGTTCAATTTGCCGCAGGCCAAAATCTTTTTGGGCGGCGGCGCGTTGTATTTGGGGTATGTCCTCGGCGCGCTGGGCATCATTGGCGGGGCAAAAATTGCGCTGCTGCTTTTGGTGATGGGTTTGCCAATTGCCGATGTGGCCTGGCAGATTATTGACCGGGCCTTGCATGGGCGCAACCCCGCTCAGGGCGACCGCGGGCATTTGCACTTTCGGCTGCAAGATGTAGGCTGGAGCGCCCGCCGGATTGTGCTGGTCTACTCGCTGGTGTGCGCCGGTTTTGGGGCGGTGGCGTTGTCTGCCGAGCCAGCTTCCTTCAAGCTGATGCTGCTGGGCGGGCTGGGCGTGTTTGTGCTGGCTGCGCTGGTGATTCTTGCCAAAAGAAAAAAGGGCGAAGGCTAAAAACGGGCCTCAGGCTGGCTTTAACTTTGGCGAGACAAACTGGGGCAGCCTTTGGCCGCTGGCCGAAAATTCGGCGAGCTTGACCAGACGTTTCTGGCGCGTTTCTTCTTGTTTGGCGCTAATCACCCACCAAATGGCCGCTTTTTTGTAGGATGCCGGCTGCGATTCAAAAAACGCCCAGGCGGCTGCGTTTGCCTGCATCATGCTTTTGTATGGCTCGGTCAACTCGGCGGGTCTTNNTGTTCGTATGAATAAATGCCCGATTTGTTTTGCTTTCTGGCCGCAAACGCCGCCAGCCCGCGCTCGGTCATGCGACCCTCGGCGGTTAAAACCTCCACGCGGTTGATGTTGACCACGCTCCAGATGCTGGCAGGTTTGCGCGGCGTAAATCGAATGGTGTAGCGCTCCTCATCCAGACCCTTGCGCAGGCCGTCAATCCACCCAAAACACAAGGCCTCATCCACCGATTGCGCCCAGGTGAGGCTGGGGCGGCCCGTGCCCACTTTGTAATACCCCACCAGAAGCTCGCTGGCGCTGGCGTGATTTTTCTCCAGCCAGTCGCGCATCTCTTGCGCCGAGGCAAAGAAAGTTGGGTCCATGCCCATTTTTATTTTGCGTTAAAAATCACGCCGATTCAATGACGCGCATTTTGTTTTTTAGCGAGCCAATTTTTTCAATCACCACCTCAACCACGTCGCCGTTCTTAANNCACTTGCGGGTTGCGGCCCATGCCCACGCCGGGCGGGGTGCCGGTCACAATCAGGTCGCCGGGCATCAGGGTGATGGTTTGTGAGAGATGCGAGACCAGCCGCGCCACGCTGAAAATCATGTGGCGCGTGTTGCTGCTCTGCATCGTCTGCCCGTTGATGACGCACGAAATATCCAGCGTTTGCGGGTCTTTGATCTCGTCGCTGGTCACCAGCCACGGGCCAATGGGGCAGGCCCCATCCAGCGATTTGCCAATGACCCACTGGTTGGCGTCGTCGCCGCGTTGAAGATTGCGGGCGCTCAAGTCGTTGGCGCACACATAGCCGCACACAAATTTCAGCGCGTCGGCTTCGCTGGCGCGATGGCACTTTTTGCCAATCACCACGCCCAGCTCGGCTTCCCAATCCATTTTGTCGGTCACATCTGCCCGCCNNACATCTGCCCGCCACGAAATAGTTGCGCCGGGTGCGGCCAGCGTGTTGCTCAGCTTGGCAAACACCACCGGTTTATTTGGCAGTTTGCTGCCGCTCTCGGCCACATGGTCGGCGTAATTCAGGCCAATGGCAATGATGTTGCGCGGCGCAAACGGGGCGGCCAGCTTCATCCGGCGGATGGGTTGCGCGGGCTTTGTTTTTGTCATGCTGATGGCGCGTTTGCGCAACGCCGGGCTGGCTGCAATTTCCAGCGCGTTGCCCAGCGTGTTCACATCCACCACCGCCGTGTCATTTTTTACAACCAGGCCGGTTCGCGGGCCAAGGGAAGTCATGTAAGTCGCAAGTTTCATCGCCCCTGATTGTATGGCAATTTGGGTTTGCGCCCTCTGCGATCTGCGTTACACTTTGCGGCATTGTGATGAACCTGCAACTCACCCGCGGGGAACTGGCCTGGCTGCTGCGCGCGGCNNACCGGGCAAACACGCTTGCGCCAGCGCGGCTTTTTTGCGCCGGGTTCAGATGCGCTTCAGCCATTTGCGGCTGGGCTGGCCGCCGCGCTGGCCCGCCCGGAGTTTGTGTGCCACACCCGCGAAAACAAAGAATTGCGCTGGCTTTTGCATTATTTGGCAAACGGCAAAATCATTCAGGTTGCGGTAAGCGGGAATGACACATTTGAGATTGAGGCGGTGCAAGATGCAACCGAGATGGCGACGTGCATTTTGAAATTTGCCACGCCACCGCCGCCCCTAAAGCCATCCCCCATTTTGCGGGCGCTGGCGCAAATGACGCTGGCCCGCCCGCAAAATGGGCAGCTTGGCAAAGGCCGGGTGATTCAACTTTTGCCCTCGCGCGAGGTCAACTTGTTGGTGTGGAAACCCGCCGCTGGC
>MTKZ01000890.1_pt1 | contig 10679 bp, 13 predicted proteins | sample 1042781 | NCBI WGS metagenome assembly MTKZ01 (sample SAMN06212207, study PRJNA360539) | anaerobic digester metagenome | biome: Wastewater treatment plant; material: sludge; isolation source: anaerobic digester fed with sludge from wastewater treatment plant | place: Denmark: WWTP Viborg ...
GATGCTGCCGTCCGGGCCCACGGCAAAGGTGTTCTCCATGCAGTCGACGAAGGTGCAGACCGTTCCCCTTCCGGTCAGGACGGCGCGAGAGTAGTCATTGATATTTCGCACCTCAATCCGGTCCATGTTCTCCAGATACCTGTCCAGCAGATAGACCAGGAGGTCTCCATACTTTTCCGGAGCCAGGGCCCACCTTTCCGGCTCATCGCTCTTCATGGAAGGCAGGGCCGGATGCAGCTTCAGGGTGAGATGGTTGTCCATGAAGAAATTGAATATCTCTTCTTTGGAGTGTACGGAGTGGGAGGTGAAGGTGCATATGAACTGGACATCAAGGCCGTGCTCTTTTGCCAGCTCATAGCCTCTCATGGTCTTTTCAAAATAGCCCTCCGACCTCTGAAGGTCGTTCAGCTCTTTTGGTCCATCCAGGCTGGAGCCTATGGGGATATGATACTGGGCCAGAACATCGGCCAGCTCGGGCGTCAGCTTCCAGAGGTTGGTCTGCAATGCGAAGTTGGGCTCCAGGTGCGCCAGCTCCTCAGTTAGCATGGGCAGGGCTTTCCTGTAGAAATCAGCCCCGGCTAAAAGGGGCTCTCCGCCATGAAAGGTGAATGTAACCGGGTCATCCCTGAATTCCTTGAGCCAGGACACTATATCCGCTACCGTATCCAGGCTCATGATCGGTGAGCCGGCATCTGAACTCCAGCAGTAGGCGCACTTGGAGGGACAGCCCAATGTTGGTATGATCATGACATGAAATGGCCTCTTGACCCTTTTCTTCTCTCTTCTAATTTGCCTCATAATCTCTTGCCCTTCCTTCTCTGCAATAAATTGCTCATGGCAGATCAACTATTCTCTGGTTATTCTGTCCGCATTCACCCGGGCCCGGCACAGGGGCGGCAGCCCCTTCCACATGGCCGTCTCACTACCCCTAACCACCAGGCCCCCATCGATTCCCGGATGGTCTATAGCCGCAAAGCACTCCTTTAATGGACCATCCCTGGCTACAGCATTTCCCAAAGCAGTGGCAGCTGCATCCGCCAGAATCACATCCTGGGATACCACCAGAGCCGCATCGGCCCAGCCAAAGGAGATGGAGGGCCCCACTGTGCCTGAGCTGGTGCAGATGCCCAGAGGCGTCTTCCTGGGCGAGATCTCCATGGCCAGGTCTTTAACCGGTGAGCTTCCGGCATAGATTCCCACCACAACGGGATGATCATTGAGGATGCAGATGTCTCCACCATTGTCCACCACGGCATAAGCTGCTCCCTCCGCCATCATGGCCGCCACGGCATGTCCGGCTATGGCTCCAGCCACCGCGGCCATGGGACCGATTCCAAAGGCGGCGGTGCTCTCTATCATCTGCCTCACGATCAAAGGAGCCTCCATGTCAGCCAGATCATATGGCTCCAGGGTGATTTGAAAGAAGGGATCGCGCTTTATATAATCCTCAAGATAGGCTCTCTGCTTTTTTATGGCTCTCTTGGCGGCATCGATCTCCCCCGCCTTCCGAGCCAGAATGGTGACAACCGTCTCCTTGAGCTGATAGTGATCCCGCAAGATCTCGGACATATTCAGATCATTCCCGAAGAGCCTTGTACAGCCCGGCCCTGGCCAGGGCCTCCTTTCTTCCCCGCAGACGCACAATCAGCTCCTCCTCGTATCTTACCGCCACCAGATCGGTGCTCTGATAGAGTCGGGACAGCTGGGATAATCCCTGGGAGGTGTAAGGAAGTCGGATCTCATGCTCCGGCAGTGGCTCCAGACGCTGGGAGAGGCATTCCTCCAGCAGGCCCAGGCCCTGACCGGTTGCGGCAGAAGCCAGGATGGGATAAGGAGCCAGATCGCTGACCAACTGCGCCTTCTCGGCAGCCTTCCGCACCTCCAGCCGGTCGGCCTTATTCAGGACGGTAATTATGGGTGAGGTTACTTCGCAGTCCCAGAGAGCCTTATGGGAGGCTATCAGCTTGCGGCGGAGCAGCTCAATGGGATCGCTTATGTCCGCCACCAGCAGCACCAGATCCGCCTCAGAGATCTCCGACAGAGTGGAGCGGAAGGCTTTGATCAGGAAATGGGGCAGATCGTCGATGAAGCCCACGGTATCCGTCAGCAGGATCCTTCTTCCCAGCACCTCCAGGGCTCTGGTGGTGGGCGAGAGGGTGGTAAAGGGCTGGTCCTGGGCTTTGACCGCCGATCCGGTGAGGGAATTGAGCAGAGTGGACTTGCCGGCATTGGTATATCCGGCCAGGGCCACCAGGTCGAAGCCCTGCTCTCTCCTCCTCTGCCTGCGGTTTTCTCCCTTATCCTCTCTGGCAGCCAGCTCTGCCCTGATCTTGGCCATTCTTCCCCGGATATCATGATACATGGCCTCTTCATAGGCTCCTGCCCCGCGAAAGCCCGGCTGCTCTCCCCGTTTCTTGACCGCCAAGGCATTTCTGACCTGGGGGGCATCGTAGCTGAGCCTGGCCAGTTCCACCTGCAGCTTGGCCTCCCGGGTGGAGGCGCGGGAGGAGAATATCTCCAGGATGAGGTTAAACCTGTCCAATACCCGGGCTCCAAACTGGCTTCGGATGTTGTAGACCTGGCCCGGACTGAGAGGATTATAGAAGATGAGCCTCTTGGGGTAGTAGCTCAGGGCCTCCTCGATCTTGCCCCGCCCTATCTGGAAGAGATGGTCCCGGCTCCGACGCTGGCTGATCTCCGCCAGGACCCGGTATCCTGCCGCCTGGGCCAGGCCGCAGAGCTCATTCATCTTGGAGGGGTCCGGGGCCCGACCGGGGCTCTCCCGGATCAGCAATACCGCCGTCTTATCTTCGCCACTCATTTGAGACTCTCTCGTCCATTATCTGTTCCACATCGGATAAGCCTATGTCCCGCCAGGGAGACATGGTGGGCCAGCTCCACCGCCGTCCTCTCGGCCAGGGTCTGGGGATACTTGAAATCCCTTCCCAGGATGCTTTTAACTCTCCAGACCTCCAGGTTGTAGAGATCGCCAGATTCGGCAATTATGATCCCGGTCAGTCCCATGCAGGCCTCGATTATGATATCCGAGATCAGATTGATATCCAGTGAGGCGGCCTGGTGGGCTGTCAGCCTCACCGAGTCGATCCTCTCTAAAAAGTTGGGAGATATGCGGGCGGAGACTGCGGCACAGACCATATCATATCTGCCCTCCACCTCATGCCGGCCGGAGATGTCCACTGCCACTATCTCTATCTATTCATCCCCTTGCAAAGCATGTTTCATAGTTTAATGAGGGGATGCCTGTCCACCACATCTCTGGCTTGTTCCAGGCTCAGCCCCGCTCCCATAGCTATCTCCACCGCCCGCTCCCGGCTGATGAGATCATGTGGCGCATGGCTGTCTGTGTTCACCACCATCTTGGCCCCGGCCTGCCTGGCCAGACGGGCCACATGGCCGTTGGTGATATTATGCCCGGATCGGGAGGTGATCTCCAGGCAGATATCATTCTCCCTAGCCAGCTCCGCCTCCTCCAGGGTGATGAATCCAGGGTGGGCCAGGATATCCACATCCGCCTCCAGGGCTGCCCGGTTGGTGCCCGGCCGGACCGGCTCCACTGGGGTCTCCCCGTGCACCACCACTATTTCTGCACCCAGACTGCGGGCCAGGGCGGCAAGCGGGCCAATTTTGGAGGGAGGGACATGGGTCAGCTCAACTCCCACTACGATCCGCATGTCCAGCACCTCATCTAGATAATGGGCCTTGGAGACACAGGAGAGGAGATGCTCGATATTGGTATAGTCGGCATGATCGGTGATGCCTATGGCCTTGTATCCCAGCGCCTCCGCCCGGCGCACCAGCTCGGATGGGATCAATTCGCCATCGCTGAATGTGGTATGGGTGTGCAGATCGATCATGGATCTTCTTTAGGCTCTGGACATGATATTAAGCATTGCTCTATATGGCGTAGAGCCGATCCTATTAAGGCTCTTTAGAGAAGAGACGGGGCCGGTCCCCATAAAAGATGAAAAAGGTCCTTGAGCTGGGATGAGGACCCACTCTGATCTACCTCTCCTGCAGGGTCTCAAATTCCTTGACAATCTCTTTGCCCACCACGACCTCATCCATGCTGTGGATGGCCGCCCCGAAGTTCCTGATCACTTCCTCCACCTCATCGTAATCGATGTTCTCGCCCTGGATGGTGGCTTTGACCGACTCCGTCTCCTGGTCCACCTCATCCAGACTTAAGTTGACTCCGGCTACACCGTGTACCTTGGCCAGAGCAGTGGCCAGATCCAGGATGGTGGGCACATGAGGCTTCAATACGTCAAGAACCAAACGCCTGATCATGGTGTTCATATATCCCATTCTCTGATGCATTTTTCCAAAGTCGCTTTTCGAGCCATGGAATTAATTAATTTTTCCCCTTCTTTTTGTACCTGGTCTTCATGGCCGAGGCGATCCTCTTTAAAGCAGCGGATTTGGGGCCGGTCCGGGCAATCATTATCCTTCCCGCCGCGCCTTCTATATGCCAGAGTTTGGGATGCCTCTTCTCCCTTTCTATCTCCGGCTGGAGGCCCGATTTGATGGCGGCTGTGATCAGCATATCCAGGCTTGGCTCAGAGACGGCATCCTGGATGGAGACCATTCTGCCCTCACTCCGGGATCGGCTAGCATCGAAATATATGGGCCATATGACCAGCTTGTCCTTTTCAGGCATGGTCATGGCTCTCTATCTCCTGGTTTAAAGCACCTTTGTCTCATCCATCTGTGATATGGTGAGAGGAAAGCCAGGCATTGAAATATCCATAGCGCCCAAGCGGCAGGCATCAGAATATCTCGATAAAAAATAAATAGAAATAAATAAAATTCAAGCTCTTCTTTTCAGGGATACCAGAGCCACAGCCAAAAGCCCTGCTGCGGCAAGGGCTGCATCCAATCCCGGCGCTGGCTTTGCAGATAGTGCATCCGTTCCCGTCTTCTTTGCTTCCTTTATTGCACCCTGGGCCGATGAGCTTTCCAGGGGCACAAATCCATACTCCTCTGCCACCTGCTGGCCCTCGGGCCCAGTCATGAAATCTATGAAGGCCTGGGCCCCGGGAGAGGCATCGCCGAAGGTGTAGAAATAAAGCCTCCGGGCAAGCTCATAGCTTCCGTCCTTGATGCTCTCTGCCGTGGGTGTCACTCCATCCAAACTGATCACTCCCACAGATCCATCCTCGGCATAGGAGAATCCCAGATATCCTATGGCTTTGTTGCTTCCGGTAAGAGCCGTTCTGATCTCCGCATTGCTGCCGGCTACGGTGCTGACGCCGGGGGTCTCCGCCTTCTTGTCATCCATGATCACCTCATTGAAGGTATCCCTGGTGCCGGAGCCCATCTCCCGCGCCGCAACCAGTATCTCCTCATCCGGGCCGCCCAGCTCCTTCCAGTTCCGGATCTCTCCGGCGTAAATTCTCTTGACCTGATCCTTGCTCAGGGCAGTTACCCCTGCCCCATAGATCTCCTTGCTCACCGCTATGACTATTCCGTCATAGGCGATGAGATTCTCCTGGAACTGGTCTCCGAACTGGCTGATCTCATCGGCTGTGACCTCGCGGGAGGCCATGCTGATATCAGATGTTCCCAAGGCGATATTCTTCATGCCCACACCGGTGCCCCCTCCGGTGACAGTCACCCGGTATTCCGACTGCTCTGCATTGAAGACCTCACTGCCGCCCTCGGCTAGAGGCAATACCGTCGTCGATCCAGAAACAGGCACTGCCTCCGTGGCCAGGGCCAGGTTACAGCAGGCTGAACCGGCTATCAGTGCAATAAGCAATATGCTAATTGGCTTGTTCAAACCATCCACCGGCCCAGGCAAAGCGGCAATGGTATGAAAAGCTGATTCAAATAGAATATATTGTTGCCCGCATTGATTATACTGATACATAGACTATATAGATTAAATCAGATGGACAGGAATGGGCAGGAATCATTCCTGGCCTGGAGCATCCTCTATTATCGCCAGCAGCTCCTCCGCCACCTTCCGGCTCTCTTTTCTGGTTTTCATCCGGGTGCTCATGCGCTGGCATTTCCCCACATAACTGCTCTTTTTGTCAACCACGAAGAGGTCCACCTTGCCCAGCAAGGACCTCACTCCTTCATCCCCAGCCGGTGCTCCCAGGGCAGCCATGAATTCGGCCGCCGGGCCGCTGGCGGGGCGGTCTGCCAGCAATGGGCTCACCGCCACCACCCTCTTTTTCGCCATCATCTCCCTCACTCCGGGCAGAGCCAGAATGGGGCCGATGCTGGTCACGGGATTGCTGGGGCCGATGAGGACCGTCTTTTCTTTTTCCAGCAGCTCCAGAAATGCCGGGCTGGGCCGGGCCCGATCCATGCCGGAGAAGCTGATGCCTGAGACAGGCGGCTTTCCCCGGAGGGCCACCCAGAAGTCCTGAAAGTGCATCTGCCCCTCAGGAGTGGAGACAATGGTAGAGATGGGATCATCGCTCATGGGGACCACCTTCTGGGCTATGCCCAGGGCCTCGGCCAAAGCCTGTGTGGCCTGGCTCAGGTTGGCTCCCCGGCGCAGGAGATCGGAGCGGAAGATATGCACCGCCCTGTCTTTGTCCCCGATGGCCAGCTTCTCCTGCCGGCCTAAAGCGATGAGGAAGTCGTGGGTCCAGGCTCTGTCGCCCTTGATCCCCCACCATCTCTTCTCATCGATAATATCCGCCAGGGTGTAGAGCACCGAGTCCAGATCGGGGGAGATGTAGTTGCCAGATAGCCAGAGGTCCTCTGCCGTGTTCACCACTATAGACAGCTGCTGCGGTGGGACAAGCTCCTTTAATCCCCTCAAAAGCTTGGGTGTACCCGTGCCTCCGCTCAAGACCAGCATACGGCTTTACCTCCGACTGCAATTGGATCAAAAAGATATTGGCTATGATGTTTCCGGATCACTTAAGGACACAAAGGCCAGCATCCGGGCTCATGCCTCGCCCGAGACATCCACTATGATCATGCCCGTCTTGAGAGCTGCGGCATCCTCCGCGGTCAGGGGTGACTTCACCGCCTTATCGCAGTCTATGGCGCTGTTGCCCAGAGGGTCCTCCAGGATCAGAGTGAATGCAAAGCGCCCCTCCCGGGCCAGGGCGATCTTCTCAAGTATATCCTCGCCCTTCTCTGTGGCCTCCTGGCTTCCCGCCTCCCTGGCAGAGCGGGTGGCAAATTGCAACACATCCTCGACCCTTTCCAGTACTCCTTCCACATTGGAGATGTAGGACTCGGAGGCGAAGCCGGGCTCGATATCCACACCCAGCTCAGGAATGCGCAATGTGCCGCTGGAGGAGCGTATGACCCTGGCATCCAGATCGGCGAGATCGCTGACGGGCATAGCATAGCGCACCGGATCCTTTTGGCTGAGGAGAATGGTATCGCTGTGCCGGTAGCCGCAATTGCAGATCCCGGCAATGACCATGGCCTCCCCGAAATGGGGGATGTCCGTGCTCTCCCAGCAAAACTGCATCTCGGCAGAGCAGACCGGACAGGAGGCAGTGGTGGTTAGATTCAATCTCGGCTCCCGACCACTTTCTCCCGGTCGATCCTGATCCCGGCGGGGACCAGAATGATAAGATCGTCTCCCACACCGGCTATATCCCCGGAGATGTCGTCTATGGCCTTCTTCAGCTCCCCTATGGCCCGATCCAGGGCAGCTTTGTCCCTCTTCAGTCCGGCTATGTCCACCAGTATGATATTTCCGGCATATATCTCCTGCTTGATCTCCGGCAGAGCATCCTCCCTTCCCAGCTCCGCCACCCTCAATATCATATCCGGCGAGCGGCCCGAATCATCGAACTGCCCCAGATCAACCTCAGCATAGTCCTCTTCTGCGGCCTTTCCTATGAGCTTGAGCCTCTCCAGAATCCCTGCCATCTAAAAATCCCGCCTCAGGAAATAGTTGACGCTAATTTTATTGATGTTATATCCGTATCCGATGTCATTTCAAATCCATCAGTCTCAGCCCGGCCAGTCCCATAGCCACCATGAACAGGAGGACTATCAGGGCAAAGGCCGATGACCTAAGCTCTGCCGGCAGAGCAATCTGCGCTCCCAAGATGAGCACTATCATCAAGAACACCAGCCCGGAACTGATGCCAATCTCAAGCCAATTCTTCTTCACAAGGTAGAGTGCAATCCGCCTTAGGAGATATACTTTTTCGCCCGCAGGCCGTCGCTGCCCGCCAGTCTGGAGACCAGCTTGTCGGTTTTGCTGCCATACCAGCCCAAAGAGATGAAACGCGGATAAACCGGCAGCCTCTCCCGCAAGCGGTAGCCCTTAAGCTCTTCCTCTAGCGCTCTCTCCTCCGGCCAGGGGCAGTGGGGATTGATGTGGTCGGCTGTCACCGGGCTGATGCCCCCCAGATCCGAGGCCCCACAGGAAAGCAGAGCCCGCGGCTGGACCAGGTTGGGCGGGACTTGTATGGCCACATCCGGGGGCAGGATCTGCCGGGCTGCCTCTACCGTCCGGCATAGCTCATCAATGCCCGGCCGGGGCCAGAGCTCTGATGGCGTTCCTATCTTGGGGTCCAGGGGCTGGATGATGACCTCCTGGATATGGCCGAACTCGTGATGCAGCTCTGCGATCTTCTGCAGCGAATCCAGGCGATCCTGCCAGCTCTCTCCTATGCCCACCAGGATGCCGGTGGTAAAGGGAATCCTGAGGCGACCGGCCAGGGCAATATACTGCAGACGCAGCCCGAAATCTTTTCCCGGAGAGAGGGCATGGGCCTTTACTCTGGCAGCAGTCTCCAGCATCAGCCCCATGGAAGCATTATAGGGCTTCAGCCGACAGAGGTCGTCCTCATCCAGCAGGCCGGCATTGGTGTGAGGCAAAAGTCCCGCTTCTATGGCCAGCTCGGACAGCTCTATCAGATAGTCTATGAGATCAGAGACGGCCTCGGAGGACAGCATCTGGGAAAAGCCGGGAACTATCCAGGGCATCTCTCCCATGGTCAGGAGGGCTTCGCTGCATCCGGCAATGCTCCCCTCCTCCATCAACCGCAGGACCTGCGACCTGGAGATAAGACGGGCATCTTTCAACTCCTTACGAAAAGAGCAATAACCGCATCGATTGCGACAGAGGTCAGTTACCGGGATAAAAATATTTTTTGAGTAGGTGATGGTCTTCATTGGGCTCTTATTCTAGCGGCGAAACTCCACCAGCTTGAGCACATTTCCGCGCGGGCACTCCTCAGGGGCTTCGCCAACGATCTCTACGATGGTGCATCTCTCTCCGTCCTTGAGGCCCGTGGGGTGGCACATATCGTACATACTGCATGAGGCGTCATCGCACTTCACGGACTCGTAAACTATCTTCGATCCAGGAAATGCCTTTCTGGCGTCGAAGGCGGCGATGATGGGGCTCTCGGCCACCTCTACCGCCCGAACTCCGGCCTCGTGTATGGGGCAGTCGTGAACCAGTTCTCCCCGGGTTCCCAGAACTCGATAGCGCCTTCTGGGCTCCAGGTTGATACAGGTATTTCGCAGCTTGCAGCCCTCACACTCCGGGGTGGGGCCGACAAAGGTGAACTCCATGCCGATGCTGGCCAGCTTGGTTCCAATCAGGGTAATTTGGGTAGATGCCTCAGACATATCTTTTATCTCCTTTTTGTATAATCATAATTTCAATTATAATTTGGTTTAGCTCACCGAATCAGATGATCTCCGTTGCCTCCGCTGCCCTGATTGCGGCCATCCGGTTCAGACCGGAGTCCAGGATGGTATAGCGTTCCGGCCGGATCTCATGGGCCCTGACCAGGGCAGAGATGACCGTCTCCGGCTCCAGGCCTATATGCGCCGCGGAGGTGGGCGCTCCCACCTTCTCCAGAGCCCGCTGGATCATCCTCCAGTCTCCTCCGTGCAGATACATCATGATTATGCTTCCCAGGCCGCAAAGCTCCCCATGCAAGGCTCTTCCCGGGGCGATCTTGTTCACGGCATGAGCGAACTTGTGCTCCGAGCCGCTAGCGGGGCGGGAGGATCCTGCTATGCTCATGGCCACGCCGCTGGATATAAGGGCCTTGATCACAATTCGGGCCGACTCCTCCAGGCCGGGCCTGATATCCGCCGCCCGCTCGGCGATCATCCGGGCGGTCATGGCGGAGAGAGCGGAGGCGTACTCGCTGAACTCCTCATTTTGCATCCTCTGGGCCAGCTGCCAGTCCAGTATGGCGGTGAAATTGGAGATGATATCGCCGCATCCTGCCGCTAAGAGCCGGGCCGGAGCCTGGGAGATGATTTTGCTGTCTGCCACTATGGCCAGGGGGGACTGGGCCCGGACCGATGTGGCCTCGCCGTTCACAGTCAGAGAGGCCTGAGAGGAGCAGATGCCATCATGGGAGGCGGCGGTGGGGATGGAGAGATAGGGCAGGTCTGCCTTCATTGAGGCCAGCTTGGCGATGTCGATGCTTCTGCCTCCTCCCGCCCCTATGAGAAATCCAGCTCCACTCTCCCGGGCGGCATTCTCTGCGCGATCCACCTCTTCCAGGCGGGAGGCGGTGCAGATGAGGACCCCGGGCCGGTAGCCCTCCGGCTCCAAAAGATCCTCTATGGCATTGGCCATCACATTCCGGGTATGGGGACCGGTGATGATCAGGGCCCGGCCACTCAGGTGCAGGCGGGAGCAGATCTGGGGCAGATCCTGTAGAACGCCGCCGCCTACCGCTACAATGCGGGGAAGT
>MTKZ01046312.1_pt2 | contig 10676 bp, 10 predicted proteins | sample 1042781 | NCBI WGS metagenome assembly MTKZ01 (sample SAMN06212207, study PRJNA360539) | anaerobic digester metagenome | biome: Wastewater treatment plant; material: sludge; isolation source: anaerobic digester fed with sludge from wastewater treatment plant | place: Denmark: WWTP Viborg ...
CCGTGGTTTGCAGCGTTCTCCATCGCAACGCTCGAGCTCAAGCGGCTCGGTTTCGCCGCGCAGCTCGGCGTCGATGCCCATTTCTACAAGAAGGCCAGGGAAGACCGCAGGCAGATGTACTATCTCGAGACCGCCGGGCAGCAGCTCGAGCTGCTCGCCGATGCCGCTTCCAGACGGGAGGAGGACATCCTGAAGCAGGCCCTCGACGAGCTGGATGTGGTGGAGAGATCTTCCGCCGACATGATACGGGCCTGGAAGGAGGGGGACGCACGGCGCATGGAGGCCCTGCTCACAAAGAGCCTGAAGGGGTTCCCAGAGATCGAGAGGAAACTCTTCACCGAGAGGAACACCGCCTGGGCGGATCGGATCGGCAGGCTCCTCTCCCAGGAGGGAGACGTGTTCGTCGTGGTCGGGGCCGGTCACCTGGTGGGCAAGAACGGGCTTTTAAGCCAGCTCAAGGCAAGAGGGTACACCGTGGTGCAGCAGTGAGGCTGCTAGAGAGCGGCTTCATTTCACCGACCATGTCCTGATGATGAAACCCGCGGGCCAGGCCACAGGGATGAGACCCACCGCGATTACGGCAGCTCTCAGATCCACCTCAAAGCCCAGCCTCGCGAAATAATCGACCAGCCCGTTTCCAGCCCCGCTCCCCTCCCGCGAGGAATAGGCCGGAAGCCCCATGGATATCAGTGCGGCAAGGATGAGCAGCGTTCCGAGGATCTTCGGGCCGTACACAGGCAAACCTCGCGCATCAGTCCGATTCTCGGTGATCGGACCCGGTGCCGGGCAGGTAATCAGAGAAGTTTTCCGCGTAGATGTCCCACACCGTGGTGAACAGCGCGGCTATGATGGGTCCTATGATGAACCCCACGAGTCCGAACATGCTCAGCCCCCCTAGGGTCCCCAGGAAGATCATGAGCTCGTGCATCTTGATGTCCCTGCCCACGAGCCACGGCCTGAGCAGGTTGTCCACGCTGCCCACCAGGAGGCTGCAGAAGGCAAGCAGGCCCAGGGCCTTGAGGTAGCTCCCGGTCAGGGCGAGGATGACGACGGCCGGGAACCAGATCAGCGCCGAGCCCACGGCCGGTATGATGGAGAGCACCGTCATGAGGGTGCCCCAGAAGACAGCGCCCTCGATTCCCACGACCCAGAAGGCCAGGCCCGCGAGGCTGCCCTGGATGANNACCTGGATGACGCCGATCACCAGGGTACCCTTGATGGCGGCCCTGGCCACCGACATGAACCTCTCCAGGATGCGGTTCTCCGTGCCACGGGGCAGGGGGAGATAGAACAGGAACCTGTCCAGGATCGCACGGCCTTCCTTGAGGAAGAAGAACATGGTGTAGAGAAAGACGAAGAACAGGAAGATGGTGTTTATGGTGGAGAAGGTTATGGACGACACGCTGTTGAACAGGAAGGAGCTGACCTTTCCCACCAGTTCTCCGAGCTTCTCGATGATCTCTCCCTCATAGGCGACAAGGCTCTCGTGAAAGGGCAGCGACCCGAGGCGGTCGGACAATGCCGAGGGGGTGCTCATCCACTGCTCGATGAACGGCCTCACGGACTGGCTGATCTTGATGGCCTGGCCGGCTATCACGCCGAGGAGTCCCACGAGCGGTGCGAAGAATATGAGGAAGACAAAAACGAGCGTGACGAGCGACGCCAGATTCGAGCGGCCTCCGGACCATCTTTCGATGCGCTTGTACAGGGGCTGGGCCATGGCCGAGAAGATGCCGGCGAGCAGGATTGCCACGAGGAACGGGCGGATCATGGCAAAGAACACGGCCGTGATCAGCAGCACCATCGCCACTATGACGATACGGTTGAGGTTGGCCCTGTTCATATCTACCCGAAAGACAAAATAGCATGGTATTCGAGAGATATCCAGCGGTGAGGAAAGGCCTGTCCGCATTGCCTCTTGGGCTCCCCGCTCGACAGGGGGATCTCTTCGGGTATCGGGTGAAGAGATTGTGTTGTTTCCGTCACTGGTTAGGAGTATAGTCAACCGATGATGCCTTCGAAGGAGCCCTCTCGCTTGTCCGACCCCAGGAACGCCCTGTAGACTCCCGGCGAAGCTCAAGATTCACAACTCAATGTGGAGGTAGTACATGAATATCTTTGTAGGAAACCTGTCACGCGATGTTACCAACGATGATTTGCAGCAGGCGTTCCAGGCGTTCGGGGAAGTGACGTCAGCCAACGTGATCCGCGATAAGTTCACCGGTGACTCCCGCGGGTTCGGGTTTGTCGAGATGCCGTCCAAGGAGTCCGGCCAGGCTGCCATCGCGGGCATGAACGGCAAGGAACTCAAGGGCAGGGCCGTCAACGTCAACGAGGCCCGCCCGAGAGACGACAGCCGCGGCGGCGGAGGCGGCAGACGTTTCGGCGGTGGCGGTGGAGACAGACGCCCCGGCGGCCCCGGGGGCGGCAGGCGCCCGGGTGGCGGCGGAGGCCGGCGCTACTAGCCAGCCCCTCACCCCCCGAAGAACCGGCCTTCCTCCCAGGCGACCTTGTGCTCCATGATGACCTGGTACTGGTGACCCATGTCCAGCAGCTCCTTCTGCCAGAAGGTGTCGCTGCCCCAGTCGGGGTGGTTGGTCCTGAAGTCGTAGTCTGCAGCCTGTCGTGCGCACCAGGCGAGGTAGTAGACGATGCGCATGAACCTCAGGCACTCGATGAGCCGCAGGGAGGAGTAGTCGAATTCGCGGAACTGCTCGTACCCTGCCAGGATGAGGTCGATCTCGCGACGTGACCTGCCGGCATGGTCGGGCAGGAGCAGCCAGAGGTCGTGGACCGGTGGTCCCTCCATCATGTCGTCGAAATCGATGACCATGAGTCCCTCGCCGGGTCTGTCCAGGAGGTTTCCCCGATGGAAGTCGCCATGGATGCGCATGGACCCGGTCTCCTCGAAGAGCGGGGAGATGTCTTCCACGATGCGCGCCGAGAGGTCTTCGAAGGCGCTTCTGTGATCCGGGGTAATGAACCCGCCCCTGACGATGAAATCCAGGTCCGCCCGGGTGGACGTGTCGGGGTGGAGGGTGATCCTGTCCCTTGCTCCACGGCGCGCGCCCGCCTGGTGTATGCGTCCGAGCAGGCTGCCCATGCGGGTCCAGTCCTCGTCGGCATTGAGCTCGAAAACGCGGCCGGCCTTCTTCGGGAAGATGGCGAAGAAGGTGCCCTCCGCCTCGCTCAGGGTGCCGCCGCCGGGGAGCTGAAGAGGGGGGACGACCGGGATCTCTGCCTCGACGCAGTCGGCGAGGAAGAGGTGCTCGTCCTCGATGGCCTGCCGGGACCAGCGGCCGGGGCGGTAGAATTTGGCGATGACGCGCTCGCCCGAGCGGGTCTGCAGCTCGTAGACCCGGTTGATGTAGCTCGGCAGCGGTATGGTGAGCCCGGTCATGCGCCGCCCCAGGGCGTCCTCCACCCTGTCGAGGAGCACCTCGGGTGTGAGGTGCTCGAAGTCCGCGCTTCTCTTCATGGTTTTCCTCCGTAACCACGAACATATAGTCGAATTCCACCACCGTGTCTTCATGAATCTGTCCCGGGGGAAGCCAGCGTGCCTTTTCCCCTTTGACACGGAGGAGCGTTATCTCCTATGCTGCCCGGGATGACGACATGAAGGCATGAGACGGGGGACCATGCAATGAAGGACGGGTACCGGCTGGTAGGGTTTCAGTACGAATTCACCGGGAGTGTGTACAGCCTGGGGCGCATCCCGAAGTGCAAGACCGCCATGCTCAAGCACCTCAGGCCCGGCGACAGGGTGCTCGTCGCCGGCGTGGGACACGGCACCGAGGCCATCGAGGCGAGCAGGCTCGGTGCCGAGGTGACGGCGGTGGACCTCTCCGAGACCATGCTGAAACACTTCCGCAGGCGTATCGACAAGGAAGGCCCTCCCCGGCATATCCGTGTGGTGCACGACGACATCTTCAACATCCGCGACGCAGGGCAGTACGACATGGTCATCGCCAACTTCTTCCTCAATGTCTTCTCCGAGACACGGGTCAGGGAGGTGGCGAACCACCTCGGCACCATGGTGAAGCCGGGGGGGCATCTCGTGGTAGGCGAATTCGTCCTGCCCGGTACGGGGTGGAAAGGGATCGTGCAGAGGCTGAACTGGTACTGTGCCATCACCTTCTACAGCACCACCACCGAGGCGGTGTTCCACCCGGTGTGGGATTACCCCGCCCTGGTGAAGGGTGCCGGGTGCGAGATGGAAGCCATCGAATACTTCAGCGTCGGCGGGGTGAACCTCTACTGGTCCATCCTGGGGAGGAAGACGCCCTAGGAATTCTTCACCCTGAGCTTTGCCTCGATGAGCTGGCTGTGGGACAGGCGCAGCAGGTCGGCGAGGCGGTGCACCAGGTGGTCTTCATGCCCGTCGAGCCTGCCGTCGGCATAGATGACCCTCCAGACGGCCTCTATTGTCTGTACCTTCTCCTCCACGGAGTATTCCTTGTTGATGATTCTGGCGAACTGCCACAGGTCGATGCTGCCCTCGAGCTCGGCCCGGGCGGCCTCCATGATGGACCGCGCCTCGTCGGCGCCCAAGCCGTGAGTGGACGTCAAGGCATGCAGGATGACGTCCTGCTCCTCGCCGCTGAACTCGCCGTCCACGGCGGCCATCTCGAGGAGCAGGGCACAGGTGGCCACGGCAATACGGTGCCTGCCGGCACCGCCTTCGGTGGCCCGGGGATCGTCGGCCCGCGAAAAGAGTTTCTTGAACGTGTCGATCATGCGTACCCCTACTGCCTCAGTCTCGGGTCGATGGCGTCCCGGATTCCTTCTCCGAGCAGGTTGTAGCCGAGGACCGTTACCAGGATCGCCATGCCCGGGAAGAAGGAGAGCCACCAGGCGATGCCCAGCACGCTCTGTCCCTGGGTGAGCATGTTGCCCCAGCTTGGCGTGGGCGGCTGCACGCCGATGCCCAGGAAGGACAGGGCGCTCTCGGTGAGTACCGCCGACGCGATGCCCAGCGTCGCGGCCACCAGGACCGGGGCCATGGCGTTGGGCAGGATGTGGCCGAAGATGATGCGCGGGGCGCCTGCGCCCATGGCCTTGACCGCCAGGACGAAGTCGCGCTCCTTGAGGCTCAGGAACTCGGCCCTCACCAGGCGCGTGATGCCCATCCACGAGGTGAAGCCGATGACGGCCATGATGTTGAAGATGGACGGCTCCATGAAGGCGATGACGGCCAGGATGAGGAAGAACGACGGGAAGCACAGCATGATGTCCACGAAGCGCATGATGACTATGTCGACGATCCCGCCATAGTACCCTGACACGGCGCCCAGCAACGTGCCGATGACCACCGCGATGCCCACGGCCACGAACCCGACCTTCAGCGAGATCCCCGCGCCGTAGAGCATGCGGGTGAACACGTCCCTGCCCAGGTCGTCGGTGCCGAAGAGGTGCCGTGCCGAAGGCGGTGCGAGGATGTTGTCCACGTCGATGGCGGCCGGGTCGTAGGGCGCGACCACGGGCGTGAGCAGGGACATCACGAAGAACCAGAGCACGATGGCCAGGCCGGCCACGGCCAACCGGTCACGGATGAGACGGGAGAAGAACCCCACCTCAGGCCACCCGTATGCGCGGGTCCGCGATGCTGTAGCAGATGTCCGCGATGAGGTTGCCCAGCAGCGTGAGCACCGCGCCGATGGTGAGGCTGCCCATGATCATGTTGTAGTCGCGCATCATGATGGCCTCGTAGAAGAGCTTGCCCAGGCCCGGGATGGCGAAGATGCTCTCGAAGATGACGCTGCCGCCGATGAGCCCGGGGATGGACAGGCCCAGGATGGTGATGACCGGCAGCAGCGCGTTGCGCATGGCGTGCTTGTAGATCACGGTACGCTCCGGCAGGCCCTTGGCACGGGCCGTGAGGATGTAGTCCTGCCGGATGATCTCCAGCATGCTGGAGCGCATGTAGCGGCTCATGCCCGCCAGCGAGCCGAAGGCCGAGATGAAGACCGGCAGGAACAGGTGGCGCGTGGTGTCCATGGCCTTGCCCCACAGGGACAGGCTCGCGTACTCGGCCGAGTGGATGCCCGAGATGGGAAGCCAGCCGAGCCTCACCCCGAACAGGTCCATGCAGATGAGCGCCAGCCAGAACCCGGGTATGGAAAAGCCGATGAACACGAAGACCGTGATGGACCGGTCCGTCGCGCTGCCCCGCCGCAGTGCCGAGACCACGCCCAGGGGAATGGCCGCCAGGAAGATGATGACCATGGAGGAGATGTTGATGTAGATCGTTATGGGCAGCCGTTCCCTGATCTTGTCCCACACGGGCCTGGCATCGGAGCTTATGGACCTGCCGAAGTCGAGCATCGCCAGGTTCTTCATCCACAGGACGTACCGGGTCGCCAGGGGCTTGTCCAGGCCGTAGTGGGCGTTGAGCTGCTCGATGGCCTGGGGCGTGATGTCCGGGTTCATCTGGGTCTGCAGGTCCGTGGGTGAGCCGGGGGCCAGGTGGATGACCGCGAAGCACACGAGCGTGATGCCGATGAAGGTGGGGATGAGAATCGCCAGGCGCCTGATCAGGTAACGCAGCACGGGTGTCTCCCCCTATTGCAGGGCGGTGTACTTCTGGATGCCCTTGGGCACGTACCACTTCTCCAGGTTGTAGGTTATGCCCGCAGGTGCCGGGACGATGCCCTTGATGCGCGAACTCACCGCGGGCAGGCCGTACGGCACGTACAGGAACACGTAGGGCTGCTGCTCGGCAAGGATCACCTGGATGCGGTCGTAGCACTGCTTGCGCCTGGCGTCGTCATAGGTCTGCCTGCCGTCGTAGAGCAGCCGGTCGACCTCCCCGTCCTCATACCCCACGAAGTTGAGCCCCCCGGCGGCTGCCTGGCTCGAGTGCCAGACGTTGAACAAGTCCGGGTCCTGGAGGATGTTCCAGCCCAGGATCACCGCGTCGAAGTTGCCCTTGTCCACGTACTGCTTCAGGAACACGGTCCATTCGATGATGCGGATCTTCACCTCGATGCCCACGGCCTTGAGGCGCTGCTGGATGATCTGGGCGGTCTTCTCCCGCAGGGGGTTACCCTGGTTGGTGATGACGTTCAGGACCAACGGCCTGCCGTCCTTCTCCACGACGCCGTCGCCGTCGCGGTCCAGGAATCCCGCATCCATGAGCAGCCGCCTCGCCCTGTCCGGGTCATGGGGATACCGGGGGACGTCGTCGTTGTACCACATGGTGCCCGGCTTGTACGGGCCCGTGGCCACCTCGCCGAGACCCATGAGGACACCCTTGATGATCTCCTCCTTGTCGAGGGCGTGCGCGACGGCCTGACGCACCAGGATGTCGTCGAAGGGCTTCTTCTTCAGGTTGAAGCCCAGGTAGGTGTAGCCGTCGGAGAGGTACTTGTACTTGGCATACATCTTCGTGAACTCGGGCGTGTCCGTCTGGCGGAGGTACTGCAGGGGGGTGAGCCCCATCATGTCGATGTGTCCGGCCTTGAGTTCCAGGAACTCGGTGTTCTGGTCCGGGATGATGCGGTAATTGATCCCCATGAGAAAAGGCATGCCGTCGAAGTAGGTCTCGTTGGCCGTCAGCGTGATCTTCTGCCCGGTCTGCCAGCTCACGAACCGGAAGGCGCCGGTGCCCACGGGGCTCCGGGCAAAGGGGGCACCGGCGATGTCCTGTCCCTTGAGCAGGTGTTCGGGAAGCATCTGCAGGGACCCCCAGCTGATGAGCGCAGGGGCCAGCGGGTTTTCATACTCGACCTCGAAGGTGTACTCGTCGATGACGCGTGCGTTCTTCACGAGCTTGTATTTCTCGGCATAGGCAGTGGGCGTCTTGGGGTCGATGATGAGCTGGTAGGTGAACATGACGTCGCCCGCCGTGAATTTCTCGCCGTCGTGCCAGAGCACGTCGTTGCGCAGGTGGAAGCGCAGGAGCCGGCCGTCGTTCTCTATGTCCCATGACCGGGCCAGGTCGCCCACGATGTTGTAGTCCTTGTCGTACTTCACCAGGCCGTTGAAGATGAGGCCCGCCACCTCGTGGGACGCACTGTCACTGGCAAGCATGGGGATGAGGTTGCTGGCGTCGCCGATGGAGGAGAGCACGAGCACGTCGCCGAAGGCGGGCTGTTCAGCTGCGGGCGGCTCGGTGCCGGATGCCCCGGGGACAAGTTCCTTGTGATTCTCCTGCTGGCATGCTACTATCCCGATACAGACCAAAAGCAATGCAATATACTTTAGATACGAGCTCATATACCCGCCTTCATAGCAGAACCGATCACCCACGGCAAGACAACACATCGCGGGGAGCCGGGAACCATACGAAGGACGCACCATGAGGTTCTACTGTGACCTGCACATCCACTCCCGCTATTCCCGTGCCACGAGCTCGGACCTGACCATCCCCGCCCTGGCCGAGGGCGCGCTGCGCAAGGGAATCCGGGTGCTGGGCACCGGGGACCTCACCCACCCCGCCTGGATGCAGGAGATCGAGGAAGAGCTCGTCGAGGCCGAGCCCGGCCTGTACCGGTGCAGAAGCGGCGACTGCCCGACCCGGTTCCTCCTGACCGGGGAGATCAGCACCATCTATAAACAGGGAGACAAGGTGCGCAAGGTGCACCACGTGATCGGCGCGCCGGACATCGGCGCGGCAAAGAAGATCTCCGCTTCCCTGGCCGCGGTGGGCAACATCCTCTCAGACGGCAGGCCCATCCTGGGCATCACGTCGCGCAACCTCCTGGAGATCGTGCTGGAGGCGGGCGAGGGCACTTTCCTGATCCCGGCCCACATATGGACGCCGTGGTTCTCTGCCATGGGGTCCAAGAGCGGCTTCGACTCCATTGCAGAGTGCTACCTGGACCTCGACCCCCACGTCTTCGCCGTGGAGACCGGGCTCTCCTCGGACCCGCCCATGAACTGGATGGTGAAGAGCCTGGACCGCTACCGTCTCGTCTCCTGCTCGGACGCCCACTCCGTGGACAAGCTCGGCCGGGAGGCCACGGCCTTCGACGCCGAGCTCGACTACTTCGCCATACGCCGCGCCATGGCCACGGGCGAGGGTCTGCTCGGCACCGTGGAGTTCTTCCCCGAGGAGGGCAAGTACCACCTGGACGGGCACAGGGACTGCGGCGTGGTTCTCGAGCCGCACCGGACAAGGGAGCTCGGCGGCAGGTGCCCGGTGTGCGGCCGCCCGCTCACCGTGGGCGTGCTGAGCCGGGTGGAGGAGCTCGCAGGGCGCCCCGAGGGCGAAAGGCCCGTCAGCGCGAAGCCGTTCTTCCCGCTCATTCCCCTGGCCGAGATCATGGCAGAAATCATGCAGGTGGCCTCCCCCACGAAGAAGGTGATGGATGCCCACGAGAAGATATGCGCCCGCCTCGGGGGAGAGCTGCCCCTGCTGCTCGACACCGACCCGGCCCGGATCGCCTCGGTGGCAGGCGAGACCCTTGCCCTTGCCGTCAGGCGCATGCGCGCGGGCGAGGTGCACAAGGAGCCGGGGTACGACGGCAGGTTCGGCCGGGTCAAGGTCTTCGCGGACAACGAGCGGGACATGCTCTTCAGGGGAGGTATCGAGGGAATGCCTGCACGGAAGAGAACGATCAGGAAGAAAAAGGACCCGCAACCTGCCGTGCCGGCCGGTGAGAAGCCCGGTCTGAATGCGGACCAGCAGCAGGTTTGTGCATGGAGAGAAGGCCGCCTGGCCGTTGTCGCGGGACCGGGAACCGGCAAGACCCGGGTCCTGGTGGAGCGCATCAGGGCGCTCATGGAAAGCTCTCAGACGGACATCCTGGCCGTCACCTTCACCACCCGTGCGGCGCGGGAGATCGCGGAGAGGCTTGGAGATGCAGCCGTCGAGGTCTGTACCTTCCATTCCCTTGCCGCCCGGATCCTCAGGGAGGCAGGCATCGACTTCGAAGTGGCCGACGAGGCCATGCTGGAGCAGGTGGCCTCCCCGGCCATCGATCCGGACGTGAAAACATGGGTGGACGATCTCCTGTTCCGCCAGGGCACGGCGAGACCCCTGGACCGGGAGCAGTCCGGGCTCCTTGCCGTCCTGAAGTCGCAGGGCTACTATACCTACGAGGGACTCATCGAAGAGGCGCTGCGGTTCATGCAGACCGGTACGTGCACGAAGCGATGGAACCATGTCATGGTGGACGAGTTCCAGGACATCAACCCGCTCCAGTATGCCTTCCTCGAGGCACTCTCGCGGGATGCGGCCAGCGTCATGGTCATCGGCGACCCGCACCAGGCCATCTACGGGTTCCGGGGGAGCAGCCCCGCGTCCTTCGACGATTTCATCAGGGGCCATCCCGGGTGCTGCCGGATCCACCTGGCCACCACCTACCGCTTCGGCAGCGCCATTGCCAGGGCCGCCAACGCCTTCATCGGGACCGACGCGGTCTCTATCACCCGCAGCGGTGAGCCTGTCCGCATCGTGCGCTCGGACAGGCCGTACGAGTTCATTGCCCGCGAAATCGAGGCGCTGAACGGCGGACTGTCCCACCGGGCCGTTGACAAGGCCACCGCAGAGGTCCCCCTGAGCGACATGGCCGTGATTGTGCGCACGCGGGCCCAGGCCTCGCCGATTCTGGAGGCGCTCTCCCGGGCCGGTATCCCCTGCGATACGGCCTATGCACGGCCCCTGGCCGAGGTGAAGGGCATCCGCGAGCGCATTGCGCTCCTGACCGGCGACGGCTGGGAGGCACTCGCCA
>MTKZ01019346.1_pt2 | contig 10671 bp, 14 predicted proteins | sample 1042781 | NCBI WGS metagenome assembly MTKZ01 (sample SAMN06212207, study PRJNA360539) | anaerobic digester metagenome | biome: Wastewater treatment plant; material: sludge; isolation source: anaerobic digester fed with sludge from wastewater treatment plant | place: Denmark: WWTP Viborg ...
CCACAGGGCGACGTGGCTGTCGACCAGCAGCCTCACAGCAACGGAGACTCGGCGGACTCGTCGAAGCGTGCGACTACCTGCTTCGGCCTAGCGAGTCAGCTCGGATAAGCGACTCTTCGCCTCGTGCGTGTTCACGACAAGGGCCGACATGGGCAGAGCTTAGCTAAGCCTTAGCTCAGCCCGGACTGTCGGCATCAGCGCGACGGCGAGGGACGCTCGGTAACCATGCCGACCAGGCCGCGGAGAACCAGCGCCAAGCCGGGCACCAGCAGCCACAGACCGAGCACAAACCCGTTGGCGACCAACATGATCCCGACGCCGAGGACCAACGGCCTCAGCGACGCTTCCACCGCCCCGCTCCCCCCGGGCTCGCCCCCGCCGCCGACCACTCGGACGCCGAGATCGACGCGCTCGTCGCCTACGTTGGCAGCCTGGTCGGGCCCGGCGGTCCCGGGCCGGCGATCCCCGAGGTCGACGTCGCCGACCCGGACCTGGCGCTGGGCGGCGAGTTGTACCGGGCCAACTGTGCGGCATGCCACAACGCCTCCGGTTCGGGTGGCGCGCTGCCAGGGCCGGGCTGCACCGACGCTGTGGAACGCAACGGCGACCCAACTGGTCGAGGCGATGCGCACCGGGCCCGGACAGATGCCGGTGTTCGGCCCCGACACGCTCTCCCGCTCGGAGGCGGACAACATCGCCGCCTATGCCCTCACGCTGAGCAACCGCGAGGGCCGGGGCGGCTTCGACCTGGGGGCGATCGGGCCGGTGCCCGAGGGGTTCGTCGCCTGGGTGGCGCTGACCACGGTGCTCTTCGGCGTCATGCGCTGGATCACCCGCCGGCCCAAGCCCGCCAACTCCGACGACGATCGGGGCAAGCGGTGAGCGGCCACTCCGACGACAGCGAGACGAAGACCGGCGACGACCGGGGGACCGACAGCGACGGGCCGATCGATCCGGCGCTCGTTCCCCGGGCCGTGGACGCCCACCTGATCATCGGCGGCCGGGTCACCGTGCCGGTCCTGGCCTTCGCGGTGGCGATCCTCGCCTCGATTGCGCTGGCCTGGGTGTACGCCATCGGGGGCCAACCACAGGCGGAGGGCATCTTCCTGGCGCTGGCGTTGGCCGGCATCGGCATCGGCCTGGTGTCGTGGGCGCACCGCTTCCTTCCCGCCGAGGAGGTCGAGGAGCACCGGGCGCCGCTCGCCTCGCCGGCGGCGGAGCTCGAGGCCCTGGAGGACGACCTGGACCTCGCCGACGAGGAGGTGGGCCGCCGCAAGATCCTGGTGCGCATGCTCGGCGGCGTCGCTGCCGCATTCGGCGTCGCCGTGCTGTTTCCCCTCCGGTCACTGGGCCCGCGTCCGGGTCAAGGGCTGACCACCACGCCGATGGGCAAGGGCGTGCGCCTGGTAACGCCCGAAGGTTCGCCGGTGAAGCCCGGCGACATCGCCACGTCGGGCGTGCTGACCGTCATGCCCGAGGGTCATCTCGACGATGCCAACTCCCCCACCCTGCTGATCCGCCTGACCGCCCAGCAGTTCGGCCCCCAGACCAGCCGCGAGGGCTACGGGTTGGGCACCCTGGTGGCGTTCTCCAAGATCTGCACCCACGCCGGTTGCCCGGTCGGACTGTACGAGTCCAACCAGGGCCTGCTGTTCTGCCCCTGCCACCAGAGCACGTTCGACGTCACCAAGGGATGCAAAGTGATCTTCGGTCCGGCCCCCCGGGACCTGCCCCAGTTGCCGATCGGCATGGACGACGACGGATATCTCGTGGCCGAAGGCGATTTCGAACGGCCGGTCGGGCCCGGCTTCTGGACCCAGGACCGCGACTCGTGAGCGCCCCCAAGCCGGTGCTCACCGTGCGGCTGCTCACCTGGTTCGACGAGCGGCTCGGCGGGGCGAAGTACACCAGGAAGCTGCTCGACAAGGTGTTCCCCGACCACTGGTCGTTCCTCTTCGGCGAAGTGGCGCTCTACAGCTTCGTCGTGCAGTTGCTCACCGGAACGTGGCTGTCGTTCTTCTACGAGCCGTCGTTTCAGAGCGTCGTGTACAACGGCAGCTTCGAGAAGCTGCAGGGCGTCGAGATGTCGGCGGCGTACAGGTCGGCGATCTCGCTCAGCTTCGACGTGCGAGCCGGCCTGGTGATGCGCCAGATCCACCACTGGGCGGCGCTGATCTTCGTGGCGGCGATCGTCGTGCACATGGCCCGCATCTTCTTCACCGGCGCCTTCCGCAAGCCCCGTGAGATCAACTGGGTGGTCGGCGTCACCATGCTGCTGCTGGGCATGGTGAACGGATTCGCCGGCTATTCGCTGCTCGACGACCAGCTGTCGGCGGTCGGGCTGCGCATCGCCAACTCGATGATCCTGTCCATCCCGGTCGGCGGCACCTGGCTGTCGTCGCTGGCGTTCGGGGGCCCCTACCCGGGACCCGACACCCTGCAGCGCCTGTTCGTCGCCCACGTGCTGTTGGTGCCGGCTCTGCTCACCGGGCTGATCGGCGTGCACCTGGCGCTGCTGATCCGATCCAAACACACCCACTTCCCGGGCAAACGGGAGCGCGAGGACAACGTGGTCGGCCAGCGCCTATGGCCCACCTACGCTGCCAAGGCGATCGGGCTGTTCTTCCTCACCGCCGCCCTCCTCGCACTGCTGGGCGGCGTCGCACAGATCAACGCCATCTGGAACTACGGGCCCTTCCGGGTGGCCAACGTGTCGTCGGCCTCCCAGCCCGACTGGTACATGGGCTGGCCGGACGGTGCGCTGAGGCTGTTCCCCAACTGGGAGATCCGCCTCGGCGGCTACACGGTGGCCAACGTGTTCTTCCCCGGGGTGCTGCTCATCGGCGCAGTGTTCACGCTGATCTACCTGTGGCCGTGGATCGAGGCGCGCAAGTTCGGCGACGACGAGACGCACAACGTGCTCGAGCGGCCCCGCGACAACCCGCTGCGCACCGGCATCGGCGTGGGAGGGCTGACGTTCCTCGGGGTGCTGCTGGTCGCCGGCAGCTCCGACGTCATCTCGATCACGTTCGGGCTGTCGGTGAACGCCGTGATCTGGACCCTGAGGGTCCTGTTGTTTGTCCTGCCGCCGATCACCGGGCGTATCGCGGTCCAGCTGTGCCGGGAGCTGCAGGCACGGGACCGGGCCGAAGCGCCGGTCGAGAGCGACTCAGCCCGCTGAGGCGAGGGCCGCCCCAGACGCCCTCCTTCTCGCGCACGGAGATGGCGAACTCCGGGCAATCCTGGCGCACGGGACACTCGGCACACACCGCCTTCGCCCGTCCGGACTCCTCCTCGGTGGGAGGGTAGAAGATGCTCGATTCGAGACCTGCGCACGAACGTTGGCCTCCGCCCTTGGCGCACTTGGCTAGTGGACCGGCAACATCGGCAGTTGGCACCTGGCCAGCGTTGGGGGGGCTACGAGCATCTCTGGCTGGCTGCGGACTCGTTGGAGGCCACCTCGCCCCCCCTCCCGGGGGCACGTCTTCGACGGCGACGGCAACCGGGTGAAACTCAACGGCTCATCGAATTGCGTCGGGCGCTCGCCGCCCAGCCGGCCGACGAGGTCCGACCTCTCACCACCTCCAAGGGTGCGATGCCTCCGAAGATACCCGCCTCGATTTCGCGAACCTGTTCGGAAATCGAACCTATACTTCGGATTCAGAATCGATTCCGATTTACGACACCCACCACGGCCTCGGACCCACTCCTACCGTGGTAGCCGTCCAGGAGGCCAGACGTGGACCCCAATTCGCACCCGATGAACCAGACGCTCGACCTCCTTGGACGACGTTGGGTCCTTCGAATCCTGTGGGAGCTCCACCGACGCGAGGAGTTGGGGGCCGCGGCGCTGCGTGACCGGTGCGAAGGGATCTCCACCAGCGTGCTTCACTCGCGCCTCGCCGACCTGCTCGCAGCCGGCCTGGTTGAGCAGCGCGCCCCTCGCGGCAACTACCGATTGACCCGATCGGGCCAGGATCTCGATACCGCACTCGACGCCATCGAGTTCTGGACCACAAGGTGGAGCGGAACTCCCGGCCAGTGAACGGATCAATGACCTACCCGGTTGAGGCGAGTGCCGCACGACGCTGACGACGNNACGGCCGTGAGGCCACCCCACACGCCTTCCTTCTCTCGCACCGTGAGGGCGAATTCCAGGCAGTCCTGACGCACCGGACACTCGGCACAGACCGCCTTGGCCCGACCGGCCTCTCGATCGGTGGGCGGGTAGAAGATGCTCGAATCGAGTCCGACGCACGAGGCGTTTCGCTGCCATGTCTGCATAGATCAAATATTACGGTGTCGTGACGAACAACTCAAAACACCATACGCCGCAACGGCTGTGAGAATTCTCATGCATGACGATTCTGCAACCAAACGGGACCCCGACCGCATATTCCGCGGCCCTCACCCGAACTACCCGTCAGCCCTCAGGTCGGCCAACAGCTCGGCCGTGGTCTCGCCACCCAGGGTCACCGACGCCTGGTATTCGGAGTGGTTGACCGCCAGTTCCACCGGCCCGGCGGCGAATGCCTCCACCTCGGACTCGGTGAGCACAAAGCCGATGTAATGCACCGACGCCGTGATCTCCTCACGGGTCAACTGCGCCTCGTGGTCGGCCTCGGGGATATCGACAATGACCGTGCCATCGGACAGCCGCAGCTCGATCGACTTTTCGATCCCCACCAGCTTGGGCAGCCACGACCGCAGATCCTCGTCGGAGGTCAACTCGATGAACAACGTCGCCGAGAGGCTGCCCGGTTCGGGAATCAGCTTGTTGTACACCGCCAGCTCCCCCTCGATGGCCGCATCGGAGTCCATCCGCTCCACTCGCGCCATCTCCTGAATCTGAAAGCGCATCGTCTCGCGATTCTCAAACACCAGCGTGACAAATTCGCCTACGCCGATGCGCCGACGCTTCTTCAACGCAATGATGCGGGTGCGGAACTCGTCGCGCTCGTCCTCATAGGCGGCGTTGTCGACGATGTCGTCCAAGGTCAGCGATCTGGTCATGACGGTTCTCCTGTCAGCTTTCGATGAGTGCTGCAACGACGGACCGCGACCGACTGAGTCGATCGCGGTCCGCGAGGATTCTGGACTGCGGCCGTCGTGGACGACCTCGGACCGGCTCGTTAGGAAATCGACTCGAGCGCCTGGCCGAAGCGACCAGCGTGGCTCTTCTCGGCACGCGCCAGCGTCTCGAGCCACTCGGCGACATCTTCGAAGCCCTCGTCGCGAGCGGTCTTGGCGAAGCCCGGGTACATCTCGGTGTACTCGTAGGTCTCACCGGCGATTGCCGAACGCAGGTTGTCGGCCGACGAGCCAACCGGCTCGCCCGTTGCCGGATCGCCCGTGGGGGCGAGGAAGTCGAAGTGACCAAACGCGTGGCCCGTCTCACCGTCGGCGACCGACTTGAACAGCGCCGCCACGTCGGGCAGCCCCTCAACGTCGGCCTTCTGGGCGAAGTACAGGTAGCGGCGGTTGGCCTGCGACTCGCCGGCGAACGCCTCCTTCAGGTTGGATTCGGTCTGCGATCCCTTGAGTTCTGCCATGGTGTGTCCCTCACTCCCCGGTGGATGATTTGGAGAGGCAGTCCCGGCACCGGCCACGGAAGACCACCTCGGTTTCCTCGACCCGAAAACCGCCACGTTGATGTGACGGCACTCGAACCTCGGTTGTGTTGGCGGTGACGTCTCGAATGGCGCCGCAGTCGTCACACACCAGGTGATGGTGTGGCTCGACGTTGGGATCGAAACGGGCCGAACCAGTGCCGAGGTCGATCTTGTTGATCTCCCCCAACTCGGTCAGCTCCGCCAGCGTTTGGTACACCGTGCGCAACGACACGGTGGGCATGTCGACGACGATGTCGCCGTACACGCCCTCGGCCGTGGGATGGCGCAGGTTGTTGTCGAGGGCCCGGAAGATGCGCTGGCGCTGTGGGGTGACCTTGCGCCCCGTGCCACGAAACAGCGTCGTGAGCTCCTCCGGTGTCCTCATGAACGGCAAGATAACACCGCGCTGCTGAACAGCCAAGCCTGCTTGTCAACAATGATTGTTGGTAAGCGCTCAAGCTTCAACCCTGCCCGCCGCAGGTGGCCCGCGCTTCGATCGTGTCCCGGCTTGAAGGAGACCGAGAGTGCCCGGCGCGTCAGGTACGGTCACGGTTCCCGCCCGTCCGCCCGACGGTGGGCGGCCACCCCGGAGGCAGCCATGGTTCAGAGCGAGCGACCCCGTCACAACATGGTTGGCGAAGACGGCATCAGTTCCAACGCCGGCAGTAGGAACATGGACCGGCTGAAACGATTTGGCCCGTCAGGTGTGCTGGGACTGCTGCTGCTGGCATTTGTGTTGGGCAACACCGACTCCACCACGGTGAGCTTTCTGTTCTTTTCCGTCGACATACCACTGATCATCGTGTTGGTTGCCACCGCTGCGGTGGGATCGATCATGACGCTGCTTGTGCAACGCAAGAGCCGCAAGGCCAGGCGCCGTGACAGGTCGGAAGCCAAGGGCGGGCGCAGGCGCTGAGCCGACGAAGCTCGCGTCGGCATCCGAAAATGGTGCCCTCAGCTGCGGCTGAGCACGTCACCGCTGAGAATGATCACGAACTCATGATCCTCGGTGAGCACGTTCAGATACCCGGGGTCGATGCTCAGCACGTACCCGGTGACCGTGCCGTTTGTGGTCTCGATCCGCTCCCGAGGTACCCATGGCGTCTGCGTGAGCAATGCGACGAGCAGCATTCCCGCCGCGAGGATCCAGCCCAGCCGCTCGATGGCCGCGGTCAGGGCCCGGCGCGGAAAGCTGTCGAGCCGAAGTTGCCGGACGAGCACCAATGCGCCGAAAACAGCTGCGGTGATCGGCAGCAGCCACCAGGCGCGGAAGCTCATGGTGAGCGACAACAATGCACTGATCGCAAGCCCCGCGAGCAACACCACCGTCGGGCGGCGTCCGCTTGGCGACCATAAGAAGGCGGCGACCAACAGCGGCAGCATCACCACCAGCAGCGGCGCCACCACCAACCGGCCGGTCATAAACGACCCGAACAGGATCCTCAATCCGTCATCGAGGCCCAAGGTGGTGCTCACGAGGAACGCCGTGTCCCAGTTGTATCCGGAGATGGCAAAAAGTCGCACGACCAGGAACACAAAGAGCCACGCCGCAAGCGGTGCAGCGCCACCCGGGAGCTCGACCGGTCTCGTACGCTCAACCACTCGCGAATCGTTCGCTTCCTGAGGGTCATCCACGGTCATCGGCGCAACCTACCGGCGGAGCGACCCTTCGTCACCGGTTGCCAGGTGACACGGAGCAGGCACCTGAACCGTCCATCGCGGAGTTTCAACCGCATTGGGCCACGGTGGTTGGGTCGGTAACTTGCGAGAGGCGTTCGCCCGCCGAGGCGAGGCGAAACCGAAAGGTCATGCTCATCGATTGGGTGGGAGAGGAAGGCATCATGCAGACATCGTTGGATCTCACCGGGGCAAATTGCCCGTACTGCTTCCAGGACACGCTTGCCGGCCTCACACGCATCGAAGGTGTCAGCAACGTCCATGGATCGATGGGGGGATCGTGCATCGTGATCGATCACGATGACGAGGTGACCGTCGATGCACTGGTCAAATTGATTCACGGCCATCTGCATGGGGTCCAGAAGTTCTCCAACGAGATCGAAATGGTGTCGGTGGATCTCTCGCCCCTTGCGAGATCGTGCGTGCACAGCCACGCCACCCCTCAGGCCTCGTCTGGCTCGTCGGCCTCGTCTGGCTCGTCGACAGGTTCGGAGGACGCGGTTGGGGTCGACCCGACGATGACGTTGGGTGAGATCGTGACCCTCAGGCCTTCTCTGGCTGCAGAGCTCCAAAGGAGGGGGTTCGACTTCTGCTGCCACGGTGACCGACCGCTGGCGGACGCAGCCGCAGACCTCGATCTTGATGCACAGACTGTGGCCGAGGAACTGTCGGCCATCCGTCAGGATGAACCTCCCGCAGCCTGGGCGTTTCTCGGTCCCGTCGAACTGATCGATCACATCGAGTCCACCCATCACCGCTACCTGTGGGACGAACTCCCACGTCTGGGCGCACTCATCGACAAGATCGTCGCGGTCCACGGTGGCCGGCATCCTGAGCTCGCGGAGGTTCAGCGCCTCTATGTCCAACTTCGCAACGACTTCGAGCCGCACCTCACCAACGAGGAGCAGAACGTGTTCCCGGCGATGCGCGAACTGATGGGTTCTCCAGGAAACCAGCCAGGTTCTGTCGCCCCTGAGCTCCCCGGTGAGATCCGTTCCCTGATGGACGAACATGAAGTCGTGGGTGATCTCCTTGAGGAGCTCCGGAGCATCACAAACGACTACACGGTCCCGGACGACGGGTGTGCCTCCTACGCGGAGACGTACCGGGCGCTGGGGGCACTTGAATCCGACACCCACCTTCACGTCCACAAAGAAAACAACGTGCTGTTCCCCGCCATTGACAAGCGGGATTGACCGGAGCGATCTTCTGGTCAGCCGCGGTCGTTCTGACGGGACGAGACCGATGCAGATCGACGCTGTGGTGCACTCACCGGCGTCGATGCCGACGGCTCACCGACCTGACGGCGGCGAAACTCGAACTTCGAACCCGTGGAGAATTCGGTCAGCGTGACCGAGTCGGGCTGTGGCGCCGGCTCGATGTCGGGGTGATCGGTGATCGTCCAGGTGGCCACTTCGCTGACGAGGCGAGCGATCCGAACAGTGCGAACCAGGCAGACGGCGGCGGCCCTCAGGATGGCGTCGCCTCCGGGGCCTGCCATCAGCGCCGCCCAGGTCAGGCCATCGACCTCGCCGACCGCAGAACACGGGCGCAACCTGACCAGCAACTGGTCGCCCGCTCCGGAGCAGCGAAGATCGAGGTCGACGTAGCTGCGGGGCAGGAACAACGGGTGCACCGCAAGCACCTCGGCCAGCCCCGCAAGGGTGGCCGGTGTGTCGAGCGCGGTGGCCAGCCGCTTGGTGCTGAGCCCGGCGATACCGGAGGCCTGGGCGATGCCGATGGCGGTGACGTCGGCAGGTCCTACCCGCTCGGCCACCTCGACGAGGAAGGCCCGGGAGAGCAGCTGGCCCTGGAGGGCCACCTCGTCGGCGATGGCCGACAGTGTGGCGGAGGAGAACCGCTCCATCACCAGGTCGACGTCGAGAGGGCCCGCATAGTCGGCCCAGCCGTCGTCGTCGGGCAGCGACGGGTCGGGCACTGCCAACGGCACCTTGGCCGCGCCACTTGCGGCAAGCGCAAGCGCACCGGGCGGCACGGGCAACTCGTCGTTGGCCTCGTCGATGACGACGGTCCACTCGCAGTGGGGGACGCGATCGGTCGGCACGCGAGGCGGCCGGTGCACCGGACGCATGCGGGCCCTGGGGTTGGTGGCGATGGCCGTTGCATCAAAGGTGGGGTCCTCGATGTCGTGGCACATCGTCGTGACGTACTCGTCCCCCATCGTCTCGACGTCCATCAGCGCGCCGCAGTGGCCCAGCTGAAAGCTGCCGTGGCGGTCGTCGTCGACGACAAACCGGAAGTCCATGAACTCGGGCGGCGCACCGACGTCGAGTTGGATGCCCTTGAAGATCGTCTCGACCGTGTCACCCTCGAAACCCAGCAGCGCCTGCATGCGTTTGGTGTAGATCGGGCTGGCCGCCATCCACTCCCCGATCGCCACCTCGGCCATCGGCTCCCGACCCAGGTGGCCAATCACATGGGGCATGCCTGCGCGATCGATGAGGTGACCGGCCAGCAGCAACTCCCGCACCAGTTCCGCCAGGTCGCCGTGAGACCTGCCGCTCCACGGGGTCCCGGGGACCGGCGCAGTCATATCGCTGCCATTCAGGGCTCGAAGTCCAGACCGAGCAGCTTGATGGCGTTACCCCGGGCGATCTTGTTGATCGTCGGTTGGGGCAGGTGCCCGAACAACTCCTCGGCCACCTGTTTGGACCGCGGAAACGTGCCGTCCTGGTGCGGATAGTCGGTCTCGAAGAGCACGTTGTCCTCGCCGATGCGGTCCAACAGGTCGATGCCGACGGTGTCTTTGAAAAAACAGGCCGAGATGTGCTCGCGGTAGTAGTCCGACGGCGGCCGTTGGGAGCGCTCCTCCCCCTGGGCCCACTGGTGTGTTTGCCAGGTGTCGTCCGCCCGCTCGACGAAGTAGGGGATCCAGCCGATCTGGCTCTCCGCATACAGCAGCTGAATGCCGGGGAACCGGTCGAACACTCCGGAGAACAGCCAGTCGACCATGGAGGCGACGCTGTTGCAGGCGATCAGGTTGGCGGCGACCACCGTGGGCGCGTCGGGGGATGTGGTGACCGTCTTGGTGCCCGACCCGATGTGCATGGCCAGAACGGTGCTGGTCTCCTCGCAGGCCTGGAAAAACGGGTCCCAGTGCCGGGTGTGGATGCTGGGCAGGCCAAGCCACGACGGCAGCTCGGAGAACGCCACGGCTCGACAGCCCCTGGCGGCATTGCGTCGAACCTCGGCCGCTGCCAACTGCGGGTCCCACAGTGGCACCACGCACAACGGGATGAGGCGACCGGCGCTGTCACCGCACCACTCGTCGATCATGAAGTCGTTGTAGGCCTCGATGCAGAGGCGACCCAGCGTGCGGTCCTCGACCTCGGAGAACAGTTGTCCGCAGAAGCGGGGATAG
>MTKZ01015089.1_pt1 | contig 10667 bp, 11 predicted proteins | sample 1042781 | NCBI WGS metagenome assembly MTKZ01 (sample SAMN06212207, study PRJNA360539) | anaerobic digester metagenome | biome: Wastewater treatment plant; material: sludge; isolation source: anaerobic digester fed with sludge from wastewater treatment plant | place: Denmark: WWTP Viborg ...
GCATCCGCAACTATTTATCGATTGATATCGGAGAATTCCACCATGAAGAAGGCGATGAGCAATGTGGATGTGGCAGCAATGGTCTCGGAGCTATCCGATCGAATCCTGGGGGGCTTTGTGGGCAAAGCCTATCAGCAGTCATCGGATAGGATCTGGCTCTCGGTAGCCTCCCCCGCCGAGGGCCGCCTGGATCTGCTGCTGGTGGCCGGCAGGAGGGTCAATATCACCCGGGCAGATCGTCCCGCCTCCAAGACGCCCCCCCAGTTTCCCACAATGCTCAGAAGCCGTCTCAGCGGCGGCAGGATCGTGCAGATCCGGCAGCATGATTTTGATCGGGTCCTGGAGATAGTGGTAGAGAGAAGCGGCTCCAGCCATATTCTGGTAGTGGAGCTTTTTCCCAAAGGCAGCATGCTGCTTTTGGATGAGAGCCGTACCATCCTCTCTTTGCTCAAGAAGACGGTCTACCGGGGCAGCAAGATGGCTGCCGGAGAGAAGTACCTCTACCATCCCGGCCAGCTAGATCCGCGGAGCATATCTCTCCCTGACTTATCCAGCTGGCTTTCTGCTGCCGGTCAGGATCTGGTGCGATCCCTGGTCAGGGGCTTGAATATGAGCGGAACCTATGCAGAGGAGGTATGCCTGCTGGCGGGAGTGGAGAAGAATAAGCCAGCAGCAGATCTGGATGAGACGGAGCGGCAAAAGGTGCACCAGGCCCTGCAAGAGGTCTTCTCCAATCAGACCCTCGACCCCCATATAGTCCTGGACAGCGGCGAGCCGGTGGACGTCCTTCCCCGTCCTCTCCAGGTCTACCAGGGCCTGGAAATGAGACGCTATCCCACCTTGAGCGAGGCCATGGATGCCTTCTTTGTAGAAGCCGAGCCAAAAGAAGAGAAGAAGGATCCTTTAGAGAGGAGAATAGAGCTGCAGAAGGCGGCGCTAGCTGATTTCCAGGCCCAGGAGAAAGATTTGGTGGCCAAGGGTGAGCAAATCTATCAGATCTACAGCAGCGTTGACGGCATCCTCCAGGTGGTGGCCAGGGCCCGGGAGAAGGGCTTCTCCTACAATCAGATCTGGGAGAGGATCAGCAGCAGCGACCTGCCCCAGGCCAGGGCCATTCTCAGCCTGGACGGCCAGGGGAAGATGAGGGTTACTCTGGAGGAGAGCGAACTGGAGCTGGATGCCGCACTCACTGTGGCCCAGAATGCTCAGAAATACTACGAGAGAGCCAAAGAGCTATCCCGGAAGGCGGCAGGAGCCCGAGAGGCCATACTCATAACCGAGCAGCTCAGGGCAGGAGGCTCCGCTCCCCGCAAGGCCCGGCCTGCGGCGGTGCATCGGCGGAGAAAGCCCAAGTGGTATGAGAGGTTTCGCTGGTTCTTCTCCTCGGATGGATTCTTGGTGCTGGGGGGAAGAGACGCAGAGAGCAACGAGGAGATCTATGCCAAATATCTGGAGCGGCGGGACCTGGCTCTGCACACCGATGCTCCCGGAGCGCCCCTGACGGTTATCAAGACCGAGGGAGAGGCAATTCCTGAGAGCACCATTCAGGAGGCGGCGGCTTTTGCAGTGAGCTATTCGTCTTCCTGGAAGGCGGGGCTGGCCGCAGCTGACTGCTATATGATAAAAGGAGATCAGGTGAGCAAGACAGCCGAGCCGGGCCAGTTCTTGAAAAAGGGCGCTTTCGTCATTCGCGGGGAGAGAACTTACTTCAAGGACACTACTCTGGGACTGGCAGTGGGCATAGCGGAAGGCATTCTGATAGGCGGGCCGGTTTCGGCGGTCAAGCCCAGGGCGGATCCAGTGCTGGAGATAGAGCCAGGGGAGTTCAATGCCGACGACCTGGCCAAGAGGATCTACAGGCAGTTCTCAGAGAAGGTTGAGGATAGAGCATTTCTAAAGTCGGTGGCCTCGGTGGATCAGATAGTGCAGTTCCTGCCTCCGGGGGGATCGAGGATCAAAGAAGGAGCATCCTGATTCCACCCATCTAGATTTTCATTCCTCTAGATTTCCATCCTCTATTTGGCATGAACTTGGGCAGCAATCTAGTCTGTTCAGATAAATCGGCAATCGGTTTGCTAGGCGGCCAGAGTTGCCAGCGGGCCAAGTATTTTGAAATCAATCATCCATCAGCTATATATCATATTCTATTCACTGTCAGAGATTCGGAGGCATGTTTTATGAAGAATCTAGGAGTAATTTTGGCAGCAGCACTGGTGCTTATGCTGGCCATGAGCACGGCAAGCTCGCAGGAAGGCTCAGGGAATATTTCAAAAATGGTGCAGCAGGTAGAACAGGCGGCAAAGCAGGCCGGTGGGGCTACAGAGCAGGTGGGATCGGCAGCCCGGCAGGTTCAGAATATGACCAATGCTACACCTGGGGCGGAAGCAATAGCAAAAGCGGCAAAGGCGGTTGAAGAAAAGGCTGAGGTTGCAGGCGAGATGACTGCCAAGGCTGAAGAGACAGCTAAGAAAGCGGCAGAGGCCGCTGAGAAGCTGCCGACATCGACACCGGGATTCGGCTTTATGGCAGCAGCTCTTGGACTACTGTCCCTGGCCTTTATATCTCTGAGAAAGAGAAGCTGAGACTGCAGTATAGCATCGATATAATTTTTCTAATTTTTTGACCTTTCCAGGCATAGGACGATAGTCCAGAAACGGAAAGCCAAATATATCTTTCCGGGCTTGACAAGAGAGCGCCTGCCCGGCGGGCCATGCTGGAAGAGCTGAGTGTCTGGGAGCGCGGGAGACACGACAAGAGATCTTATCATTGACTCTGGGCTATTGGGATAAATATTAAAAGCTCAGGCATCCTATATTTGGAAGAGAAAAAATGACAAGCCTTGCTAGATTCGTTGAACAATTGCCTCTTGACATCCAAAAGGAAGTCCTGAGCTATGCGGAATTCTTGATGGAAAGAAGATCCAGGAAAAAGCAAAAGGCACCCGCCTTTGACTGGGAAGGTGCTCTAAAGGACCTAGGAGAGCAGTATTCCTCTGTACAGCTCCAGCACGAGATCGGAAGGATGCGAGGAGCTTAATGTACCTTCTGGACACTAACATATTCTTGGAGATCCTGCTGCAACGAGAGAAAAGCGAAGCAGCCAAGCATCTGTTTATCGCAAATGCTTCTAAAGATCTTTTTATGACTGATTTCTCACTTCATTCTTTAGGCGTTTTCCTTTTCCAGAGAAACAGACAGGAAGCCTATGTCCGATTTGTGAAGGACGTAATAATCCAGGCAGGAATTGCTGTGATCGGATTAGATCCACAAGAGCTTCTCGCTCTGCCAGAAGTCTCTAAAAGGTTCCGTTTGGATTTTGACGACTCTTATCAATATGCGGTCGCTCAAAAGTACGGCCTGGAGATAATGAGCTTTGATTCAGATTTTGACCGCACGGAAATAGGACGCAAAATGCCTGAATTGAGATAGTTTCAATGGCCGGCAGCTCGTTCTATCTCTGGCCGCCTGGCAAGCCCCGGCTTGGGGCTCACCGGCAGGGGCTCTCGCTTGGGGGCACGGGATCGCGCTCAGGCTGAGTTGAAGACTGAAGGAGGAAAGTGATTCTTGATTGAAGGAGCCAGGGATTACTCAGTCCATTTCGTCAGTCGTCTCTGTAATCGTCAAATCCGTCGAGGAGTATTTTTATGGCTTTGGCAATGCTCCAGACCTCTACCAGCTTAGATTTTTTAATTTTGATAAAGTGATGATCATTAGTTATCAGAATTGCATCTGCATATAGGCAGGTAGCAGCATGGATGATATCCGACAGCTCGCTCTCTGGAAAGAATGGCGCACAGGCATCAATCTCTTCTTGCGAAGGATTGACGTGAATCAGGGACTTTTTCATATAATTCAATAATTCCTGAGTTCCAAGCGTTCGGGCATACTTCTCATACTCGAAAATCAGGAGATCATTGGCGAAGAGTTCTACGGGGCGGTCCAGGAGATGATAGATCAGCTCAGTGCTCTTGGTCCATTCGTGCTTCACTGCGGCTATGAAGACGTTGCTATCGAGCAGATATCTTGAACTTCTGTCGGGCAAGCTGATTGCTCTCCTGCTCGATCTCTTCTTCCAGCTTATCCAGGTCTATTGATTTGGCTTTAACAATGGCATCCTCTAACAGAGCCCGCAGGTTGATCTTCTTGAGGACAATAGTATCCTCTCCCAGGTCTTCGGCCAGGAATTCGTCTCCATCTTTCAGATTCATCCTCTTCCGGAGGTGGCTCGGCAGTTGCAGTCTGCCCCGTTCATCGATCTTAGCTAGCGGCATATTTACTATTGCCCATTTTACCCATTATATCATAAGTAGCTTTCTATGAATCAGCTTGATTGGCTGAAAAAGCAGCTGTCAAAAATTTTGAAAAGGCAAAAGAAATCTCATCCGGAGCCATCCCACGCCTGCCACCCTCGCCCTCCCGCCCGGCGGGCCCCGGCTGGCGGGCTCCCCGGCAGGGCACTCGCTTGTGGGCGCAGTAGCCTGGTGAGGGCTGGCTAGAAAGAAAGTCTGATTAGAGAAAAAGCAATATGCTAATCAAGCAGTGTTGTATGCAATGGCAGCTCGCAGCAAGATCACAATTTCAAAAGAAGAGCCCATTGGCGACAGGGACTTTTCCGCCCTTGAGGAAGATGATGAATCAACTGCGGAGGAGCTTAATGCGCTGGTGGAGCTTGAGAAGGGCGATTTTATCAGCCTGGATGAATACCTAAAGCGGCGTGGCATCGAATAAGATTGATATTTTGCGAAGTCCGGGAATAGCCTGGATATGCCTCAGGCCTCGACCGGCGCTTTTATGGCCTCGCCCTCAATTACCGGGATAGGCAAATTGAATCGCAGACTAAAAGCAATCCAGTCCTCTATGGCCATCCTCAAATTTTCGCGGCATTCTTCCTGAGTCTTGCCAGTTGCCCAGACGCCTTTCAGATCGAGAACTTCGCCGTAGTAAGGCTCTTCATCATCTATGACCTCATAGACTGGCTTGGAGATCGCTGCCTGGATGTACTCGAAGAGCATGCAGAGGAGAATACACTGCCAGAAGATATAACTTGATCCGAGAGCTTCGGTCCAGATAATAGCGAGCGGGCTCGCCCCTCCCGGCCACGGATGCCCGGCTGGCTCCGGCGGGGGGCTCCCCGGCAGAGGCACTCGCTTATGGGCGCGGAGTTCGTGAATGGCGATTTTTGCTGTGGCAGGGATGGGAGCGGGCCTGTCAACCAATTGCAGCAAGCGTACCACTCTGCCCACTCGCGGCCTGACACCACTTGTGAGTGGTGGTTAACAGTCCTGGAGCCCGGAAGTAGATCAATACAGAAGTTTTTCAAAAGCCTTAGGCGAATTCTCATGATTTAGAGATAGGCAGCTAACTGGATCATAAGACCAAGGCCATCACTAACTTTTCCATTTAATGGAATCCCCTTTTACCTTCACTAATCCATTCTTCTCAATAATTCTAGCCAGATCAGCCGCATATTCCTGAAAATCAGCAATCATGAGATTTCCATTAGTATCAAATTCTTTGGCACATCTGTCAGCGAATTCATTCATACTTAATTTTCCGGAGGATGGTCTGGCGGACAAATCACTCAAGAGCGATCCTAATACAGAAATTTTGCTGCATTCCGCAGGAAACTTATTAAAAAAATCATGATCTAAGTTGCCCTGCAAGGCAAGGATGGTGGAAAACTCATCGATAAAAACCTCCATCCTCTTTTGTGCTGATATGATGACGGTCTGTTTTGCCAGGGGATGATCTCTTGCTATTCCCAGTTCTTTTAAATCTCTGGTGGTGCGGACAATGGGATCTTCTAGACGGCCTGCTATCTCTTCCCCGATTTCTATCTTATTTCGATGAAGGATGCTTCTCGCTTCATAATATGATTGCTCTTCATCGGAGGCTTTTAAAAATATTTGACTGATTCTATTCTTATTATCATCATCTAGTGCCTGAAAATTACCTGATACCTTATTGAGGATCTCGGAAATTTGGCTTTTTTCGTTCTCTCTCAGAGGATTGTATTCCTTGAGAAATAGCTCTTTGAAATCGTCGGGATTGGGTCTCTGGGCAAGAACTGATTTTAAAATTGCTATTACTTGTTCTATTTTTTGGGTGTCCTTCAATACTTCCCGCAGTTCGGAAAGCCTACCCTCTATGCAATCCACCTTGAAGTGATCAATCACAAAATTAATTCGCGTATCGCACTTGACTCTGGCCTTGCGTAGGCTGGTTATGAGATCTTTCGCATCATCTTCGCAGTAATCACCTAGCTTGATCATGATATATGGTAAGAACAGATCCTTTTTAAAGCATTTCCTTTTAATGAACATGCTCGGCTGCCCATTGGGCTCTGGCTGACGGCTGCCAGCAGTGTCATTCGTTTCCTGAGCGAGGTTCTTGAAGGTTGGTTCGGGACATTACAGGGAGCGGAGCAAAAAAAATAGCTGGCAAATAGCCGGTCAGCCATTTGGAACCTGCTTGCCCTCGCCCGGCCTCGCTTGTCCGGCGGGCCCCTGGCTGGGGGGCTCCCCGGAATGGCCACTCGCTTGGGGGGGGGCGGGATTCGTGAGGGTTGATGCGTGGCGTTGCATGGATCGGAACGATAAAATTGGCAAACGAAGAGTGGATCAGCCATTTGAAGCCAACTCACCCGTCAACCTTAATTTCGTCATTTGTCCGATGATATTTTATCTCTTAGACCTAAAGGAAATGCTATGAGCAGCGGCATGTTTTTGATCCAGTCGGATGGGCAACTTGTAGAAATGCTGGAAGAACCATACTCCTCCGAAGATCTTTTGCAGGGATTTCTGGCTAAATATCCAAATCTTCTTGCCGGAGATCAGATAAATGACGCTAATCCAAGAAAGTGGCTTCTAATTTCTCGCGAGGCGGCATTAGCCTCAGAGGAGAATGGACCAAGCCGATGGTCAGTCGATCACCTATTTCTTGATCAAGATGCCGTTCCAACTTTAGTAGAAGTAAAAAAGAGCGACAATACTGATGTTCGGCGCAAAGTTGTAGGGCAAATGCTGGACTATGCAGCCAATGCCGTGCTTTATTGGCCGATTGAAGATATCAAGAGCATGTTTGAGGCAACATGCAAGGGCCAAAATATTGATCCAGATAAAAGGTTGGAAGAGTTCCTTGATTCTCCGAATGAAAAAGAAAAATTTTGGCAAAAAGCTAAAGAAAATCTGATTACCGGCAAGATTAGACTGTTGTTTGTCTCTGATGAAATTCCTACAGAACTCCGGCGAATAGTTGAGTTCTTAAACTCTCAAATGAATCGAGCAGAAGTATTAGCAGTTGAGATTAAACAGTACACTGGCCAAGACCAGAGATCCTTGGTCCCGCGGGTAATCGGTCAGACAGAAGAGGCTATCCAAATTAAAGGGGATCTCCAATCAGGAAGAAAATGGGACGAGGACTCATTCTTCCGTGAGCTGGAATCCAGGAAAGGCCAAAGTGACGCTGACATCGCCAGAAAGATCTTGGAATGGGCAAGAGATAAACTTCCTAGGTTTTGGTGGGGCAAAGGCAACATAGATGGATCTGTTTTTCCGGTATTAGACTACAATGGCATCGACTATTATCCATTTTGTATATGGACTTACGGAAAGGTCGAGATACAGTTTAAATGGCTGCAGAAGAGACCACCATTTGATGCAGAGTCGAAGCTAAAGGAGCTATTAGATCGGCTGAATATGATTCCAGCCATCAAAATTCCACCTGACGGAATTACTCGTCGTCCCAATATATCACTGTCAGCGTTCAGTGATGGAGACTCACTCAAGCAGTTCTTAGAAGTCCTTGATTGGGTGGTCCAGGAAATTAAGAAATCCTAGATCGATAAATTGATAATGCCACCCGCCTTCCTTATCCCCAGCTTTCCAGAGGTGTTTCCGAATTGAAGATAATCGGTCTGTCCGATCCAGAAGTACAGTCCAGTCTGCGCGCCGCGGGCATAGGCATGTCTGTGCCCGAGGCCCGCTCCATTGCCGATGTGCTGGGCCGCGATCCCACCCTCACCGAGCTGTTCTGCTATGATGCCATGTGGTCCGAGCACTGCTCCTACAAGAGCTCCCGGGCCACACTAAAGGAGTTCCTCCCCACCGACGGCCCCAATGTGGTCATGGGCCCGGTGGAAGACTCCGGGATCGTAGCCATAGACGACCAGTGGTGCGTGGTCATCTCCCATGAGAGCCACAACCACCCCAGCCAAATCCTCCCCAACGAGGGCGCGGCTACAGGCATCGGCGGCATCGTCCGCGATGTCAACTGCATGGGGGCGACGGTTGTGGCTACCGCCGATCCCCTGCGCTTCGGCGACCCCTACGGGCCCAAGGCCAGCAAGGTCCGCTGGGTGGCGGAGGGCGTGGTGGACGGCATCTGGCAGTACGGCAATGCCCTGGGCGTGCCCAATATGGGCGGCGACATTGTCTTCAATAAGAGCTTCGACGACAACTGCCTGGTCAACGTCGTCTCCCTGGGCATAGTCCGGCGGGACCAGATCATCCGCTCCCGGGCTCCCCCAGCGGCGGGTGAGGGCGGCTACGATGTGATCCTGGTGGGCAAGCCCACCGACTCGTCCGGGTTGGGGGGTGTCACCTTTGCCTCCGAGGCCCTGCGAGAGGAGGATGAGGAGACCAACCGGGGCGCAGTGCAGATTCCCGATCCCTTCCTCAAGAATGTGCTCTTCAAGGCCAATGCCGACCTCTTTGCCCTGGTCCGGGCGGAGGGGATAGAGATAGGCTTCAAGGATCTGGGCGGCGGCGGCTTCACCTGCGCCACCTCGGAGATGGGCTCGGCGGGGGGATTCGGGATGGAGATCAACCTAGATGATATGCACAAAGCAGCCGACTTTCCCTCTGAGGTTTTGAGCATAGCCGAGACCCAGGAGCGCTTCCTGATCGTCTCCCCACCCGAGCTGCGGGAGAGAATACTCAAGATCTACAATGAGGACTGGGACCTTCCCAATGTCTATGAGGGGGCCCGGGCCAGCGTGGTGGGCAAGATCAACACCGGCGACAGATTCACAGTCACCTACAAAGGCGAGACCGTCTGCGATGTGCCCATCCAGCACCTCACCGGTGGCATCCGCTACAAGCGCCTGGAGATCCCCAGGACCATTAAGCTTGCTGAACCGGCGGTGGATGAGCCCTCCGATTACAATGAGATCCTCCTCAAGATCCTGGCCTCACCTAATATCGCCTCCCGAGAGCATGTCTACCGCTACTATGATACCGAGGTCATGGGCAATGCCGTGATCCGGCCCGGAGAGGCGGACGCCGGTCTTATCGCCCCCGTGCGCGGCGAAAAATTCGGCGTGGCCCTGGCCGTGGACAGCAATCCCTTCTACGGGCGCATCAGCCCCTTCTGGGGAGGAGCGACCGCCGTGGCCGAGGCCATGAGAAATGTGGCCGCCATAGGAGCCGTCCCCGCCACCCTCACCGACTGCCTCAACTACGGCAATCCGGAAAAGCCGGAGGCCTTCTGGGAGTTCCGAGAAGGGGTGAAGGGGATAGCCGAATCCTGCAAGAATCTCTACCTCAAGGGCTATGAAGGCCAGCAGCAGCCTGTCCCCATTGTCTCCGGCAACGTCAGCTTCTACAACGAGTCCCCCCAGGGCTCGGTGGATCCCTCGCCGGTTATCGCCTGCGTGGGAATCATCAAGGACTTCTCCAAGGCCATAACCATGGACCTCAAGGCCGCCGGAGACTGCCTCTATCTCATCGGACCCCGGTTCGATGAGCTGGGCGGCTCGGAGTACTATCGGACCGCCTTCCATGAGACGGGAGCCAATGTCCCCATCGTGCGCTTCGATCTGGAGAGGAGCATGATCTATGCGGTGATAGATGCTATAGATGAGGGGCTGCTGGCCGCGGCCCATGATATCTCCAACGGCGGCCTGGCAGCCAGCATCTGCGAGATGGCTCTCGTCCGCCCGGCCCGCTTCGGAGTGGATTTGAATCTGGATCAGGTGCAAGGCGGTGAGGGCGGAGATGGAGGTGGTGAAGGCGGCAGCCAGGAGGCAGGCCTGAGAACGGACAGGCTCCTCTTCTCCGAGTCCTCCGGCTTTGTCCTGGAGGCCAAAAAGGGCAAGGAGGCCCGGCTGGGCGAGATTTTGGCCGGCTACGGCCTGACGGCCATGCCCATAGGGACTGTGACTGGCAAGAGAAGGATTGTTATGTCAAGATCAGGAAAAGCCGTTGTCGACCTGGATTTAGATCAGGCACGAGAGTCATGGACCGCCGGCCTGGTGGAGGCGATGAGATGAAGATCGCTGTTCTACAGTTCCCGGGAACCAACTGCGAGTTTGAGACCCTGGTGGCGGTCAAAGCCGTGGGCATGGATGGAGAGATCTTCCGCTGGAACCGGGAAGCAGGAGAATTATCCGGCTTTGACGGCTTTATCCTGCCGGGAGGCTTCTCCTATCAGGACCGGTTGCGGGCGGGGGCCATTGCCGCCAAGGAGCCCGTTCTGGCCGCTCTCAAGGAGGAGGCAGACAAGGGCAAGCCCATCATCGGCATCTGCAACGGATTTCAGATCCTGGTGGAGGCTGGTCTGCTTCCCGGCAAGTCGGAAGCCTGCTCCGCAGATAAAAGCATAGATATGGCCCTGGCCCAGAATGTGATGGTCACAGGAGGAAAGATCGTCCGCCGGGGCTACTACTGC
>MTKZ01003066.1_pt1 | contig 10665 bp, 9 predicted proteins | sample 1042781 | NCBI WGS metagenome assembly MTKZ01 (sample SAMN06212207, study PRJNA360539) | anaerobic digester metagenome | biome: Wastewater treatment plant; material: sludge; isolation source: anaerobic digester fed with sludge from wastewater treatment plant | place: Denmark: WWTP Viborg ...
ACCTGGGCCGCGGAACTGGTCCACCTGCCGCGCCACGCCCTGGCCGCGCTCAAGACGCTCGTCCACGCCGCCGCCCACCTGTCCCCGACTGACACCGCCCGCCTGGAGGCGCAACTCTTTATCAACTTGTGGCCGTCGCCCGATCACCTGGAGGCGATGACCGCCTTTGCCCAAAAGCGGCCGCCCGTCTTCAACCGCGACGCCTGGCCCGGACAGACATGAACCTCACCTACGACGCCATTGCCCGCTACTACGATCTCAGCCATCAAACCCTGGTCGAAGATATCCCCTTTCTGCTGCGTGTGGCGGCGCGGGCGGGCGGCCCGGCCCTGGAACTGGGCTGTGGCAGCGGCCGCTTGCTCGTGCCGCTGGCCCGTGCTGGCTACGCCGTCACCGGTGTAGACAACTCGCCGGAGATGCTGGCGCGGGCGGAGTTGCGGCTGGCGGGCGAGCCAGAGGAGGTGCGGGCCCGCGTGTGTCTGCTGTCGGCCGACGTGCGCACGCTGTCTCTGCCGGCGGCCGAGCCGTTCGGGTTGGCTTACTTCGGCTACAACACCTTTATGCACCTGGACGAGAGCAGCGCCGCGACGACGCTGCGGCGCGTGCGGCCGCTGCTGCGGCCCGGCGCGCGGCTGCTCATCGATGTCGATCACCCGTTGGCGCTGGCGACCGCGGCCGACGACCCCGACTTCATCCTCGAAGACGTGCTGCGCGACGATGTGCTGGGCGAGACCATCCGCCAGTACACCGCCTACGAGTCCGTGCCCGGCGAACAGGCCGTCGATGTTAGCTGGGTCTACGAAGCGGGCCGCGGGGCGCAGACGGAGCGCACGCGGGTGAAGCTACGCTACCACTACTTCTATCCCCACCAGTTCGATATTCTCTTCGGCCTGACCAGCTTCCGGCTGGTGGCGCTGCATGGCAGCCACGCCGGCACGCCATTTACCGAGGATAGCGAGCGGTTGATTGTGGAGGGCGAGGCGGTGTAGGCTGGTGGGTCTTCCGCAACACCAGGACACCTCGATCAAATAGCGTCCTCGCCTCAAGGCGCCCTCTTCTAGTGGTCGCCAACCTCTACGTCCAGCAACAGCCCCAGCCCCGCCACCGCCTGGCGAAAAGCCTCCCACTGCCCCGCGCGGACGACGACGGCCAGTTCGCCCAAGGCCTCGGTCAGGAAGTCGCGCGTCTTGGGGCTGGTGCGTAGCGTCTCCAGGATGGCCGGGTCACCCACGCGCAGGACAACAACCGACTGTAGCCGCCCCTCCACGCCGCGCTCTGCCCAACGGGTGATGCCGCGGCGGACGCTGGCCGGCACCGGCCGGCCGCTGGCCGTCTCCAGAAAGACCAGCATGCGCTCCGGGGCAATGCCCTGCTCGAGCGCCTGGGCCAGCGACGAGGGCACAATGCGGTAGCGGTAGGGCCGGCCGGGCACAAACGGCTCCGGATCGGCGATGCGCGCCGCCTGGAAGCGCTCGTAGCGGCTGGCGTTGTGGGGCACCAGCAGCGCGCCCTCCGGCTGGACGACCAGGGGCACGCGCACCTCGTCGGCCGCCGGCGGCTCATCGCCCAGCCAGGCCAACGCCCGCGGGGCCAGACGGTAGCTCGCCAGCGCCGGGTCGGCCACCGTCGACAGCTCGACCATGCCCAGCCAGTAGAGCGGCCCCTGGATCAGATAAGGCAGCAGCCGCCCCTCGACGCGATCCCACTCCTCGAAGCCACTCAGGTATTCGCGCGTCTCGGCGTCGAGCAGATACCAGGTATCGTAATTGCCGTCCGGCCGCTGGAAGTCGGGGTCCTCGCGGCGGATGACGGCGACGAGATCGGCCACCCGATACCAGCGGTCGTCGACCGGCAGCATATCCATGAGCGCCGTCCGCGCCAGCAGCGGGTCGCTGGCCCAGCCTTCGCCCTCGGCCACCAGCCCCGGCGTGTGGCGCAGCTCATTCCAGACGCTACGGCTCCAGGCATCGACCAGAGCGCGTAACTGGGCCTCGCGGCTGCGCTGGAGCCAGTCGAGCGCGGCGCGCGTCGGCCGTAGTCGTTCCTCTGTGCGTCGCAACAGCGACATCTCCGTGGCCAGCGTCAGCAGCAGCGAACGCCGGTCACGGTCGGGGTTCATCAGCAGGCCCTGCAGGTCGGGCAGCCGGTCGGGTTGTAGCCCGGTGCGTTGGGCCAGGGCCAGCAGCGTCGTCAGGTCGTCCACGGCGTCATCGACGGGCGGGCGCGTGCCCTCCGGCGGCTCGACCGGCAACAAGACGGGCGCGGCGGCCGTCTCGCGTGTCGCGGCGGGTGACGGCTGGAACTTGGCCAACAGCTCCTGGGGCAGGTAATAGAACTCCAGCAGCCCTTCGCCCGTCTGGTCGAAGCCACGGTAAAGGAAGCCGCGATACCACAGCGCCTCGGCCGGGCTGATGGGGTCGAGCCACGGCTCTTCGCGCTCCAGCCGGCCCGGCCCCATGGTCCGAACCTCACCATGCGCGCGGCTGAAGACGGCCACAGGGGCGCGGCCGCCCTCCCGCACCAACGCCGCCAGCGCTTCAGCCTCCTCCGGCTCCAGGTACTCGATCTCCTGGGCCAAATCGACCGCCGCCAGCGCCGCCGCCACCTGGTCGACTGATTGCGCCTTGTCGGCCCCGGTCAGGTCGAGGCCCAACCATTCGGCGATGACGCGCAGAACGATGAGATCGTGATCCGACAGTGCCTGTTCAAGCGTTCGCATAGCTGAAATCCTTGCCTAGACCATCACTTCAACCGCGGCCGGCACGCTGGTGATGGTGATCTCGTGGACCGCATCGCGCGGATAGGCGAACATCTCGCCGTCCACATAAATGGGCATCGGCGACGACGACCGGGCGGTGATGGTGTGGTTGCGGCGCATGGATACATGCTGGGACGTGACATGCGTGCCCTTCATCACGCGGGTCAACATGTAGAGCATGGTCAGGCGGCCGACGGGGTTGCACAGACAGGTATCGATGCGGTCGTCGTCCCAGCGGGCATCAGGGGTCAGCAGGAAGCCGCCGCCGCCGCGCGGGCCGACGCCGGCATAGAGAAACAGCGCCCGCTGATTGACCGGCTGGCCGTCGAAGGTCATCTCCATGTAGGGCGTCTCGTAGTAGAAGGCGATGGTCTGCAACACGGCCGTCAGGTACATCAGGAAGCCCTGCACCCGGCTGATCGTCTCCGTGCGCATGACGACGATGGCGTCGAAGCCGATGCCCAGGTTGTTGTGGAAGACGGTGCTGCGGCCGCGGTCATCGACCACCCGCCCCAGGTCGATCGTCCGCCGCGTGCCGGTGAAGACGCGCTGCACGGCCTCTTCCGGCTTCTCGCGGATGCCCAGCCCATAGGCCAGGTCGTTGCCGGAGCCGATGGGAATGATGCCCAGTGGCAGCGCGGCGCGGTCGCCGTCGCCCACCAGGCCGCAGACGACTTCGTGGACGGTGCCGTCGCCACCGGCCGCAGCCACCATGCCGTAGCCCTCGCCAGCGGCGGCCGCGGCCAGTTCCACGGCGTGGCCGGGGTACTGTGTGGTCACAATGTCGAGATCGCCGTAGCGCTGCCCCAGGGTGTCGATCATGCCGGTCTGCTCGCGTGCCCGCCCCTGGCCCGAACGTGGATTGAGGATCACTTTGACGCGCATGGTGGCTACTTTACACCCCTTATCAAACATGTTATACTGACGTTCGCGTTATGTTACGTCAAGTTGACCGCTGTGGCAAGACGGCAACACACGGTCGCAGGCGCGCAGTGTCTGTCCGGGGCGCGCCATTTTATTGAGGAGCGGGCATTATGGGCGCAGATGATTCCGTCGTCAATGACGCAGCGAATAACAGTGACCTGAGCACCTATGAAACGGCCGAGGACGCCAACAATCGGACCTTTCTGACGTTGGCGGCCCTGTTGACCGGCACGCTGTTGCTGTTCTCGTTGTTTGCTGTGGGTTACTTGCTGTTGGGCCGCGCCAGCGGGCGCACGGCCGAGATCGCCGCCATCGAGACGCAGAACGCCGTCATCCTGGCCACCAACGCGGCCGTCACCGAAACGATCGCGGCCATGGACAGCGAGGCGACCAGCCGCGCCGGCGCGAGTGTCGCCGTCCTCGCTGAGGGCACGGCCACCCCCATGGCCGAGGCGACTGCCGCGGAAGACGACACCGTCGCCACCGCCGAAGGTGGAGCCTTCGACTCCGCGGAGAGCATGACGGCCACGATTGAGATGCTGGCCGCCAATCCGACCCGGGCCGCTGAGGCCACCAGCGCCGCCGCGGGCGAGCCTGTCGCTACGGCCACGCCTTTCCCCGCCGGCGCAGAGGGCACGTCCGTCGCCACGGCTGAGGCCCCCACGGGCCAAACCGCGGTGCCATCCGCTAGCGCGGCCGCGCCCAACGCCACGGCCGGCCCCCAGGACGCAACCGCCGTCGCTGGCCAGAGCACCTCTGTGCCCGCCGACGCGACCACAGCGCCCGGGCGGGCCACAACCGTGCTTGTGGGCGGGACTTCGACCGCCGAAGCCAGCGCTGTCCCACCTGAGGCCACATCTGTCGCCACCGATGCCACGCCCTCGCCCGCTGAGGCCACAGCCACCAGCAGCGTCCTGCCGGTGCCCACGGCCACGGAGGAAGGCGGCGTCCCGACCGATGCAACGGCCGCGCCGACGCCCATTGTCACGCTGCTGGGCGTGACGCAGGAGCCGACCGGCGCCGCCACCAGCCCGACCACCAGTGCGGCAGCGGCGACCGACACGCCGGCCCCCTTCGGCGGCGGCGGCGGTGAATCCGGCGGCGGCGTGCCAGAGACGCCGGTTGCCCCGGCCCTGCCGGGCGACGCTGGCTATCCGCCCGCGGCCACGGAGCCGGCGGCCGACTACCCCGCGCCGGCAACGTCCACGCCCGTCAGTAACGTGCCCGACCAGCCGACGGCCGGCGCGTCAACGTCAACGCCGGTCGGCGGGGCGACGCCCAACCTGCCCGGCACGCCCACGCCGACGCTCGCATCTACAGCAACGCCGACGCTGGTATCCTCGAGCACGCCCACACTCGTGCCGACTGCGACAGCGTCGCCCGTGCCCACGCTGGCGGCCACCAGCACGGCCACGCTGGCGGCCACGGAAACGGCGACGGCGACGGCGACGACAACGGCCACCATCGCTGCCTCGCCGACGGCTACGACTACGGCCACCGCTCTGCCGACGGACACGGCCACCGCCACAGCGACAGCCACCGCCACAGCCCTACCCGGCACGGCCACGCCGACGCTGACGCCCGACCCCAACGCCACGGCGACAGCTACCCAGACGGCTACAGTTGCCGCCACCGTCACCAGTATAGTCGCGGCCACGGCGACGGGGACAGTCCTGGCCCCGTCGCCCACCGCCACAGGGACAGTCGTTGCGCCGACGCCCACAGCCACGCCTACGCCGCCGGTGACGTTGCCGGAGACGGGCTTCGACGCCTGGAGTATTGCCGGCGTGGGGTTGGCCCTGGCGCTGGTCGTCTTCGGGGCGCGCCGCCTGCGCCGGGCGCACTAGGCCGCACAGGCCGGCCATAGAAAAAGAGCCGGGGGCGGGTTGCCCTCGGCTCTTTGCTTTTTATTCTACCGGCCCGTGCGGCGACTAGAGGCGGGCCAGTATTTCCTTTTTCTTCGTCTCGAATTCCTCGGCGGTGATTAGCCCAGCTTCCATGAGTTGCTTGAGCTTGCTGAGGGCTTGCAGCGGTTCGTCGGCCGGGGCGGCGGTGGAGCCGGAGGCGACGGCGGTCGTCATGCCCGGCAGATAGACGCCGCCGGCCTCGGCGCGCTTCTCCTCCATGGCCCGCAGGCGCAACTCCTCGCGCACATTCTCCTCCATCTCCTGGGCGATGGCGTAGAGGCGGCGGGCCTGATCCTTGACAAGGTTGTCAATGCGAATCACGTCGCCGTTGGTGGCGTAGAGCGTCAGCGTCGCCCGCACCATCCCCTCTTCTAGCTTGGCGTCCTTCAACTCGCGCCAGATGTGGTCGGTGAATTGGGCGCGCCCGAGCATGTGCTGCTCGTAGTGGATGAAGCGCCGGTTGGTCAGGATGACGATCTCCGGCGTGGGATCATAGGTCAGCGCCTTCTGCACGGCGATGTAGGTCACCTGCTCGCCCCTGGTCAACAACTGGCTGACCTTCTCATAGATCTTGGCCACCTGTTGTGGGTCCTGGTCCTCCGTGAGGAAGCGGGCCAGCTCGTCGGGAATGTGTGCACCCTGATCGGGCGTCTGCGGGGTCTGATCGGTCATCGTGTCTTATCCTCCAACATAACGCCTGTGTGCGGCGAATGAACGAACACCATTACTCCGCCTCAGGACGACGAGGCGATTGGCGGCCTATTGTATGAAATGGAGGCCGAATCGCGCAAACCGCCGGCCGAAATGGGCCACGGGAGATATGGATGAACCGCGGGGAGATGCGGATAAGAGATTCCGCGATCAGCGAGGGGACGGCCGTGGCTGCCGTGAGGTAACGATTCAGTAAGGAAATCACTGGCTCCTGCCCACTTTGGGTTCTAATACGTTTCCAATTGACGCCGGCCGTGTTTTATTGCTAAACGATAGCCGATGGCGTTTGCTAAATGGGCGCGCTTTTGCTACCATAATCGATTGCTTTACAAATTACGCGAGGTTTCCGCAGTCGCGGCCGGCAAGCGGTTTTCAGGTCGTCCCGGACGGGGGCTGCTTCAACTGAGGAGTCTGAGTCGATGAAAGTGTTGTTGAAACAAGACGTGGACAATCTGGGCTACGCCGGCGAAGTGTACACCGTGGCGGACGGCTTCGGCCGTAACTACCTGCTGCCCAAGGGCCTGGCCGTGCGGGCCACGCCGGACGTGATGAAGCAGGCCGAGGCCTGGCGTCGCCGCGCCGAAGCTCACCGCGCCGAACTGCGCGCTGAGTACGACCTCCTGTCCGACAAGATCCGCGCCGTGACCATGACCTTCACTGCGCGCGCCGGCGATTCCGGCAAGCTCTATGGCTCGATCACCACGGCCCAGATCGCCGACAAGCTCAACGAGATGTTGGGCACGGATATCGACCGCCGCAAGGTCGGCGGCGAGCCGCTGCGCCAGTTGGGCGATCATCACATCCCGGTGCGTCTGAGCGCCGACCACCACCCCGAATTCCTCGTCATCGTCCAGCCGGAAGGCGGCATGCCGGCCGCGGCGACCGTGGCGACCGCTGCCCCGGCGGCGATCGTCGTCGAAGAGCCGATCGAAGAGGCCGAGGTCGAAGAGATCGAGGCCTAGTGGTCTCAGGCAGTTGACCGGCCGCCCTCTGGCAGCCGGAAGGAGCAGCGGCGACCGCCGTCGCCCGACGCCCTCATGGATGAAATCGGTCATATTCTGCGCGAAGCCCGCGAAAACAAGGGCCTGTCGCTTGAAGACGCACAGGCCCATACGCGGATCAACGCGCGCTACCTGACCGCGCTGGAAAACGGCCAGTACAGCGCCCTGCCGACGCCGGTACACGTGCGCGGCTTTCTGCGCAACTACGCCCGCTTCCTCGGCCTTGACCCGCAGCCGCTGCTGAGCCGCTACGCCGCTGGCCAGGGGCAGGACGAGCCGCTGCCTGTGGCTGAGGTGCGCGAGATTACGCCCGACAACCCGCTGATCGAGCGCCAGGACCAGCCCTTCTTTGACCCCGTCAATATGGAAGTCAACGGCAAGAACGCCATTGGCGCGAGCGGCTCCGGTGGCATCTTGCAGATCGTCATCATCGTCGCCCTGGTCATTGCCCTGGCCCTCATCGCCAACCGCTTCATTCCCATCCTGTTCGGCCGCGGCGGGGGCGACAATGCCGTACAGGAAGTCAGTGATGCCGTGCGCGATGTGGTTGCTGACGTCACCGGGGCCACGGCCACGCCAACAGCTACGCCGCCGGCGACCCCCACCGGCGAATCGAGCATCGTCGTCGATGGCACGGAACAGCCGATCATCAGCACCGGCCGCAACAACCCCGGCGCCGCGCCCAGCCCCTCGCCCACGCGCCCGCCGCTGCCGGTCACACTGGACGAAATCCGCCTCAACCTCGACATCCTGGAACGGACGTGGCTGGAGGTGACGATTGACGGCAGCGTCGTCTATAGCGGCATCGCCAAGACGAACGACACCTTCGACTGGACGGCACAGCAAGAGGCCAAGATCGTCACCGGCAATGCCATCGGCGTCTACGTCACCATCAACGACATCGCCCTGGGTACGCTGGGCGGCCGCGGCGAGCAACACGAAGAAGTCTGGCGGACGACGCAGTAGGCCCATGAGCAAAGTCAAACAGAAGAAGCAGTTCTATCTGCTCAGCCTCGGCTGTAGCAAGAACACCGTTGACTCCAATAGCATCGCCGACCTGCTGTTACGGGCCGGCTTCGACGCCACCGACGACCCCGACGACGCCGGCGTGTTGATCGTCAACACTTGCGGCTTCATCGAGAGCGCCCGGCAGGAGTCCATCGGCGCGCTGCGCGAACTGGCCGGGCTGAAGGGGCCGAACCAGCTGCTCATCGCCGCCGGCTGCATGGCCCAGCGCTACGGTGATGAGGTCGTCGCCTGGGTGCCGGGCATCGATGGCGTCATCGGCACGCGCCGCTGGATGGACATCGTCCCCTTCGTGCGCGCCCTGCGCCGCCGCAAGCACCCGGAGCCGCTCTACCACCTGCCCGACGAGGCCACGACCGTCGGCCGCGACGAGCACGGCGTTCTGCGCGTTGCCGTCCAGGGGGCCAGCGCCTACCTGAAGATCGCTGACGGTTGCCGCCGTCCCTGCGCCTTCTGCGCCATCCCCCAGATCAAGGGCACCCACGTTAGCCGCCCGCCGGAGGCCATTGTCGCCGAGGCCGTTCGCCTGCAAGCCGCGGGCGTGCGCGAGCTGATCCTCATTGCCCAGGACACGACCGACTACGGCCACGACCTGGGCCTGAAGAATGGCCTGTCGGCGCTGCTGCGGCAGATCGCCGCGGCCGCGCCCGACATCCCCTGGATTCGACTGATGTACGCCTATCCCGGCTATGTCACCGACGAGCTGATCGAGACGATGGCCACGACGCCGCAGATCGTCCCCTACCTGGATATCCCCTTGCAGCACGGCCACCGCGAGACGCTGAAGCGTATGCGCCGCCCGGCCAACATCGAGTGGGTCTACGGCACACTGGAAAAGCTACGCACGGCCATGCCCGATATCGCCATCCGCACGACCTTCATCGTCGGCTACCCCGGCGAAACGGACGAGGAGTTCGAGGGGCTGAAGAGCTTCGTCCGCGACTTGCGCTTCGACCGCGTTGGCGCGTTTACCTACTCCTACGAGGCGTCCACTCCCTCGGCCACGGTCGCCCCGCAGGTGGACGAAGCCGTCAAGGCCGCGCGGCAGGCGGAGCTGATGGAACTGCAACAGATCATTTCCCTGGCCCGCAACCAGGCCCAGGTCGGCCGCGTGCTGCCCGTCCTGGTCGAGGGGCATGGCGATGGGCTGAGCATCGGCCGCACCTACCGCGACGCGCCGGAGATCGACGGTCTGGTGCTCATCCCCGGCGAGCTACCCCTGGGCGAACTTGTGCCCGTGCGCATCGATGGGGCCATGACCTACGACCTGACCGGCGTGCCGGTGCTGGCCAATGGCCAACCGCTGACCCTCGACAGCCTGGCCCCGACCTTCCAGCTACCTCTCGCCTCGTAACGGCCCATTGCCAACTTTTCCCATGCGCGACCGTCTTGAGTGGCTCCTCCTCATTACCCTGACCGCGCTATTGGGCAGCGGCTGGATTTACCTGTCACGCGAGACGAGCGCCGCCGGCCGCCCCATCGTCCTGACGACCGCGCCCTATGTGGGTGCGCTGGCCCCCGACTTTACGCTCCAAACGGTCGCCGGCGAGCGCATGACCCTGAGCGACTTCACCGCCGGCGGCGGCACGCCGGTGGTGCTCAACTTCTGGGCGACGTGGTGTCCGCCTTGCCGCGTGGAGATGCCCCACTTCGAGGCCGCTCATGGCCTCTACGCCGGCGAGGTGGCCATTCTGGGCATCAACCAGGCCGAGTCGGCCGACGCCATTGACGCCTACGCTCGCCAACACGGCCTGAGCTATCCCTTGCTGGTGGACGGCGACATGACCGTCAACCACCTCTACGGCATCCTCAACCTGCCCACGACCATCTTCATCGACCGCAACGGCGTCGTGCGCGAAGTCCTCATCGGCACGCTCAGCCGCGCCGTGCTGGAGCAGCGCATCGAAGACCTGCTGGAGTAACTGGCCGCCGGCAGCCAACCGCGTCATGCTCCCCTACCTCAACCTCGGCTCCTTCGGCCTGCCCACCGGCCCACTCGTCTACCTGCTCGGCATCTGGCTGGCGCTCTGGGCGGTCGATCGGGCGGCGCGGCGGGTTAGCGCCCGGCGAGTGGGCACGGGCGAACCTGCGCTAGACCCCGAACGCTTCTACGCCCTGGCGGCGACGGCACTGTTGGCCGGCTTTGCCGGCGCGCGGCTGACGTTCATCCTGCTGCACTGGTCATCCTACGATGACAACCTGCTGGGCATCATCTGGCCGCTGAACACGGGCTACAACGCGGCCGGTGGCGTGCTCATCGCCACAGCGGCGGCCTTCTTCTACGGCCGCTGGCGTCGCCTGTCGCTGCGGCTGTCGCTCGACGTGCTGGCCCCCGGCC
>MTKZ01009114.1_pt2 | contig 10665 bp, 8 predicted proteins | sample 1042781 | NCBI WGS metagenome assembly MTKZ01 (sample SAMN06212207, study PRJNA360539) | anaerobic digester metagenome | biome: Wastewater treatment plant; material: sludge; isolation source: anaerobic digester fed with sludge from wastewater treatment plant | place: Denmark: WWTP Viborg ...
GCGCTGGCTCTGCACATAGGGTCCTTTTCCACCGTCCTTATCGGGTCCTTCATCGTAAGCGATGCCAGCCAATGCCAGCCCGTGATAAATCGCGGCAAGCGCGGCGGGCACATTGCGGGATTGATCGGTATCCTCAATTCTTAAAATGAAGACGCCCTGGTGTTTTTTCGCCAGTAAGTAGGCGTAGAGCGCTGTGCGCAAATTGCCAATGTGCATGTACCCGGTGGGGCTTGGGGCGAAACGCGTTCTGAACATAAGTCATCCTGCCTGAATCGATAAATTTCCTGCCACTATCCTACCATAAACGTTTGCGCGTATACAGAGCGCCAGGTAATAAAAAATCCCGCCCCAAGGGCGGGATTTTTAGAACGATAGATTGGTTTAGAGTACGCGGTCAAAGAAGCGTGCCAGGTCTTTCTTCTGGTCTTTATGCACTACTGCCAGCACTTCATCCGCGGTTTGGAATTCCAATTCGCCGTGCGGGACAATCAGTTCGCCTTTGCGCAGCACAGCGACTATTGTGCACTGCGGTGGGAAAGTCAGGTCGCGCAGTTTTTTGCCGTTCGCAAGCGCGTTCGGTGCAACTTTCTCTTCCACCAGGTCGAATTTGCCTTTGCGCAGCTTGTGCAGCGTGATCATGTCGCCTAATGACATTTCCTCGGCAATCAGGGCGGCCATCAGGTCTGCCTGGTTCAGCGCCACGTCCACGCCCATCACGTCGGTGAACATCCAGGCATTTTTCGGGTGGTTAATGCGCGCGATGGTGCGTGGGACCATGAATTCAAAACGCGCCAGGCTGGCAGCCACCAGATTCACCTCGTCCTGACCGGTAACGGCGGCAATCACGTCCATTTTCCGTATACCTGCCGCTTCCAGTACGTCGGGGTCGGTGCCGTTGCCCATGTACACAACGCTTTCCGGAACATCCAACAGTATGCGGGGTTTTTCTTCCTCACGCAGCTCAATCAGGCGGACTTCGTGACTTTCACTGAGGAGATAATTCGCCAGGTAAGTTCCAACTTTACCACCACCGATAATCATGACTTTCATATTGTCCTCCTTGCCTTTGCCTAAGCCCCGAATATGCGGCTGACTTTATCTTTCGAGCCGAATTTTACGAAAAGGTGCACGATATCATCCCGTTGAAATTGGGTGGCGGGGTTGGGTATAAATGTTTTCCCGGCGCGCGTAATCGCGACTACCTGTATCTCGCCGGGGACTTCGGTCTCCTTGATGGAATGGTTGACCAGCTGCGGTTTCACATCCACATCGATCAGGCTGACCTGACCCGCGCCAATCATGCGCTCGATGTTGAGTTGCGAGTAAATCAGGGTGCTGATCATGCGGTCAATGCCCAAGGTCACCGGAGAAATCGTCTGGATACCCATGCGGCGATAAATTTTGGCTTTTTGCGGCTCGTACACCCGCGCGGAGACCCTGGGTACCTTGAAGACCATTTTTGCCATGCGCGCCGCCACAAGGTTAACCTCATCCGAGGCGGTGACCGCCGCCAAAGCGTCAGCGCGTTCGATGCCGGCATCCGAAAGCACTTTTTGGTCAAAACCAATCCCAATCACTTTCTTTCCTTTAAAGGTCGGTCCGAGCAGCTCAAAGGCTTTTGGGTCGCTGTCTATGATTGAGACGTCGATGCCCTGAATGCTCAGATTTTTCGCAAGGCCGGCTCCAACGCGTCCACACCCGATAATAATTATTTTCATAATGTTTCTCCTTTGCCAGCAAGTATCTGCTTTTGCAGGGCTCGTTTTTCCTTCTGCGTTTGCACTGCTTTGCGAACCGCGTCCGCGAGGGGCAGGCTGGGAATCCACAGCAGGTGGAACAACCAGTATTTTGGTTCAAAAGGCCCGGTGCCAATGAAGCGCTGCATGAATGGTACGTAAACAATTGCCAGGATGATGAGTATCTCACTCAAAATGCCAAACCAAATTAATTTGTTATTGAACAGCGGGGTTTTGAATATGGATCGGCGGGTTGAGCGCTGCGCGAAAAGGTTGCCAATCTGCGTAAACACAACCGCTGCCAATGCCATCGACGTAGCAGCGCGATAAACGGGACCGCTGCCAGGCAAATCAATCCACTGCCCAGCGTATCCGTTCGTCCAATAATAGAAGTAAAAGGCGGCCATGGCAGCCAGTGCTTGCACAGGGCCAAGAATCAAATAGGCGCGCGAGAGCAGCGAGCGGGTAATCAGGTGCTCAGTCAGTTTGCGAGGCGCGCGGTGCATCGTGCCGTCCTCAGGCGGTTCGGCGCCCAACGCTAAAGCCGGGACAATATCTGTGCCCAGGTCCACCGCCAAAACGTGCATAACGTTCAGGGCAATCGGAATGCGGGCGGCTGAGAGGGCATGCGCGATGAAGGGCACTGCTTCGGGGGTGTTGCTGGTAAAGATATAGGTGGTGAAGCGCTTGATGTTTTCGTAAACCGCGCGGCCTTCCTCAATCGCGTTCACGATAGAGCCAAAATTATCATCCATCAGAATCATGGACGCGGCTTCTTTGGCAACGTCGGAGCCTGAGATGCCCATGGCGACGCCAATATCCGCTTTCTTCAGAGCCGGGGCGTCGTTTACACCGTCGCCTGTCACAGCCACAACATTTCCGAGCTTTTGCAGCGCAGAGACAACCTTGAGTTTTTGTTCCGGGGCAACCCGGGCGAAAATGACCTGTCCCTGCACCGCGCTCACCAGATCCTCATCGCTCATTCCTTCCAGTTCCACGCCGGTGACCACGCGCAGGTCCTCGCCGCGCACAATGCCAATGCGCCGGGCAATGCTTTCAGCGGTCAGGCCGTAATCGCCGGTAATCATGATGATGCGAATGCCCGCGTTGCGGCATTTTTCCACCGCCTCGGTGACGTCCACACGGGGCGGGTCCATCATGGCTACTATTCCCAGGAAGGTCAGCTCAGTCTCGATGGTTTCAACCTGATAATCGCTCAATTCGCGGGGGAGCACGCGCGTGGCGGCAGCCAATACGCGCAGACCCTGGCGGGCGTAGTTATCGTTCTGCGCCATGATGTAATCGATCCAGTCCTGACTGAGGGGAAGACTCTGTTCACCGATCTGAATCTGCGTGCAGGCATCCAAAACTTCGCGGATGCCGCCTTTTACATAAGCCACACGCCGGATAGCGCCGTCTGAACGCTGCATATGGACGACGGACATGCGTTTACGGCGGGAATCAAAGGGAAGTTCGGCGATGTTCTGTTCACTTTGCAAGTCCTCACGGGTGTAGCCGGCTTTATCTGCCAGGACCAGCAAGGCGGCTTCGGTCGGGTCTCCAAGCACTTTCCAACCAGTTTTACTGCCGTCTTCGAGTGTCTCGGGCGGAAGCAGGCGGGCAGTATTGCATCTTGCTTCAGTCAGAATGACCTGGCTGACAGCTGGCACTGAGCGGGGGTCCATGACCATGCCGCTTTCGGAAAAAGTGCCAATCGGTTCGTAGCCTGTCCCAGAAACAGCAAACTCCCGCCCGGCAAAGGGTTCGGTTTCACGCGCGGCAGGCACCCAGACTGAACGCACTGTCATTTCATTTTGGGTCAGGGTTCCGGTTTTATCGGTGCAAATGACATTGGTGCAGCCCAGAGTCTCCACCGCGGACAATTTCTTAATTAACGCGTTACGCCTGGCCATACGCTGGGTTCCCATCGCCAGCGCCAGCGTAACGGTCGGCAGCAGCCCCTCGGGGACAAAGGCAACTACCATGCCGAGCGTGAAGATGAAACTCTCAATCAATGGGATTTTCACAAACAGCAGCGCAATGACGAGAAAAAGCAGCCCAACGCCTACCGCGATGACCGTCACAATCTTAGTGACGTTCTCCATTTCTTTCTGCAGCGGGCTGAGCTCTTCTTTGAGCGACTGCGTGATCTGGGCAATCCGGCCGAAATTGGTGTCCATACCGGTCGCGTAGACAATTGCCTTGCCGGAGCCAGCGGCCACAAAAGTCCCGGCGAAGATGAGGTTGGGGATATCCGTGCGGGTCATTGCTTCCCCGCTGACTGGTTCGGCGGAGCGGTTAACAGGGTGCGATTCACCGGTGAGCGTGGACTGGTTCACGCGCAGGTCAGCGCTGTTCAACAGCCGGCAGTCCGCCGGAATGCTGTCGCCTTCCTGCAGGAAGATCACATCCCCGGGCACCAGCTCTTGCGCTAAAACGCTGATTTCCTCGCCGTCACGCATCACGCGGGACTGGGACGGCAGGATTTTTTTGAGCGCCTCGGTCGCTTTTTCCGCGCGGAATTCCTGGAGGAAGCTGAAAGCGCCGTTGATGATATTGACTGCCCAAACGGCGATGCCGAGCTCGGGCATGCGAGCGATAAAAGCGCCAAGGCCGGCAACCCAAAGCATGATTGCCATGATATGCGTGAAGTTGGCCAGGAACTTGACGATAAGCGGTTTGCCTTTGACTTCTTTAAGAACGTTTAATCCATAAACGTTCAAGCGCTCCGAGGCTTCTTTCTGCGTTAAACCTTCAGGTCGGGATCCCAATTCCTGGTAAAGCTGGTCAGGATTTAGTTCCTGAATCCGCTGAATTATTGCTGCACTTAACTGAGTGGGTTGTGCTTCCATAGATGGTTAATGATAATACTTTCTGGGAGGTTAAGAGGATGCGTATGATTTGTTTCTGACAAGCTGTATATACTACTCCCAAAAAGCCGCTTGTCAAACAAATTATGGGCGCGTTGGCGAAATTTGCGCTTTTTTGGCACCGAATTTACATGGATTTAACAATTAAGAATGGTGCGTGGAACGATTAAGGCTGCAGGCTTTTTTGCAGGGCTTCCCATTTTTCTTGCAGCTGGGGAAGGAAGTATTGTTCGAAGTACAGGTTGCCGGGGTCTGCTTTTCCTCGGCCAACCTGATAATGCCCGAGCACGTTGGCTGGATCAATTTGGTAATACCAGAGCAGCGATACCACCAGGTCTGTAGCCTTATCTGTGGTCTTGGTAATCGCTTGCTTCATCTCTGGGTTTGCCCAACCCGCTATCAGGGCATTATAGTCGTGCCCAGCCATTTCGATGTGAATCGAGCGGTTGTTGTATGTCACCCATTCGCCTTGATCGTTATACTGCGGGGCGGCGCCGCTCCCGTGCAGCACTCCGTTGGTGTACATCGGAAGCATCTGCAAAATGTCGTACTGGCTCACCGCGAAGTGCACAGAATACCATTCGCCCAATCCATGATAAGTGCTGTCTGTGTTCCAGTTTTGGGGCAGGTTCGCGGTTTGTCCGTCGGTGTGGATGATGATAAGTTCGGGGACGATGATTTCATCGACGGTATCCGCTTCTGGCAGCTGTTTATAATCGTCGCCAAAGTACACCCGTTCTCCATCTTCAGCGCTTTCAAGGCGCGGGGGCATAGGCAGGCGCGCCAAGAATTCGACAGGGTCTGGCGTCGAGGTAGGGGCAGGCGAAGGGGACGGCAGGGGTGTATTGGTGTGAACTTTGGTCTGAGTAGGGGGTGGTGACGCTGTGTTCGTCGGGCTTGCGGTTGGGAATCCCTCGATGATTGGCACAGGCGCGCAGCCAGCCGCGGCGAGCGCCGCGCTCAGCAGGGCAACCAGCCATAAACGCAAGAATTTTCCCATAGATTTAATTCGACCAGTCTAAAGTAATGACGTCACAAGTTCCGGGCTTCACCAGGAGCTTGCGCATCAAAATTCTAATCTTGCTGTTCTTAACGCAGCAAGTCCGCCAACATCGCCGCGAAATTGGTTATGCTGCTTTCCAACCCGGCGTAATTGCTGCCAACCAGCTCGTCGGGGCGGCCGGAGAGAACAATTATCCAGGCTTTGCCCTGGTATTCCAGGATGCCCATGTCTCCCACAATCGGCGGCTTAGCGCTGGTGCCGCGTTTGTTATAAAACTTCGCGCCAGGGAGTAACTCGCTGAGAGGTCCAAGGTAAAGGCTGTCATTCTCCGTGCGCTCAGCCATCAGGTCCAGCAAATACTTCCGCATTTCCTTTCCAAGCAGTTCACCTGTGTAAAGACCTTCCAATGCTCGCGCGAGGTCTGCCGCCGTACTTTGGCGCGGGCTCAGGCTGGTATCCAGCAAGCCCCAGGTTCTGAGTGTGGAAGTGTTTACTTTAAGGGTATCCAGATAAATGAGCAGCGCCGCAGCGGCATCTTCATCGCTCTTGACCACCATGTCCGAAAGCAGACGCTCCAGCGTCTTGGTGCCAAAGCTGAGGGTCGTCAGGTCTGCGGGTGATTTCCCCTGATTTTCCAGGCCGCGCAAAACGAGCATGGCCAAAGGGATTTTTATCATGCTGGCGGGGTGAAAGAGCGTATAAAGATTACTTTCGTAGACCGGAGCGCCGCTGCCAACTTCCTTTATGTATCCGTACCAGACCGTTCCTTCTGCCAGGGCGGCATCCAGAACCTGATTGAATGGTGGAACTGATGCAAGACCGCCTTTACGACGGATGACCATAAAGCCGCCGTCTCCGCTGAGGCCCAGGTAGCGTTCATATTTAAGCCGGATGGGGTCGGTGAGTTCGTAGAACAAGCCCGTTCCCGGTTTTGCAGGGTCGTAGAGCACTTCCTCGGTAATCTTGAAGCCCTCGCCGCGGTTCAGATTGGTGACGGTGTAGGCTGCGCCGTTCGCGTCCACGCGCGTGACCACCAGCATATGGTCAAAACCGTTGTGTTTGACGTACAGGTACAGCCAGTCACCCGCTTGCAGCGGATTAGCGGCAAAGTCGTACTCTCTGACGCTTTGGGTGGTCTGGAAGTAATCATATTCGCTGGGTGGGAAGTACTCCCGATTGAGGACGGACATGCCGTTGCATTTTCCGCCTTCGCGCGCGCAGAGCAGCCAGATTTCCCGCACACTGGTCGTGGCGGGCAGGATGCCGCCGCTGCGCATAATGGCGATACTGAGGGGACCGCAGGCATTTTTTACGTTTTCGTACGCGCCGCGGTTGAATTTGATGCTTTTTACAACAGCGTTTGCTTCCGAGGTGGTTTCCGCGATGTAATTCAGGCTGGCGCGGTAAAGCTGCTTTTCCAACGCGGCAGCGCGCTCAGCTTTTGGGTCGGCCTCTGGGTTTGATGTTGCTGTTGGCGGCAGGTTTGTGCTTGTGGGCGTTTGGGGGCTTGTGACTGCAGTGGTGGTCGGAGCGGGGGTTGATGTGAGCGTGGGGGTGAGCGCGGGCGGCGCCGGGCTGACAGCGCTGGCTTTTGCGCAGCCCCACAGCAGATTGGAGAGGAGAACAACCAGGATGGCGCAAACCCACGGCAAACGCCGGCAATTGCTGTTCGAATTCCTGGGTTTTGTGTGTAAATACTGCCGCTTCATGACGGTTATTATAACGGCAGCCGGGTTTTGCTAGGCCTTGTGGGATGCCATCCTGAACAAAGTGAAGGATCCTGCTTGCAGGACAAGATGATTCGCCTGCGGCTCAGCATGACAAAATCCCCTGTTGTGTTGATGAACTAGAGGAATTCTCAGTTTTCTAACAGGCAGATTGCCGCGGTCGCTGGCGCTCCCTCGCAATGACGAATCCTTTGCCGCGGTCGCTGGCGCTCCTTCGCAACGACGAATCCTTTGCCGCGGTCGCTGGCGCTCCCTCGCAACGACGAATCCTTTGCCGCGGTCGCTGGCGCCCCCTCGCAACGACAGAACTTTTGTCATCCTGAACAAAGTGAAGGATCCTGCTTGCAGGACAAGATGCTTCGCCTGCGGCTCAGCATGACAAAATCCCCTGTTGTGTTGATGAACTAGAGGAATTCTCAGTTTTCTAACAGGCAGATTGCCGCGGTCGCTGGCGCTCCCTCACAACGACGAATCCTTTGCCGCGGTCGCTGGCGCTCCCTCGCAATGACGAATCCTTTGCCGCGGTCGCTGGCGCTCCCTCGCAATGACGAATCCTTTGCCGCGGTCGCTGGCGCCCCTCGCAACGACGGAACTTTTGTCATCCTGAACAGAGCGAAGGATCCTGCTTGCAGGACAAGATGATTCGCCTGCGGCTCAGCATGACACATTAATCAATACGAGAAGAGCCTGCGTCAGGGATTGGACTGCGTAAAGAAGATTCTCAGGTACCCAGCCAGCTGGCTGCTTTTTCCGGCAGGTTGGCAAGAAAGCCTTCAACTACCGTGCAGCCAGGCAAGGACTCCATGAAAAGGCGCCCATACTGCTTGCTGAGGATGCGTTTATCCAGAATCGCGACTACGCCGCGGTCGGTTTGGGTGCGAATCAAACGGCCAAATCCCTGACGGAAGCGCAAGATAGCCTCAGGCAGCATGTATTCGTTGAATGGGTCATCAAAGCTTTCTGAACGCGCTTCTACAATCGGGTCGGAAGGTACATCAAAAGGCAGCTTGGTGATCACTAAAACCGAGAGAGCTTCGCCGGGCACATCCACGCCCTCCCAGAACGCGCGCGTACCGAGTAGAACAGCCCGCGGCGTCTCTTTGAACACATCCAGCAGCGCGGACGCGGAAGCGCCCTCTCCTTGTTCGTAGACCGTAATATCCGCCTTTGCCAGGGGGCCTTCGATAGCGCGTGAGGTCTTTTGCAGCTGGGCGTACGAGGTGAAAAGCGCCAACATCCGGCCTCCGGTCGCTTTTGCCAGCCGCACCAGGGCTTCTTCTGCCGCTTTCTGGAAAGGATAAGCTTCTTTGGGCTCGGGAATATCCCGCGCAAGGTAAACCAGAGCTGAGTTTTCATAATCGAACGGAGAGCCAACGGTCAATTCCTCGGCATCCTCAGCGTTCAACCGCCGCCGCAGGTAATCAAACTCGCCATGCGTTGTGAGCGTAGCGGAAGTGAGAATGACGCTCTCCTTGCTGTACCAGAGCGTCTTTTCCATCAGTTTGCCGATTTCAAGCGGGGCGGCTTGCAGCGTCAGCCGATGCTGCAGCGGGTCTTGTTCTACCCAGTAAATCGTGTTTGGGTCCGGTTTCATTGTCAGACCCTCCAGCTGGGCGTCAATTTCGAGGAAGTTCAGGCTCATCGTGCCCAAAATGCCCAGCAGGTCTTCAACTTCCTCATCTTCAGAATCAGCCAGTCCCCGCACGCCTTCGCGAATGGTCTTAATCGCGTTCAAGAGGTCATGCAAACAGATTTGAGCGCTTTCCCAGGTGATTTCCACGTCGAACCAAAATTGCGCCTTTCGCTTGCTTTCGGTAATGCGTTCTTGCTGGGCGTATTGGCTGGCGGGTTTACCTTCCTGCATTTCTGTCATCGCGTTGTCCAAAGCGCGGAAGTAGGCGGTGATGGCATTATCCAGGCGGAAAGCCTGGTCCGTGGCTTGCTCAACTGCGTTTGTAAGGGCTGCCAGCTCCGAAGGTTTAAGTTCTGTTTGCGCCAACGCGAGCAGCCTGCCAAACAAGCCTTGCTCTGCGCTGCCAAGCTCACGCACCAGGCGGGTCACATCCGGCGCCCGCAATCTGAAGGACATCGCGTCCGTTGTCGCCGATTCGAGATGATGCGCTTCGTCCACGATCAGGTAGTGGTATTCCGGCAGAACGCGTCCGTTTGCCGCCGCGTCGGCCAGCAGCAGGGCGTGGTTGACAATCAGGATATGGGCTGAATCAGCCGCAATGCGGGCACGGTAGTACGGACAGCGTCCGCCGGTGCGCTTGAGGCAGGTTTCCAGTTTGCAGCCTTCATCCTCCGCTGAAAGGCGCGACCACACCGACCGTTCCACGGGACCATTCAGATTTATCTCATTGCGGTCACCGCTGTCGCTGGACTGCAGCCACACCAAAACCTTGGCCAATACGCGCAATTCATCAACCGTTTCCGGTTGACGTCGGCGCAGCAAGTTCAGGCGGCGCGGACAAAGGTAATTGTTGCGGCCTTTCAGCACCGAGACGTTAATATCCAGATCCAGGGCTGCGACCATGTCGGGAATGTCTTTATTGACAAGCTGGTCCTGCAGAGCGATGGTATTGGTGGAAATCACCACGCGCTCCCCATTCCGGAGCGCCCAGGCGGCGGCGGGAATAAGGTATGCCAAAGACTTGCCAGTGCCTGTGCCAGCCTCCACCATCAGGTGTTTCTGCTGAGAAAAAGCATCCGCGACTGCCCGCAGCATCTGGACCTGCTGAGAGCGGTGTTCAAAGCCCGGAAACTGGCGGTCAAACTCGCCACCGGGTTCCAGCGCGGCTGCCAGGCTTTCGGAATTGAGCGGCGTCGGCGCGGCAGCCGGCACCAAGGGTTTCGTCTGAACCGCTTTCGCGGTGGCAAACAGGGCTCCGGTTTCGCTGCCGCCTTTTTTGGGCTTGATGCCCTGACGGGTAAGCTTTTGCAGCGTCCAACGGAAAGGCAGTTCGCCATTCCAAGCGAGTCCCTCACTNNCCCAGCTGGCTGGTCAGCGCGCCGAGACTGTAACGCGCCGCGCTGGGCATCAGCACCGATGCCAGTTCATAAGTATCCAGCGTAGGATTAGAGCGCAGTATGCCCGCTTTTTGCAGAAAAGCCAGGTCAAAGCCAATATTCTGGCCAAGGATGGGCGCGTCCCCAACAAAATTCGCCAGGTCCGGCAGCGCGTTGATTAAAAGGGGGGCATTCAGCACCATGCTGTTAGTGATGCCAGTCAGATTGGTGATGAATGCGGAGATTGGCTTGCGAGGGTTAATTAATGTGGAAAATTCCGCTTCCACGCGCTTGTCGTTAAACTTTACCGCCCCGATTTC
>MTKZ01004218.1_pt1 | contig 10663 bp, 7 predicted proteins | sample 1042781 | NCBI WGS metagenome assembly MTKZ01 (sample SAMN06212207, study PRJNA360539) | anaerobic digester metagenome | biome: Wastewater treatment plant; material: sludge; isolation source: anaerobic digester fed with sludge from wastewater treatment plant | place: Denmark: WWTP Viborg ...
TTTGCGGAAACTTCAGTGCTTCGCCATCAGGTGCTGGACGGCCTTTTCCAGCCCGTCCAGTGTCAGCTCGAACATGGGGAAGACCTGCCGGATGATGCCCACCGTCCAGGTGTGGTCCCATTCCTCCTCGGTCTGGGGGTTCAGCCAGACGGCGTGGCGGAAAGTCCGGGACAGGAATTTCAGCCGGTCCAGGCTGGCGTTGTTTTCCCGCTGCTCGAGATAGATCGATCCGTTGACGTGCATGAGCTCGTAGGGGGCCATGCTGGCGTCCCCCACCAGGATCAGCCGCGTTTCCGGGTCCCGGCGGACGAATTCGTCGATGGGCTCCGGCTGGTGGCGCCGCTGCGGGTCTTTCCAGATGCGGCTGTAGATGGTGTTGTGGTAGTAGTAGATCTTCAGGTCCTTGAACTGGGACCGGGCGTAGTTGAAGAGGGTCTGCACCACTTCGACGTAGGGGTCCATCGACCAGCCCCCGTTGTCGATCATCAGGATCACCTTGAGCCGGTCCGCCAGGCGGCGGTCGAAGACGATCTCGATCTCGCCGGCGTTGCGCATCGTCTCCCGAATCGTCTTGTCCACGTTGACCACGTCCCGGGGGCCGGTGGGGATCATGCGGCGCAGGCGCTTGAGGGCCTCTCCCATCTGGAACTCCGTCAGGGGGCCCTCCTGGGAGTAGTCCCGGTACCGGCGCTCCATGGCCACCTTGATGGCCGACTTGTTGCGCGACCGCCCGCCCACGCGCATCCCGCCGGGATGGTGGCCGGAGTGGCCCACCGGGGACGTCCCCCCCGTGCCGATCCAGCGGTTCCCCCCGTGATGGGCCTCGGTCTGCTCCCGAAGGCGGTCAAAGAAATACCGGATCAGCTCCTCCGGCGTCATGGACTTGAGGTCCTTCTCCTCGATCCCGAGCGCCTGGGCCATTTCCGCGGGGTTCCGCAGCCACTCCTCCAGCATCGCCCGGGCCATTTCCGTCAGCTCGATCTCGTCCGGCTCCGAGAGCGTGACCCCTTTGAAAAAGTGGGCAAAGACCTGGTCGTAGGTGTCGAAGTACCGCTCGCTCTTGACGAGGATGGCCCGGGCCGCCGTGTAGAAATCCTCGACGGAGCGTACCATGCCCAGCTTCAGGGCCTTCTGCAGCCTCAGGAAGGAAGTGGGGGAGACGGGAATGCCCCGCTCCCGCAGGGTATAGAAGAACTCGATGAACACGGCGCCCGCCTCACCGCGCCCGGGCGATCTGCTGCGCAGCGTTGTTCAGGTCCGCGCTTTTCTTGAACAGGATGCCCAGGTAGGGTACGCTTCCCCGGCCCAGGGACTTTGCCTGGAAATCCGGGTCGGCCTTGAGGGCGCGGACCCAGTTGATCAGTTCCCGCGTGGCCGGCTTCTTTTCGATCCCCCGCAGCTCCCGCAGGCGGTAGAAGGCCTCGATGCAGCCGTTGGCCAGGTCCTGGCCCAGGTTCGGGAAGTGCACGCCCAGAATGAGCCGCATCATGTCGGGGTCGGGGAAGGCGATGTGATGGAAATTGCAGCGGCCGAGGAAGGGGTCGGACAGGTCCTTCTTCGCATTGGAGGTGATGACGATGACCGGCCGGTGTTTCGCCGCGACGGTCCGGTCGATCTCCATGATGTCGAACTGCATCTGGTCGAGTACGTCGAGCATGTCATCCTGGAAATCGCTGTCCGCCTTGTCGATCTCGTCGATGAGCAGGACGGTCCGCTCCTCCGCGACGAAGGCCTGGCCGATCTTGCCCATGCGGATGTAATCTTCGATGCGGCTCACGTCCCGGCTCGAATCCCCGAAGCGGCTGTCGTTGAGGCGGGTCAGCGTGTCGTACTGATAGAGGGCGTCCACCAGCTTCATGCTGGATTTCACGTTGAGGACGATCAGGGGCATCTTCAGGCTCTCGGCAATGGCATAGGCCAGCATGGTCTTGCCGGTGCCCGGCTCCCCCTTCAGGAGCAGCGGCATTTCGAGGGCCATGGAAACGTTGACGATTTTGGCCAGTTCGTCGTCGAGGACATACCGGGAAGCCCCCCGGAAGCGGTTTGCGGGATTTTTTTGATTCATGAGAACTCCTGTCTTTTCAGAGTGTCGTCGCGGCCGAGATTCACAGGGCGCGCTTCAGGGTTTGATCTATTAATCAATCTGTAAAAAATAATCCACTTTTTTCTTGGCTTGAATTCGCCGTGTTTTTTTCGAAAAGTTGTTGTATGAACGGATTCAGGAGAAAGGAAGGTGCTGCCATGGCCAGGAACAAATCGCTTTTCGCCTTTTCCGTTGCCCTCATGGCCGCTATGGCGGCCGCTTCCGGGTGTCTCGCCTTCGACGCGGGCGACGTGCAGCGGGCCAGGAATTTCAAGAAGTGCCAGAATTGCGATCTGGAGGCTGCCTACATCCCGAACGAATCCCTGAACGGGGCGGCGCTGCAGGGCGCGAAAATGGCGGGCGCGAACCTTTATTATACGGCACTGAACGGCGCCAGCCTGTCCGGTGCGGACCTGAGCCGTGCAAACCTCTCGCACACGGCGATGAGCGAAGCGAACCTGACCGGCGCAAATCTGGCCGGGGCGAACCTCTCGGAGTCCAACCTGAGCGGCGCCAATCTGACGGGCGCGGACCTGACCCGTGCGAACCTGCACGGCGCCTCGCTGTCCGGCGTGAATTTGACCGAGGCGAATCTGACCGGAGCCCGTCTGACCCATGTGAACCTGACCGGAGCGAATCTTGCCGGAGCCAACCTGACGGGGGCGCGCCTGAACCAGGCGCGCCTGGGCGGTGCAAATCTGAGCCGCGCGGTGCTGACCGGCGCAACGCTGAATGATGCAGTCTGGACAGACGGCAGAAAAATCTGCGCAGAAGGGTCGGTCGGCGCGTGCAAATAGGTCCGAACTGCAGAACGGCTCCTGCTCCCCGGGCATCCGGAGTCACGCTAACCCCTTCTTCGACGATTCACCCCTGCCCGTTTCCGCCATCCGCCGACCCGTGCCCTAATGAATTTGAATCCGCACATCCGGGAAGAAAAAATGAATGCCGGGCAGCGGTGGGGCCGGCACATGGATGACCGGGTGCGCCTCGCGGACGGGGGGGTGCATCACATGCATCGCCGGGCTCCATTCCCGGTACTGCACGACCTGCTCGCGCTTCCAGTTCTTGTTGTTCCATTTAACCTTTTTCCATCCCTGATGATTTCCCCAGCCGGGGTCGTGTGCGAAGGCGGTTGCCGCCGTCCCTGACATGACAAAGCATGCCGTCAAAGCCACTATTAATTTTTTCATGATCCTGATCTCCTTCCGGTTTGATTTTGGCTTACTGTAAAGCATAGGCCGTGCCAACCGGGATTCGATAGAAATAAGACCATGATAAAATTGATTATTCTCTGATCATTTCATTTTTACGGCTTTTGCCTCTTTCAAATCCGGCCGACCGGATGTGTCATAAATATCCAGCTTCACCACCCCGGTTGGCTAAAATGTATCCATGCGCAACGGTTTGTCGGGTCCGTTCGCGCGGCGGATCATTATTTCGGCGGGGCGACCGGGCCGAAAGGCGCGGATTCCCGAATGCCGGAACTTTGGAATGGACCCTGCCGGGGCCAAATCGCCCACCCTCAAATTTAAATGCTCTAAAATAGCGGCAATTGCGGCAGACCAAAGAAAAAGGGGTTAGCCTTGGATGGGCTAACCCCTCATCGAAAGACCGCATGAGCCGGATGCGAGGCTGGACAGCCTGAATTCGTCCCGACCATCCAACTTTTCCGTTTTGTCTCTTGACCTTGACTCCATGATGTATTTCTTTCTCGAACCTGCCCCTAGAAAACTTGATTCAAATCTTCTTCGGTTTTTTCGGCCAACGTGCCTTTGCCCGTTCCAGAAAAGACGGCTCAACCTGTTTAGGTGCGCCGGTGACGATATCCTCGAACCCGGCCATAAATCCCTTCTTGCGAAAGTGCCTTTTGCGCACATCGGCAATCGCTGCCTGCCAGTCGGCATCGAGACCAGCCTTGGTATAACATTTCTTGGCGTGCTCTATATAATCGAGCGCCGCATTGTAATATTTACTCTTGCCGGAATTAAGGATCCGCATACAGAGCGCACGGTACACTCTGGCGGATACATCGGGGTGAGAGAGCTCCAGCTTGCGCGCCAGCGGCTCGATCCGGTAGTGGCTGAGATCCTCCAATTCATCATCCGTAACCTGGAGCAGGCGCGATACAAGACGGTCGCATTCTTTATGTTCAAGCAAGAGTTCAATCAGAGTGGACAAATCGCCTTTTTCCGATGCCGCCATGGCTTTTTGGTGCCAACTCGTTTTCTCCTTGCCCGGTACATAGCGCATCAATTCCTTGTATGCGAACGTGGAGGGGTGCTCCTCAAACTCGGACCAGGCGGATTGAAGGGCATCTTCCGTCCGCCCGATACTGGCCAGCATCGCCCGTTTTAGCTCACCCAATTCGTGTTCTTCATATGATGTGCGGCTGTCCGCCCGCGCGATCTTCAAGCCTCTTTCAACCCAGGCAAGCGCATCTTCAGAAAGTCTCCGGCTTTTGTATATTTGCGCGATGGCAATGCAGTCCTTGGCTTCAAGCCCGGTCTGACCGCAGAGCGCGATATAAGCGTCAACATTACGCTGGGCTGCCAGCAAAGTCTTCAGTACGCCGCCCCACCGTCGGCGTTCGTAGCCGGAAAAACGTTTTTCCTCGTCATCCCGGGTCGGAGCGGATTCGAACTTGGCGCGAATCTGCTGGATGAATGCCGCCAACCCCTTCTTGTCGAGCACTTTCACAACCCCACGCTCAAGGTCGTGACAGAATCCGTAGGGGTCGTCTTCCATCCAGGATATCAACGATATTGCGGTCTCGTCCGGATCGAAATTTGCACCCTGACGCGCTTTGATCCAACCTTGAAAGAGCCCCTCAACCAGCATCCCGAAATTGCCGCTCGAGCCGTCGATCTCATCGGCTTTTTCATGACAAGCGGCGATGAAGATCTCGTACAGACGCGCCGCCCGTGCCGGCTCTTTCCGGATGATTTTACCGATGTCATCGGCAACACCCTGAACTTCTTCCACGAACGACCAGGCGGCATTATAGGAAATGAAACGGCCGGGAGACAGTGCCGCTTCTATGGCCTTTTCCATGAGATCGGTCTGTTTTTGCTGCGCGGGGGTCATGGTGTTCCTTTGATTGTCACTCGACTTCTCGATTCTCCCAGGCTGTCTTTGCCTTGACTTCGTCGATGAGAAACCGCACGCCCTGGTTGTCCGACGGGTTCAGCCAGAGCATCTTCTCAAATATTTGCTCCGCCTCGTCAAAGCGCCCAAGTCGCCAGAGACACAATCCATAACCGTGCATGCAGCGAAGAAACGGACGGTTGTCGATCAAGCTCCACGCTAGCACGCCGGTGAAGTCGTCACCCAAAGACAGCTCGCCGATGCGCAAACCGACTTCGTAATGACGGACGGCATCCTGGGGATGGTGGTCGAAGACGAAATTGCCCAGATGGGAATGGGCATCGAGGCAGCGCAGGTCCGCCTGGCACAGCTGCATTAAAATCTTTTTCGCCTCCGCCCGCTCGCCGGCATCTTTGAGATCATTGGACCGGATGATGGGGTCAGTGAAAGGATCGTCAGGATCCTCGCCGGGCAGCACCTGCTCCATCTCGAACATGGGGCGGGGGCCGTGAGCGATGATCGGCTCGGCCCATTCCTCGATGGGTTCGCCTTCTTCTCTCCAGTACTCTTCCTTGGGGTTCCACATGCCCATCTCTGCAAACCCCAAAGGTGCCAGATCTAAAGCCTTCACGTCGATCCGAGTCGACTGAATCTCACCGGAGAGATACGGATGACCGCCATAACGCCACTGCTTTCGGGGTGTTACCGTGACGATTGCGCCAGGCACCACCTCCCAGAGGCGGCTTGCGCGCAGGGTAATGATACGGTCGCTTCCCAGCAAACGGCACCGGGCGGCCCGCTCCATGACCGATAAGGCGACCAGTTCGACCGGTTTGCTCAAATCGAGGTCGTCGGTGACCTTGTGCTGTCGCCCGCGTCGGGAAGGCTTCTTGGTTTCGGCAGGGTAAGGATCGAGGTTGAGCCACCTGCGGTAAGCGGCAATATACCGTGCCCCTGTTGATGCCTGCGGCAACACGACCTCGGAGACCGCAATTACATATTCCGACCCGTCCTCCCGGCGGCAATTGGCCGTCAAACCACGCCGTTGGTTACCGTCGTAGTCCACCGCGATCACCGAAACCGGTTCTCCGATGACGAAACCGTCGGCCGGCAGGGCAACGTCATCCTCAAACGCCTGCCGAAAGGCCCATAGCTGTTCATCATCGCCGTACGCGTCGACGGTGATTTCCTCAATAAGCTTGTCCAAGGCTTCGAGTTCCTTGCCATCTTTGTTGCTACTCGTGCCCATCTTCTATTGATCCCTCCAGATACCGGCCTTCACCAGCCGTTGAATCAGCGCCTTGCGCCTCAGGTGGCCGGCCATGAACTTTTCTAATTCTTTCTGAAATTGATTCTTGGTCGCATACAAAGCATAGGCCTCGGCGATGTCGACGAGTATGCGGCAGGCCGCGTCATACCCCCGCCCCGATCCGCGCTCGACAGGTTCTTTGACCGACGCCCATGCCTTGGGAAGATCGCTGGACAGATTCTTCAGATACGCCTTGTGTTTCTCACGTCGCTTGATCTCCTGGTGTGTGCGGTCCCGTTTTTGTTTTTCCAGCCGGATTTCGCGCGCCTTTTCGGCGTTCTGCCGCAATTCCCCCACCGTGCGCCGGGATGCACCGGTATTGTTCGCCTGAAGGCCACGCCGCCAGGATGCGAACCGGTTTCTCAGGGAGCGTTCGGCCTGCTGCCCCTTGCCCTCCAGCAATTGTTTCAGGATTGGATTGACCTCATCTTGGGGCAGGGCTTCGATCCACTTATCCAGTTCCCGTCGTGCAACTTCCGTCTCTTGCGCAGCCGGATTGCCCATACCGGCGCCCGCCAGAAGGTCCGGGTCCACCTCGATAAATTCAGCCAGCGCACGTTGCGCTGCCGTCAGGTTTGCCAATCCGCTCACAGCAAAGGGTTCGGTCTCATCGTCATCCATCATCTCCCTGGCCACGGCCGCCAGCCAACCGATGTACAGGCTGCGCAGGTCCCCGCGCAGCAGTTCATCCCGCACCGGGGCCAGACGCGCCATCCAGCCACGGCCGTCCTCCATGCCGAAGCGGTCGTAGTTTTCCGACTCCTCAAGTCTCCAGGTAATGATCCAATGGGTCTTGGTGGGCTTGATTTCCAAAAGATAAGCCGCGGCCACGGCCTTGGCCGTCTCTTGGGTCAATGTCTTGATCGGCAGGCGCACCATGAATATGGCCGTCATCCAGTTGGCCACATAGACATGGGCGTCGAAATAGCGCTGCATCAGCTTGTCGGGGTTGCCCTTGAAGTCGCCCCAATTGTATTCGTTGGTGAAGCTGACCGGAGTGATCGTGGCCCGCGTCGAGAGCGCCCGTAGCTCGGCCATCTCCTCTTCCGGCAGAGGCCGGTCGATGGCCAGGAATTCATAATACTGGTATTCGCTCATGCTTCCGCTCCCCGAAACTCATCTTCAATAAACCGCTTCATTTTTACATTTGTCATTTGCGGCATCGGCCCCCTCTCGGATCTTCTCGTAGACCTCCTTGAGGAGGTGCTGGCTGACAGCTTCGCGGAATTGATCCTCGTTCATGAACTTGGCCGCGATTTCCTCGTTCTGTTCCATGCGGTCGATAAAGAGCCCCTCCAAGGCTTTTCGGAAGACGTAGCCGAAATTCTCCATCGTGTTGGCGAGCGCGGCTTGACGGAGGCCGCTGTCGGCCACCGCGTCCTCGCGTATGGACTCGAAAAACAACTGGTCGCCCGGCTTGAACTCCGTTCCGAACCGCTCGTTGAGAATATCGATCAGCTTGGACAGCTCTATCTCATCGCCTCGATCGACGCCGGTGCCCACAGACGTGGGACCCGATACCTCGTACCGCGCTCCCGGCTCCATGATGATGGAGCCCTCGCCGATCTTCTGCAATCGGTAAAACTTGAGCGCCACGTCATCATCGAAGTTGTAGATCGGCCCCCGGTTGTCTCTCGGCAGTTTGGTAAGCAGAAAGCGGATGTATGAGTACAGCTTCTCCAGATCGGAGTCTTGGAAGGGGATCACCTGCGCCATGAATGAATAGAGGTTTCTGAAAGCGACCAGCGTCTTCCGGAACTCCTCCCGGAACTTTTCCTCAAGTCTGTTGTAACGATTCACAGCCGGATCGATGCACGCGTTCATCCTGGCATGGTCGGCGGGCGTTTGATTCTGTCGTGGTTTGTAGAATACCTTGCAGAACTCCTCGACCTCAGCCTTGTAGTAGACCTGATATCCGTCCAATTTGGCCTGAAGCTCGTAAAGTTGCTTCGGCTCCGCCCTTTCGCCGATGATTGTCTGCTCGTAGTAGGGTTGGAAGGCCTGCAATATCTCTTCGGGCTCGTTGACGAAGTCGAGAACAAAGGTATCTTCCTTGCCCGGGTGGGTACGGTTGAGCCGCGAGAGGGTTTGGACCGCCTGGATTCCCGCGAGCCTCTTGTCCACGTACATGGTATGAAGAAGCGGCTGGTCGAACCCCGTCTGGTATTTCTCCGCCACAAGCAGCACCTGGTACGCTTCCGTCCCGAAGCGTTCGGGAAGCTCCTTTTCCCGGATGCCTTTGTTCATTCCGACTTCCGTATACTCCACGCCGGGCGCATCCGGATCGGTCACCGTGCCGGAGAAGGCAACCAGAGTTTTGATTCCTGTATACCCCTTCTCGGCGATGTACTTGTCGAATGCCTGTTTGTACTTCACCGCGTGCAATCGGCTGGAGGTGACCACCATCGCCTTTGCCTTTCCGCCGATCTTGTGCATGGTGAAGCGGCGGAAATGCTCGACCATGACCTCAGTCTTCTGGGCGATGTTGTGGGGATGGAGACGCATGAAGCGGGCAAGCGCCCTTGCCGCCTTGCGTTTGTCCACCTTGGGATCGTCTTCGATGGATTTGATCAACCGGTAATAGGTCTTGTACGTGGTGTAGTTTTGGAGAACGTCGAGGATGAAACCTTCGTCGATGGCCTGACGCATGCTGTAGAGATGAAAAGGTTGCGGCTTGCCATCCGCGCCGGGAGTGCCGAAGACTTCCAGCGTCTTATACTTTGGTGTCGCGGTGAAGGCGAAGAAGCTGATATTTGGCTGGTGGCCGCGCTTGGCCATGGTCTTGAGGATTTCCTCTTCGTAGTCGGGCAGTCCCTCTTCCTCGGCCTTCGCCCTGGCCTCTTCCTTGATCGCCGCACCGGCGAGCACGCCCTTGAGTTCGGTCGCCGTCTCGCCTCCCTGCGAACTGTGCGCCTCGTCCACGATCACCGCGTACCGGCGCATGGGCAAATCGCCCATCTTTTCGGTGACGAATGGGAACTTTTGTAACGTGGTGATTACGACCGGGACCCCGGACCCGAGGGCCTCGGCCAACTGGGTCGAGTTGATATCGATCTTCCGGACCACGCCCTGCTTGTGCTCGAACTGGTAGATCGTGTTCTGGAGCTGCTGGTCGAGGACGACCCGGTCGGTGACCACGATGATCGAGTCGAAGACCTTTTCGTCCTTTTCGGTGTAGAGGCTGGCGAGCCGATGGGCCAGCCAGGCGATGGAGTTGGACTTGCCGCTGCCGGCGGAGTGCTGGATGAGATAATTGGTTCCGGCTTCCTGCATGCGGGCGTCGGCCACGAGCTTCCGCACGCAGTCGAGCTGGTGGTAGCGCGGAAAGATCATCGTCTCCCGTTTCACTTTTTTGCCGCCGAGCTGCTTTTCCTCGACCTGGAGATGGATGAACCGCGCCAGGATGTCGAGGAGGCTGTGCCGTTCGAGGACCTCTTCCCAGAGATAGGCGGTTTTGTAGCCGCCCGGATTCTCCGGGTTGCCTGCTCCGCCTCCGCAGCCCCTGTTGAAGGGCAGAAAATAGGTGCTGCGGCCGGAAAGCCGCGTGGCCATGTAAACCTCGTCGGTGTCCAAGGCGAAGTGGACCAGCGTGCGCCTCTTGAACTGGAAGATCGGATCCGCCGGGTCGCGGTCATTCTTGTATTGTGTGATCGCATGCCGCCAGGTCTGGGCGGTCATGGGGTTTTTGAGTTCCAGCGTAGATACGGGGATGCCGTTCAGGGCCAAGGTGACATCGAGGGTATTGCCATGCCTGGCCGAATAGCGAAGCTGGCGGGTCACCGTGAGCCGGTTGGCCGCATAGAGTTTCCGGGTGTCAGGATTCATTCCGCTCGCCGGGGCGAAGTATGCCGCGCGGAACAGTTTGCCGAAGCATTTGAACCCGTGTCGCAAAACGGAGAGGCAGCCTTCATGGTCGGAGTTGAGCGCCCGGCAGAGGTCGTCCAGCAGTGTATCTTGGGCCTTCTCCTTCTGGAGGGTGGCGAGGTATTCCCATTCCTTGGGCTGCGTCGCCTGGATGAAGGCGATCACATCGGTAGGAAACAGGGCGCGCGCCGGGTCGAACGCTTCCCGGTCGCCCTTCTCGTAACCGCCTGCGGTGGTCAGGTGATGCTCGATGGCGGTCTCGAATGCGTATTCGGTGTATGGTTTCATGGTTATTCCCATTCCGTCATTGTAGGGGCGAAAAA
>MTKZ01027638.1_pt1 | contig 10663 bp, 12 predicted proteins | sample 1042781 | NCBI WGS metagenome assembly MTKZ01 (sample SAMN06212207, study PRJNA360539) | anaerobic digester metagenome | biome: Wastewater treatment plant; material: sludge; isolation source: anaerobic digester fed with sludge from wastewater treatment plant | place: Denmark: WWTP Viborg ...
GCGGGCAGCACTGTGGTTTGCTGTTGCAGCTGCGGCTGTTGTGACGACCGCTGCACCTGAGGGATGGAGCCTTGCTGGCCTAGAGCTTGCTGAGTTCCTCCAAAGGTTACCAAGAAAATCCCCAAAAAAAGAAACCTGCCAATTCGGAACGACGCTTTGCCTCGCATAGTCTTTGTCCATCAAAATAATTGAATTAGTATAGCACGACTTTATTATAGTGTAAAATTAAGTTCGCAATTTGGTAGTTGCAGGTCTGCTGTAAAATGCAATGGGGTAAAACCACCAAGGATCTTTCGTGGATAGGTATTCATCCAGTCTTGAATATCTCTAATCCGCGTATCGTTCACACGGCTGAAATTGGTTCCTTTGGGCAGAAACCTTCGAATAATGCCGTTGTGGTTCTCACTGGTCTCCCGCTCCGAAGAACAATAGGGATGAGCAAAATAGAGCGTTGTCCGTGTGTCGTTCGTGAAGATCGAGTGCTAAAGCTAGTTGACAAGGGAGAATTCAACACCATTATAGAGTGTCTTCTCACAGATCCTTAAACCCGAAGGCCAGGAGCCTTCTTCATCGAGCTTATTGAGCACCACATAGGGACTATAGTGATTCTCATGAATCAAGATGGCGATTCTCTGTACGAGTGCATAGTGATTACCCGACTTCGGCTGCGGCCCCTTGTACCCCATCTTGGCTTCTGCATCCAGCTGCGAATGCTCCGCATTGTATTCTATTCGTACAAAGAGTAAGCAGTGTGCGTCCCATGGAATCTCCGTCTATATTTTGATTTTTTGCAAAACCAAAAATGGCACGACTTCCATGTGACTTTTTTTCTCTCTTGATTCTTCCCCTTTTAGCTGGATATTTTATGTTACTGCTCACCTGAAATCCAAACATCGTAATATATCGCTTGACCGCAAAGAATAAACATGCTAGGAATTAATGAAATTATTATTTTTGAGACCAGGGTATCTTTAAAGTCTGGATTACAAAATGATAATAAAGCGGCCTAAAGATCTGCTATATCTGAAACCGGGCTCAAGTTATGTTTGTATAATCTATCGGTTGATCCGATTAGATATATTTTATTCCGTCAGTTTTCGACTGATATTGCTAAAGGAGGCACCAAATGAAAAAAGCTAGCCTATTCTTAGTATTAGCGCTCTCTTTTATTGTTCCAGTTATCAAGAACGGGGCACTGATATACGCCGCTGAAAAGACTATCAACCTAGATTTGTATTTTCCCGTTGCTGTTGGAGGCGGACCCGATAAGCTCATCAGTGCATTGTGCAACCAATTCAGCAAAGAAAACCCTAACATTAAGGTTAACCCTGTCTATTCTGGGAGTTATGCAGACACGAGGACTAAAGTACAGGCGGCCATAAAAGCTCGTAAGCCCCCGGCTGTAGCTCTAATGTTTTCCATAGACTTGTTCTCACTTTTGTCAATGGATGCAATACTCGATTACGAAAGCCTATGCACCACAAAAGATGACAGAGAATGGCTATCGGGATTCTATGATGGTTTTATGAAGAATTCCCGGACTGGTGGTAAAACGTATGGGATTCCATGGCAAAGAAGTACTATCATCTTGTATTACAACAAAGATGCATTCAGAGAAGCAGGCCTTGATCCAAATAAGCCGCCTTCAACTTGGGCAGAACTTGAGGAATATGCGAAAAAATTGACAAAGGTTGAGAATGGAATAACAACTCGATATGGCATTGAAATACCTTCAGATAAAGCTGGCTATGCATATTGGATGTTACAGACATTCTGCACGCAACAGAACGGATTTAATCTAATGAATGAAGAAGGTGATGAAGTCTATTTCAATGATCCGCGGACTATCAAAGGCATCACTTTCTGGAAGAGTCTATCAGATAAAGGATACCAGCCACGCGGTACAACAGCCTGGGCGACTACTCCAACAGACTTCCTAGAACAGAGAGCTGCAATGATCTATCATACAACAGGCAATCTTACCAATATCCGCAAGAATGCAAAGTTTGACTTCGGAGTAGCCATGCTTCCTGCAGATTTATCTAGAGGATCCCCAACAGGAGGAGGTAATTTCTACTTATTCAAGGGAGTACCTAGAGAACAGACTGAGGCAGCTTTTAAATTTATTAAATGGATGACAGGTGATCCTAATAGAGTAGCCCAATGGAGTATCGACACGGGATATGTGGCAACAAGACCCGAGGCCTATGAAACACAGATAATGAAAGACTATGCTGCGAAATTTCCTGAAGCGCTTGTTGCTAGAGATCAGCTTAAATATGGATATGCAGAATTTTCGGTTTATGATCAAGCAAGAGTTCAAAAAATCCTTGATGATGCAATCGAATTGATAATGACTGGTCAAAAGGATCCTGTCACAGCTCTAAATGAGGCTCAAGCACAAGCAGACCAGATACTCAAGCAATACCGCAAGCAAAAATAGGATACCAATAACATGCTTTAAAAAAGAGCTTCCACCATTGACTATTACTATTATGTTGGAAGCTCTGCTTTTATTAGGTTTGATTTCTTGTTGCAGATTGTATTGCGCTAACTTGTAAAAGGATAAGCCTATGAAAAACGATATTGTCCATATATCAGATAGGCCACCGGCAATAAAGAGATACCAAAGTTGGATTGAGGAAATGGATAGCAATAAGAAAAAAAAATTAAAGACGAGCCTTCTTGCCTGGGGCTTGATCCTGCCTGGTTTTATTTTTCTTACGCTTTTTACTCTCTACCCTATAGCAAAAAGTCTATATTTGAGCTTTTTCAGGATTGATCTTTCTGTATCAACCCCAGAATTCATCGGCCTCAAGAACTATACTGATTTGCTAAAAGATGATGTATTCAAGCAAGCATTCATGAATAATATTTTAATTGCTTTATTCACAATTCCTACAAGTATAGCATTGGCTGTAGCCATGGCTATCTTTGCAAATAAGGTGAGAGTTGGGAAATCATTGATACGGGTAGCTTATTTCTACCCTACAATTCTACCCATGGTTGCTGTAGCCAATATTTGGCTTTTTATTTATACACCTATTTATGGCATTATTGGATATCTCGATCCCAGTTTGCGCATTCTTGGAAATCCAGATACCGCATTATGGGCAATCATTATTATGCTCATATGGAAGCAAGCTGGTTATGTTATGGTTTTCTATCTATCAGGCCTTCAAGGAATTTCGAGAGAATTATATGAAGCGGCAGAGCTCGATGGGGCAAAACCAATTACTATATTCCACAAAATTACCTGGCCATTGCTCAAACCGACTACCATTTATGTAGCAATAATAAGCCTGACAAATGCATATAAGGTGGTTGATCATCTATATATTATGACAAAGGGTGGACCCGGCAATGCCACAAATATGTTGCTATTCTACATTTATCAGGTGGGATTCGACTTTTGGGATACAGGGAAAGCGGATACGATGACGGTAGTACTCATTGCTATGCTTCTGTTGATAACGGCAATCTGGTTTTTTTCCCAGGATAAAAGAACATTCTATGGCTAAAGCTATGGAGTCATCTATTATGGAGGCTTTATGATAAAGTCGCAGGATATGAATCATCCTTATAAACTAGATATATCCAAGACCATTGTCTATGGGCTCATGTATGTCCTGGCTATTATATACCTAATCCCATTGATATGGATGCTTAGAACAGCATTCATACATCCTGATATGGCAATCGATCTCTTTTCCTTAAGTTGGCCAACACTGGCAAATTTAAAAAGGGTCCTTCTTGCTGCTCCTTTCGGACAGTATTATTTAAACACAATAATCATGGTTGTCGCTACTCTTTTAGTGCAATTCGTTCTTATTACTATGGCTGGATATGCATTCGCAAGACTTGATTTCTGGGGCAAAAATCTATTGTTTATGCTGTTCCTTATGCAATTGATGATTACGCCTGATGTTCTCATAATGCCAAACTATAGTTTTATGGGGCAAATTGGTCTAATCGATACTAAACTGGGCGTAATTCTTCCTTTTTTCGCATCTGGAATGGGCACTTTCTTGATGAGACAGACGATAAAAACTATTCCTTATGAATTAGAAGAAGCAGCAAAAATGGATGGATGCAGGCTCCCTCGAATGCTCTTACAGATTTATGTCCCTTTGCTCAAACCAGTATATATTGCATTCGGTCTCATTTCAGCATCATACCAATGGAACAATTTCCTATGGCCATTGGTCATGATAAATTCGGTAAATAAGCGGCCATTGACAGTTGGATTGGCGATTTTTGCCATGTCCTTTGAAACAGGTGCACAATGGAGCGATGTCTGTGCGGCAACCCTGATTGTCATAGCGCCTTTGCTTGTTCTTTTTCTTTTCTTTCAGAGACAATTTATTGAGAGCTTTGCTCAATCTGGCATCAAATAAGAAATACATAAAGTAGGGATAAAGAGAGAATACTGCGGAGCATTTCCACGATAGGGAAACGACCGTTCTTATAATAGTCGATGAAATTTGCCCATGGACATTTGAGATGAGAGCAAGATTAAGCAATTGCTGGGAAAGCCATCAAATATCAAGGAGAAATCATCGCATCATTAAATATCGAAGATCTTTCAGTCCGCCTGATTGAATGATCCAGGAGAATAGGGATAAAATTGACGTGGCCTTATATACTGGAGCAAAGAGATGAAATCACCCAGGAGTTGTGTGCTAAAGTCAATAATAAAATAACACCTGGAATTACTGCTAGGTTTTGCTCTAAGTGGGGGTAGAAGATTATGGAGAGAAGATTCCATCAAGTAATTTGGGCTGCAGCTATTATGGCAGTCGCTTTAGTTGTAATGGCTGTCATTGTAGTCAATGGTTTTACGAAGGTTCGCGCTGCACAAGACACAATCAGCGTAACAGGAAGCGCAAAAGAGCCAGTCGAATCGGACATTTCCGTTTGGAACTTTTCCGTCAACATNNCAAGGCATACCAGCCGAAGAAATTGTCGCCAGTGCCATAAACGCTGGCAGCAATATCTATTTTGACGAAGATCAGCAAGGCCGTCGCATACAGCATGTTACCTTCTTTGCCAACCGCAGTTACAAAGTGACATCGACAGATATAGACAGATTGGAGCGCGTATCGCGCAGTGCCGGCGACCTTATCGCCCAGGGCGTTGCGCTAGACTCTGTCTCTCTCGAATATATGTATACCAAGCTAGCTGATTTACGGACTAATCTGCTGGAGCGCGCCACAGAGGACGCAAAAAAGCGAGCTGAAGCCATTGCTTCTTCATCAGGCGCCAAGATTGGAGCAATCAAAAGCGCGCGCATGGGCGTTTTCCAGATCACACCACGCTACTCGACCATGGTGGATGATTATGGGATTAACGATACTTCAAGCCGTCTAAAAGATGTCACCGCAGTTGTCGGCGCCGAATTCAGGCTTAAATGACGTTAAATGGCGTTCATTAGTAGGCATCTTATATAATACAAAGCTATGAGGCGCTCCATTCTTCTATGTGGATTTTGATGAGCGGGCTCATTATCAAGGTGACAAAATAAATAGAAGAAATAGCGAATATCAATCTCTTAGCAAGACCGAACGTACGGCTTTCTTTGTAAGGCTTAGAATCTGTTATGAGTTAATGCTTCCTTTTTGGACAGATCTTTGATTAGTCAATGCAAGATAGCTTTACAATTGATAATCCCAGATTTATAGTTGGCAAATGAATATAGGTTTGATAGCAAATCAACAAATCGCTCAGCCAGATGGCGTATCTGCGACGGTCCATGTCTCAGAAAGGAAACGCGATGCTACACATCACCTGTAAACCGAGTTTTGCTGAATTCGAAGAAAAGCAACTGCATTCGAGCTAATATATTCGAGACCTGGTAAGAAGGACGGTGCGTATGATTTCCAGAGAGGCAAAGCTCCCTTTCGAAGTCGTTATGCTGATTATCGCTGCGGTAGTCTTACTAGTTACTGGGGTTATGCTCTTCTTGATCTATAACGGAATTCTTCCCTACTATGAAAACGGTTTATATGGATTGCTTCTAATCATATTCGCCTTAAACACGATAACCCTTGGAAGAACCCCATTGGGTGACATACCCAGGTCAAAGCTCCTATTAGTCTTAGGATTGTTGGTTGCGGTAATTGGTATGGTAACCTGTCTTATTCCTATTTCGATTCGCTTTCCNNAATTTTTCGACATCTGATGCTTGCATGCAGCGCGGTCTATATTTTATCCATAGCCATCGCGCTGCTTATTTGGAAGCAGGATCTATTGACGACGCCAATGACAGCTGTGGTGATTCTATTTTTTGGCGCAGCAGTATTCTATCTTGCCATCGTGCTCGGAGAGATTGATCGGACATACCCAGAGGCAGCGAGACTTCCTATTGGCGACATCAAGCTTTCCATCGAGCAGACGATGATTATATTCACGAGTGTTTTCATGATAATCATCGGTTTGGTGCTGATCCCAGTGAATTTGGGCATGCTTCCTTTTTCAAGCAGTGCACAATTGGGAATCCTAATGGTAATCTTTGCTATTCAGATGCTTGCATTCGGGAATACGCCGATTGGTCCGTTTCCTCGTACATGGCTCATGATTGGACTTGGGATTTTGGCCGTAGTGTTAGGGGCCATCTCAAGCATAATTCCCGGGATCCTTGTATCGCTGCTGACAATTCTCATTGGTTTGCTAAACATCTTAGGCGGAATTATTGCTCTGACTAAAATCTTAGTCCAAGGTCATAGACAAGAGGCCGTATCACGCGATCCCAGTCCGCCGATATTAAGAAGACTCTTCATAACACAGCTAAGCCTGAATCTCCTTCAAATCCTATTCGGTACATCGATGCTCATCCCTGGCTTGGTACCGGGAATGATCATCGGCGTGATTCTTGCTGCGAATGGGGCTGTTCTTCTATATCTTGTGAGTATTTTGTCCAGCACGATCGATTGGAAGGATCGTTTTCCCTTGTGGTTTGGGAAAACAAAACCACGCCTATTCTAACAGGAAACATGATGGGTATCCCGAAGATCTATGCTGACATTGAAGACCTACACATCCTCGCAGATGCATACCGTACTCGCCTGAGTTTCGAAGGTAGCACCTTTTTGGAACTTGAGATGACCCAGCTTGAACCATTGGATATGGAGCAGGTAAATGCCATGAATACTGACATAAATACATTTGGGTGGCGCTACATTCCGAAAGTAGGCGAGCCTGGGGCAGATTTGAGTCAGCCTATTCTTTTTCCAATGCACAACGAACCGAAAGCAGCCTGCTTGGGTAGTGGGAAAGTCAAATGGACAGAGTCAACTTGGGACCAAAACCCCATGCAATTCTACATAATAAATGCTCTTGCAGAACTGCCAATTATCGAAATGAAGCCTGCCATATTGATGCAAGGACGGGAGATTCTCACCGAAGCGCGAGGACGTGTTCTTAAGTAGATGCGTATTTCCATGCCAATTTGAGCAGCCGATATCTAAAGCAGATATCCATCTCTGGAATCTGCATAATTTTAAAAGGAGGATTTTGGAATGAAAGAATATTATGAGAACAAGGTTGCCGTAGTAACCGGTGGAGCTTCTGGAATAGGTTTGGCACTGTGCGAATTGCTCCTATCATTTGGCGCAAAGGCTGTCGTTCTAGCAGATATAAATGCTGATAAATTGAAAGAAGAAAGCGCGAGGCTTGAGAACGAATACCCTGGGAAAGTCCTGGGAATTCAAACCGATGTTACCAAGCAGGAAAAGGTCTATGAGATGATTCAAAAGGCGGCGAAATTTGGAAGCGGTCAAATTCACTTCCTTTTTAATAATGCCGGTCTTGCGTTGTTCAAGGCTTTCGACGATACAACAGATGCCGATTGGAAGTTTGCCTTTGATATCAATTTTTTTGGTGCTTTATATGGTATCCGAGCGGTATTGCCCATCATGCGCGCACAAGGAGGCGGACATATAGCAAATACCGCCTCAGGAGCGGCTTTTTCACCGATGGCCTATCAGAGCATGTACACGGCCACCAAATCCGCCTTGGTAGGGCTTACCGGTTCGCTGCGCTATGAGTTTTGGGATGAGAACATTCGTTTTTCTACTGTCATTCCTGGTACCGTTGCAACGCCCATATATGATAAAGTCGGAGGCCCTCCCGAATCCGCAATAACTCCAGATGAGTCCGCTCGTGGAATACTCAAGGGATTAGCAGCAAACGAAAGAGTTATCATTGTTACCGAGCCCGACCGCAATGGCGCGATTAATGCCTTTCATCCCGAAACCGCAAAGTACACAGATGAGATCCTATTGGACATCGCACGTCAAAGACGGCGCGGCAATATTGGCTTTTGAGCAACTTTCTCAGAATGCGAAGACAGTAAAAAAAGAGGTAGATAGATCTCGATCGCGCAATAGCATTGAACAAGGCAAAATATATAGTCGCGCTCTTAAGCCTGATTCACTTTTTTCCTCAGCGTTCTCCGGCTTTACGATATCGATAATGCCAAGAATCATGAGCTTTATAGAATACAAAACCATGACCCGGCCAAAGCATCCATACGCTGATGTTCTAAGCCCTTTAATCTGGCCATATGTAGCATCACCTATCTGCTCCAAATTGCGAACTAAATCTTGCACTATCCGCGGCGGTTTTTGCAACCACAATCGCACTTTAGGCGACTATAAAGTAGACAAACCGCAAGGAGATCAAAGATGAATAAGCAACTGCTTTCATTAATTGCTATTGGACTTCTTAGTACTTTCGCTTGTTTTGCACAGAACCCTCTACCGCTGTACGGCAATTCAGCCGCAAAAGCTGACACGCAGCTTACTATAGAATCCATGCTTTCCTATGCTATTCAAGATGAATACGTGGCTGAAGCAGAATATGAAGCTATCATGGAAAAATTTGGTTATATGGCTCCGTACTCCAATATTAAAGAAGCAGAGGGACAACATATCGCATGGCTCAAGCTGCTTTTCACTTCCTATTCCCTAAAAGTCCCGGAGAACAACGCCAGCAGTTACATTTACGTTCCCACGACACTGAAAGAGGCTGCGGAAACTGGAATTCGTGCTGAGATAGATAACATTGCGATGTATGAGAGATTTCTTGCTCAGCCCATTCTTGCCGATCCGCGCTATGCTGACATTGTTGCAGTGTTTGTTAGATTGAGAGATGCTTCAAAAAATCATCTTGAAGCATTCAGAAGGCAAGCATAAGCAACAAACCTACGGCGAGTACTTGGGCTTGAGGGAATAAATCCCCTTGAGCTGTATAGGGCGATGGAAGGCTGAGCCCTAAGCAAGAGCGGATCGAAATGAAGCTGGCGAAGAGATCGCGCCCGAGCGCATGCAAGCGTTCGAGCGCAAGATCGCCTCTCGGCATTCATCGCTTTGCTATATTGCTTTTCAAATTATCATCCAAAGATTTCAAGTAAATCGATGTCTGCCCAGTCCGAATAGCCATAGCCACGGAAAAGCAGTCTCATGTCTTCAGGTATTACAATGACTTGCAGCACTGTTCCAAAGAGATCACCTTCCACCGCTGGTCCGCCTTGCTGAATGGTTTTGTCCATCATCGCTTTGACCATAGCGAGATCTACCCCCTTTTGCCATTCTTGCGATGCGAACATTCTATCAAGGCAAACTTGCCTGTCGTCGAAAGCATTGTCCGGCAGCTCGACGATCTTTCCCTTCCATGGTTCGTAGGTTGGTCGAGCAAAATTATTGAGCGCATAGAGCGCGCCATCATGCTGCTCGATCACTCGAGCGTCAAAAGTGGGCTTTTCCACCGAAACTGCGCGCTCCGCACTTGCCACTTGGATGATATACGAGGCATCCATCGGCGTGTTCACGATATTTTGCACCATCTGGTCGAAGGTTTCGCTCGTCCGTAAGAATTCAAAGAGCGATGCCACTGAGAAGCGCGCTTCGGGGTTTGTGTTCGGGTCAGAAGCAGAACCATTGTTGAGTTCGACAAAAATGCCGCGCTCGTTGATTCCCGTTTCCACATACACTTGGCCTATCGGCCTTACGTTCGCAAACGCGAGCGAAGGACCGGATGCGCCGCTCCCCGATCCTGTAGGTACTTCTGACTTCGTCGGATTAAAGGCAACTAGTGCCATGTAGCGGAGGTAAGGCCGCATTGCATCCTGAGTCATGTCCCAGTTGCGGGCAAAGTAGAGTTTGCCATCGGCGGTTCTGGGACTGGAAACCGCAATGCCAGAACAGGCCGCGCGGGCTTGTGCCGCTTCAATGACAAAATCGGGTAGCAAATAGAATGATGCGTCGAGCAATTTGTGCTCCGCCAATGACAAGCCCGAGGTTTCTGCCATACCCTCCATGAGCTGTTTCATTTCGGGGGTATAGGTTTGGTATGTCGCCTCGATTGCGTCTCGATGCTCTTGGCCAAGTCCACGCGCCGCAAGGTCCTTTTCGATTGCGGTGTAAAACGCTTTGAGCTCTAATGCCGCGAGGGCGCCGTATTGCCTGCCCATCTCGTGCCAGCTTCCCTTTAAGCTGAGCACCGTGTAACCTCCGATCTCGCTGCGATAGCTGCATCCCTCTCCATAGGTGGCCACTGGTACAAGGCCCGACAGTTTTTGAGGCGCCTTGCCTAAAGAGACATTTTCCGTGCTGGCCTTTTGTCTCAAGCAGACTGTTGCGCCTGAATCAGACGAGGCATACAC
>MTKZ01052586.1_pt1 | contig 10662 bp, 12 predicted proteins | sample 1042781 | NCBI WGS metagenome assembly MTKZ01 (sample SAMN06212207, study PRJNA360539) | anaerobic digester metagenome | biome: Wastewater treatment plant; material: sludge; isolation source: anaerobic digester fed with sludge from wastewater treatment plant | place: Denmark: WWTP Viborg ...
GGCATGGTATGACTGAGGAGAGAAAAACGGGCAGAATCGAAATCTCGCCCCAGGCGATCGCAACCCTTGCCGGTGAGGCCGTGCTGCGTTGTTATGGCGTGGTGGGCATGGCCAACAAGAACCTGATCGACGGCATCGCAGATCTGCTCCAGCCTGACCGCTGGGGCCGTGGGGTTGACGTTCGCGTGCGAGACGGGGAGATCATCGTGGACCTCTACGTCATCGTCCAATACGGCACACGCATCTCGGAAGTGGCCCACGGGGTCATGCATGGCGTGCAATATGCGTTGGAGCAAGCCCTCGGCGTGCCAGTTGCCGAGGTGAACGTGCACGTCCAGGGCCTGAGAATGCCCAATGGCGACTGATCTTCCTGTATTCGAAGCCTAATTGCGGAGGAATTGTACGTTGGCAGTAAACGACCGCCCCGCCCAGGCCACCCCAGGTGAGCCCGCGACCGAGAATGCACGCGGCGCACAAGCACCTGTTGCTGGTCCGCGTTTTCGCGAGTTACTCTGTGCGGCACAATCCTGGCTGGAGCAACACCACGAAATCGTCAACGCGCTGAACGTGTTTCCGGTCCCAGATGGCGACACCGGTACCAATATGCTGTTGACCATGAAGTCGGCCTGTCGGGAAGTGACAGAGGAACACACCACGAGCGTCGGTGAGGTCGCCAGGGCCGCCGCGCACGGCGCGCTGATGGGCGCGCGCGGCAATTCGGGTGTGATTCTTTCACAGATCTTGCGCGGCATGTCAAAGAGCCTGGCCGACCATGCGGTGCTCACCGGTCCTGCATTTGCTGCGGCACTGGCTGAGGACAGCCGCGTTGCCTACAAAGGCGTCAACCGTCCCGTCGAGGGCACCATCCTGACCGTCGCACGCGAGGCTGCGGCCGCCGCAGAGAGTGCGGCCTCCACAGATGCAAATCTCGCGTTCGTGCTCGAGCTCGCACTGCGAGCCGCGGATCGCGCAGTGGCGAACACGCCCAACCTGCTGCCCGTGCTTGCACAGGCCGGCAAGGTCGATAGCGGCGGCAAGGGCCTCTTCTTCATCCTGGAAGGCATTTACCGCGAGATCAGTGGCATCACGACCGCTGCCGAGGGCGTTGCACCGGCTGTCGCCCCGGCTGCCGGACCGAGACCGGTTAAGGGCAGACGCGAACTCCCGCCCCTGGTTCACGGCTTCGACGTGCAGTTTCTTGTCGAGGCCCCGCATCTGGATGTCGCAGTCATTCGCGAGCAGATCACCGCGATGGGCGACTGCCCGCTCGTCGAGGGCGATGAAACCCTGATCAAAGTTCACGTTCACGTGCCAAATCCGGGCGTCCCTTTGGCCTACGCGATCGGTCTCGGCTTCGTCACGGACGTTGTCGTGGAAAACATGGATGATATGCAGCTTCCCGGCATGCCTCCCGGCTATGATCCGCTACCCCCACGCTTCGAAACGACCGCGGCTGCCAGCGAACCATCGCCGGTCGGCTGTGACGTCGATGCCATCGAAGGTCCGGGCGTGATAGCCGTTGCCCCGGGCATAGGCCTGGCGAAGGTATTCAAGAGCCTGGGCACGCACTGCGTCATCTCCGGCGGGCAGACCATGAACCCGAGCACGCAGGATTTGCTGGAGGCAATCCGCCGGCTGCCGGTATCCGATGTGCTGCTGCTGCCAAACAATGGCAACATCATCATGGCAGCCAGCCAGGCGCAAGCCCTCGCCGCCGGCGAAGGCAAGAACGTTGCGGTGGTTCCCAGCAAGAGTATTCCGCAGGGCATCAGCGCGCTGCTCGCCCTCAATCCGCACAGCGACCTGGTCCACAACGTGGCGAACATGACTGCCGCCGCCAGGAACGTGCACACCGGCGAGGTCACTGTCGCGGTGCAAAACGCACGATTCGATGGCATCGATGTCCGGTCCGGCGATATCATCGGCCTGCTTAACGACCGTTTGACCGTCGCCGGCGACAGCGCGGAAGAGGTAGCGCGCCAGCTACTGGAGCAGATGGAAGCAGCCAATCTGGAGGTCATCACGCTGTACTACGGCGAGCCGGTCACTGCGCAGGAAGCCGAAGATCTCCGGGCGGCATTGACCGAGGTTTATCCCGATCAGGAGATCGAGGTCGTCGAAGGCGGGCAGCCTTTCTACCACTACATCATTTCCGGCGAGTGAGGACGTGAGGGCCGAAGTGGCACAGGTTAGAATCGTTACGGACAGCAGTGCGTATCTGCCGCAATTCGCCTCGATCGCTCAATTGGGCATTGAGGTGATCCCACTGATTGTTCGCTTGGGGCAGCAAACGTATCCAGAGCGCATAAACCACACCGATGAGACGTTCATGCGCCGGCTAAGCCATGACAGCAAGGCTGGCTCGGTCGAATCACCCAAAATCGCTCAGGTGCAACAGCTGTTTGCGCGGCTGGGCCAGGTCACCGACAGCGTGGTGTGCATTCACGCGTCCAGCGCGCTGCACGATGTCGGTGAAGTCGCCCGACGCGCGTCGTCGGGCTTCATGGGGCGCCAACGCATCATCGTGCTCGACACACAGACTACCTCCGTGGGGCTGGGCATTATCGTGGAGGCCGCAGCGCGGGCGGCGGCTGAGGGCGCATCCCAGGCCGAGGTCGTCAAAATCGTGCGCGGGATGATCCCACACATGTACGCCATGTTTTTCTCCGACTCCCTCGACTACCTCGAAGCATGGGGGCGCCTGGGACCTGCACAGACCTTTCTCGGCACGATGCTCGATCTCAAGCCGCTGGCCACCATGGAAGACGGCGATCTGATCCCAATCGAGAAAGTCCGCAGCTACAGCCGCGCCGTGGACGAATTATACAATTTCGTGATCGAGTTTTCCCGCATCGAGCAGCTCTACCTGGTGCACAACGGCTTCGAAACGGAAGCCGCCCAACTTCTGGAACGATTGGAAGAGGCTTTCCCGCACCAGGAGTTCCCGGTCGTGGGCTATGCGCCGTCACTGGCGGTCCATATCGGGCCGCGCGCGCTCGGCGTGATGGTTCACGAAGGGAGCCGGTGACGGGCTGAGGCAATTATGGACAGTGCAATCAATCGCCTGCTCAAGGTTCTGGATCTGGAGCGCAAGCAGGGATATCGCAATAAGGCCGTCATCGGCGGCCTGGACAAATTTGTCAGCCGTTGGGAATCTGACGCGCGCGCTGAGGCGCCAAACAGCGCGGTGATCGGCGAGATCGTCTCGCTGCTGCTCGGCTACGCAGTTGTGGAGGACCGTACAGNNATCCTGGATCTGATTGTTCGCCGGGCCCAATCGCTGGATGAGGTGGCGATCAGCCCCGAACAGGCTGCCGGCGGCCCAGCCATCCCTCCGGCAGGCACAGAAACAGAAGAGCCGCCGAGCACCGAGCGCCCCAAGGACCGCCTGAGCGAGCCGCTTTTCCCCAAAATCACAAAGCCTGTCTCTCCGCAGCTTGCAGAGGCCCGTCCGGCTGCGCCGCCTCTTGCAGAGCCTGCACCGGCCGTGCAGGCTGAGCCAGAGCCCCAACCTGAATCGGCGCCGCCACCGGCTGATGCCCGGCCAGCCCCTCAGCGCTTCGAGCCTCGTCCCGAGCCGCGTCACGAGTCGAGGACTGAGGCCCGACCAGAGACACGCGCCGTGTCGCATCCATCCACGCCAGGCCTCGATTCGCCCGTCATCCGGCTGCCCAACATCGGCCCCGCCTACGCCAATAGGCTCGCCAAGCTGGGCGTGGAGACCGTGCGCGATCTGCTGTATCTCCTACCACACCGGTATGATGATTATAGCCAGCTTCGCACCATCGATCGGCTGAAGTTCGGCGAGGACGCCACCGTCATCGGAACCGTTTGGGACATCCGGGCGCGCGATATCGGCAGCAACCGGAAGCTGGTCACCGCTCGCGTGGGCGACGGCACCCGCGAGATAGAAATGACCTGGTTCAATCCATGGATCGAAAAACAGCTGCGCGTCGGCCAGGCGTATTCCTTTGGTGGCAAAGTCGAGGCCTATCGAAGCACCCTGGTCATGCGCAGCCCGGAGTTCGAGCCGCTGGATCGGACCCTGTTGAGCACCGGGCGGCTGGCGCCTGTTTATCCCCTTACCGAAGGCCTGAGTGTACGCTGGCTGCGCAATGTCATCAAGCTGGCGCTCGATGCATGGGGGGCGGACTTGCCGGACTTCCTCCCTGCAACCACGCGCGAGACTTACGGCCTGATGACTTTGGCCCAGGCTATCTCGCAGATCCACTTTCCGGACAATCATGACCTCATCGCGGCCGCGCATCGCCGGCTTAGCTTCGATGAGTTCCTGGTGTTGCAGCTTGGCGTGCTTGCCGCGCGGCAGCGCTTTCAGGGCGCGCCGGCCAGGCCGCTGCAGGTAGACGCTGGTCTTCTCGCACCCTTCCTGGCCGCGCTCCCGTTCAAGATGACTGCGGCCCAAAGCCGCGCCTTGGCAGAAATCACGCGCGATCTGGCAAATGACCGGCCGATGGGCCGGCTGCTCCAGGGCGACGTCGGATCGGGCAAGACGGCGGTCGCGGCCGCTGCGCTGTGGCTTGCAGTTGCCAATGGATGCCAGGGCGCAATCATGGCTCCGACCGAAATCCTGGCCGAGCAGCACGCGCGCTCCTTCAGCAGGATGTTCGAGTCCTTGACCCACCCCGTGACTGGGGCGCCCGTTCGCGTGGTCCTGTTGACGGGCGGCATGAGTACTTCGGAGCGCGCGGAGGCTCTCACTGCCCTCTCCAACGGTGACGCCCACATTGCGATCGGCACACACGCGTTGATCCAAAGAGGCGTCGAGTTTCGCGATTTGGCGATCACCGTGGTTGATGAGCAGCACCGCTTCGGCGTGGAGCAGCGCGCGGCCCTGCGCCAGAAAGGCGTCCAGCCGCATATGCTCGTCATGAGCGCCACACCCATCCCGCGGTCGCTGGCGCTCACCCTGTACGGTGATCTGGATATCTCGGTGATCGACGAGATGCCTGCGGGACGTACGCCGATCCGCACGAAGTGGCTCACCTCATCCCAGCGCGAACGCGCTTATGCGTTCATCCGGCGCCAGGTGCAGGAGGGTCACCAGGCCTTCATCATCTACCCGTTGGTCGAGGAGTCCGCCGCAGGTGAGGCACGCGCGGCCGTTGAGGAGCATACGCGTCTGCGCGACACGATCTTTCCGGATCTCCAGGTCGGCCTTCTCCACGGCAGGCNNTGCGCGCTTTCGGTGCGGGCGAGCTGCATGTGCTGGTGGCAACGTCCGTGGTTGAGGTCGGCATCGACGTGCCGAACGCCGCCGTCATCATGATCGAAGGCGCAGAGCGCTTCGGCCTGGCCCAATTGCACCAGTTTCGCGGCCGCGTGGGGCGCGGAGATGCGGCCTCCTACTGCATCCTGATCTCTGATGTTGCTGAAGGAGACGGCGTGCAACGCCTCCAGGCCCTGGAAAGCAGCAATGACGGCTTCGCACTGGCGCAGGTCGACCTGGATCTGCGCGGCCCAGGAGACTTTTTTGGGGTGCGACAGAGCGGACTGCCGCCGCTGAAGACTGCGCAGTTGAGCGATTTACGCACACTGGAGGATGCCCGGACGGCAGCCCAGTCGCTCTTTGCGGCCGACCCGGCCTTGAGCTTGCCCGAGCACTCACTGTTGGCGGCCCAGGTTGCGGCCTTCTGGCGCGGCAGCGGCGACGTGAGCTGAGGACCGTGCATTAAGGAAACTATGGTTCTAGCACTGTATCCCGGCACGTTCGATCCGATCCACAACGGTCACGTAGACATCGCCGCGCGTGCGGCGCGGTTGTTCGATGAGCTGGTCATCGGCATCTACGATAGTCCGCCGAAGACCCTCACCTTCGATACACCGCAGCGCTTGGCGCTGGCGCGCGAATCACTGGCGCACCTGGATAACGTGCGTGTCATGCCCTACCGCGGGCTGACCGTGGCCTTTGCGCAAGAGATCGGCGCCACAGTCATGGTGCGCGGCCTGCGCGCCATATCCGACTTCGAGTACGAATTCCAGATGGCGCTCACCAACAAAAAGCTCGCTCCCGATGTCGAATTCATCTCCTTGATGACAAGTCTCGACTACGCTTACCTCAGCTCTTCCATCCTCAAGGAGGTAGCTTTGTTAGGCGGTGCGGTCGAGGGGCTGGCGCCCGCGCCGGTGCTGGCAGCCCTCAGCGCGCGCTTTGCCGGAATTGGGCCTGACACCGCTGGGGCGGTTCCGATCCGAACGTCACGTGATTGAAAAGAGGTGCTGACTATGCAGAGCCTCGTCGATGAACTCGATCGACTCGTGGAAAGCGCAACACGCATGCCGATTGGCGGAAAGCTGCTCATCGATGAACGTGCGCTTCGCGGCCTGGCAGAGCAGATGCGCTCTGCCCTTCCGAATCAGCAGCGCGAAAGCCAGCGGCTTGCCAGCGAGCGCGAGCGAATCCTGACAGAAGCGCGCATGCAGGCCCGGCGGATCATCGAAGATGCCCACGGCGAAGCCGGCGTGCGACTGGACGATCAGGCAGTCGTCGTTGCAGCCCGCCAGAGGGCACGCGACATCACCGCCGAAGCCGAGAAATCGGCCAACCAGTTGCGTGCTGAAGCCGACCAGTACGTAATCAACCAATTCAACATGATGGAAGCACGGCTCATACGCGTGCTGCGCGAGATCCAGGCCGGCCAGCGTGCTCTCGCCAGAGCTCAAGGGGGCAGCGAAGCAGTCGAATCCTCTCAAGGCGGATAGGAACGCGGCGAAGAGGCGAACAGGGTCGGTTTTTGACACCGCAGGTCCTCTGACCTATAATAACCGCTTGGCGCTGGCCCGTCGACTTCTGCGCGCCGAGCAGCCAACCTATTGCACGGCGGGACGCCTGGGGGCTGCGAGTGGATTGACCGTGATTGACAATCTAAGGTTCAACGTTGCCCAACTCATGAAGGAGGCGGTCGGCTCGTATCGCCATGCGGACGTGGCGGCCGATCTGGGGGAGCTGGCTCCGGACCTGGATATTGCTGAAGGCGATGGCCCGTCCACAGTGGAAGGGTCGATCCGCATGATGCACACCAATCAGGGGGTTTTCGTCCAGGGCAAGCTGACCGGCGAAACTCAGCTGGCCTGTGCACGCTGCCTTGAGCCGGTGCCCGTCGATTTCGAGGTGCAACTCGAAGAGGTGTTCGTTCCCACCATCGACATGGCAACGGGCAAGTTGATCAAGCCTGAGGAAGAGGACCAGGCGCTCTGGATCGACGAGCATCACATCCTGGACCTGACCGAGGTGCTGCGGCAGGATGTTCTGCTCGAGCTACCCGTACACGTGCTTTGCAAGGAAGACTGCCGGGGCTTGTGCCCGGAATGCGGGACGAACCTGAACCTGTCGACCTGCAATTGCGGCCCGGATGTCGACCCACGTTGGGCCGGCCTGACGGATTTATTGAAGAACTAATCAGTTAAGGAGTACACAGTGCCACCTCATCCAAAACGTAAACTGTCCAAGGGTCGCCGCGATCGCCGCCGCGCCCATGATGGTCTTCAGCCGATGCACCTCGTCAAATGCAAGCAGTGCGGCAGCATGCGTCTCCCGCACCACGCCTGCCCTGACTGCGGCGCTTACAAAGGCCAAACGGTGCTGGACGTCGAGAGCGCCAAGAAGTAGGCGACTGTATTTGTCGCACGACCGGCGCGAAGCGCCGTGAGGGGGGACTTGAGCCTCACCCACGTCCCCCTTCTATCTGCACCTGTACACATCAGCACATATGGCACAGACCACCCCCAACACCGCCTACATGTTCCCAGGCCAAGGCTCTCAGTCCGTCGGCATGGGCCAGGCGTTGGCCGAAACATACAGTGTCGCCCGCGACACTTTTGCCGAGGCGGATGCGATCCTTGGTTTTAAGTTGTCGCAACTCTGCTTCACAGGCCCAGCCGATCTCCTTACCGATACACGAAATGCACAACCGGCGCTCCTGACCACAAGCATTGCTGCCTGGCGCGCGCTGCGCGCGGCCCGGGCGGACCTGCCTGCGCCTTGCTGCTTCGCCGGCCACAGCCTGGGCGAGTACAGCGCACTTGTGGCCGCAGGCTGTCTCGATTTCGCCGATGCGGTTCGCCTGACGCGCACACGCGGTGAGCTCATGGCCCGTGCAGGCGAGGCCCATCCCGGCAGCATGGCAGCTATCCTTAAGCTCGATGATGGCCTGGTCGCCGGCCTGTGCGCGGAGGCGCAGGCAGAAACGGGCGATGTGGTTCAGGTGGCAAACTACAATGCACCAGGCCAGGTCGTCGTGTCCGGCGGCTCTGCAGGTGTTGCCGCCCTGATGGAGCTGACCAGGAAGGCGGGCGGGCGACCCCGTCCACTTGCCGTCAGCATCGCCGCCCACTCAGCGCTCATGGCATCGGCGGCCGAGGAATTCAGCCATCACATCGCGGCAACCTCCTTCCGTGCCCCCGCTCGCCAGGATGCGGCCGTCGTCAGTAATCTGGCGGCCTGCCCGCTCGAGACGCCTGACGAAATACGCAGCGAGCTCATCGGCCAGCTCACGGGCAGCGTGCAATGGACCAGTTCGGTCTTCAAGATGCAGGAACTCGGCGCCGCACGTTTTGTCGAAATCGGGCCAGGCGACGTGCTCACCGGGCTCGTCAAGCGAATCCTGGCCGAACCTGAGATCGCCAACGTGCGTACACCCGACGATCTCACGGCGTTCTAGGAGGGTGGGCCGAATGCTGGAAGGTAAAATCGCAATCGTCACGGGCGCATCCCGCGGTATCGGCGCGGCCATCGCGGTTGATTTGGCCGCACACGGCGCCACAGTGATCGTCAATCACCGCGACAGCGTTGCCGGGGCCGATGAGGTTGTGCGATCGATCACCGATTCGGGTGGTCGTGCGACAGCCATTCAAGCCGACGTCAGCCTCCTGACCGATGCCCAACGCCTGGTCAAGGAGACCATCGATCGTTTCGCACGTCTCGATATCCTGGTCAACAATGCCGGCACGACGCGCGATATGCTTCTCATGATGATGAGCGAAGATGACTGGGACGAGGTCTTGCGCACGAACCTGAAAAGCGCATACAATTGCAGCAAGGCTGCGCTGCGTCCCATGCTCAAGCAGCGTTACGGCCGGATCATCAATATCACATCGGTCTCAGGCCTGGCGGGACAGGCAGGACAGGCCAATTATTCGGCCTCGAAGGCTGGACTGATCGGGTTTACCAAAGCGTTGGCCAAGGAAGTGGGCCCCCGCAACGTCACCGTCAACGCGGTGGCGCCCGGTTTCGTGCCCACCGCGCTGACCAGTGTGCTTACCGACGAACAGAAAAACGCGGCAATCGCCGTGACGCCGCTCGGCCGTTTCGCTAAGCCTGAGGAGATTGCCTACGCCGTCACCTTCCTCGCCAGCGACCGTGCCGCCTTCATCACGGGCCAGGTCCTCAGTGTGGACGGCGGCCTGGTGATGCAATAGGGGGGACAGATGGAAGAAGTGCAAGGCAAGGTCACCATTGCGCCGCCGGTGCTAACCACCATCGTGCGCCAGACGACGCTGGAACAGCGCGGGGTCAATCGGCTGGCTGTCTTGCCGGCCAAGATGCGCGGGCTGCGCGCCGGCTCTGCGCTTGAAGAAGGCATTCTCGTTGGGGTCACGGAAGAGGGCGTTCAGGTAGAAGTGCACGTGGTTGCCGATGCCGGCATCAATGTGCTCAAGCTGGGCACCACATTGCAGAACGCGATCACACGCGCGCTCGAAGAAATGGTTGGCATGTCCGTCACAGCTGTCGACGTTCATGTGGACGATGTCGCTCGCGCCGTCCCCAACGCGGAATAGAGGCGTCAGACGGGAGAAGCATGAGCGTGCAAGCTCGGCGTCAGGCACGTATCAGCGCCCTCCAGGCGCTGTACGAAATCGATTCCACACAGCACCGGGTGGATGAGGTGGTCATCCATCGCCTGGAGGATACGCCCCTGCCGCCTGATGGAGAAACGTTCCTGCGCAACCTTGTGAGCGGGATTGTGCGTCACCGGGAGCAGCTCGATCTTCTGATCCAGAAATACGCCCCGGCCTGGCCAGTGGCCCAGATTGCGGTCATAGATCGCAATATCCTGCGCATCGCCCTCTATGAGCTGAGCGGCGCCTCAGGCACCCCACCGAAGGTCGCCATCAATGAAGCCGTGGACCTTGCCAAGCTCTTCGGCAGTGATAACAGCTCGCGCTTCGTCAACGGAGTTCTGGGCACGGCAGTGGCCGGAGGCGAGCGCATCGTGCTGCGCGCGACGGCCGAAGATGCGATGATAGGTAAGGACTGAACGTGGATATCCTTGGCATCGGTCCCATGGAATTGCTCTTAATTCTCATCGTCGCTTTGATGGTATTTGGGCCCGATCGCCTGCCGACCATCGGATCGAAACTGGGCCGGGCCATGCGCGATATGCGCCGTGCAACGCGTGCGATCTCGGATGAGATCAGTGCCACGCGTGCGGCGATTGAGGCACCCGCCAAGGATATCGCTGAGCCGCTCCAGGAAGTTGCCGATACGGCCAAATCCATGGGCAGCCTCGCCGCTGCTGTTCGGAATCCCGGCGAGGCCATTCGCCAGTCCGTGCTCAAGGAGCTCAACGCACCGGCGAAGGCAGAGCAGGCGCCTGAACCGTCGATCGAGCCCGAAAACACCATTGCTCCTCCCAGTCCGAGCCA
>MTKZ01022803.1_pt1 | contig 10658 bp, 4 predicted proteins | sample 1042781 | NCBI WGS metagenome assembly MTKZ01 (sample SAMN06212207, study PRJNA360539) | anaerobic digester metagenome | biome: Wastewater treatment plant; material: sludge; isolation source: anaerobic digester fed with sludge from wastewater treatment plant | place: Denmark: WWTP Viborg ...
ACGGCGATGGCGAAGTTGATCTGCTTCTGCTCCTCCTCGGTCACGTACCAGTCCTCGTCGAGCGTGGCCGAGAAGCCCGGCGGCAGGTGCAGGGAGTCGAAGACGGCCTTCCGGTAGCGCTCCTCGGCCTTGCTCGGGCCGCGGAACTCCCACATGATGGTCTGCTGGAAGCGCTGGTCCTCGCGGTCGATGGCCCCCGGGATGGGCGTCTCGGCGAAGGCGGCGACCTCGCCCAGCCGCAGGTACTCGCCGCCGCGGGTCTGGATGAGCGACTCGGACAGGGCCCGCATGTCGAGGGTCGCGGCGTCCGGGTACTTGACCGAGACGGCGATGTCCTTGCCCTCCGTCCGGATGCGGGCCGGCTGGCCGAACGTCCCCTGGATCATGGTCTGCAGGGCGAAGTAGAGGTAGGCCGGGTCGACGTCGTAGCGCTTGAGCGCCGCCTTGTCGATCTTGAGGATGTCCTCGACCGTGTCGCCGCGCCACCAGCCGAAGCGGCTGGAGACCGTGCGGACCTCCTTGATGCGGGGGTTGCGGCGCAGGGTCTTCTCCAGGTCGCCGGTGATCTCTTTGAGCTTGCGCAGGTTGTAGCCGTAGAACTTGATGCGTGAGCTGTAGTAAGTGCCCGCGGCCATGCTCGAGGCGTAGTACTGGGGGTCGAAGCCCGAGACGCTGACGTCGATGCCGGCGAACTGGGTGGCCAGCTGGATGAGCTCCTCCTTGAGCGCGTACGGCCGGTAGGAGCGCTCGATGTCCGTCGGGAACTCGACCAGGAGCTGGGCGTTCTCGGGGACGATGCTGACCTGCATCTCCTTCGCGTAATCCTGGGCCAGGACCTTGTCCTCGAAGGCCCGGATGGTCTCGTCGGTCCGGGCGATGTCGGTCCCCGGCGGCATGCCGACCCGGACGTAGAGGCGCTCCTTGGAATACCACGAGTACCAGCGCCCCAGCGTGACCTCGGACCGGAACCACTTGTAGGACCCGAAAAGCAGGGCGGCCACGACGAGCAGGACCTCGAGGGGGTGGCGGATGAGGATGCCGAGGGCCTTCTCGAAGCGGGATTTCCGCCCGCCGCCGGCGCCCGCGGCGGCCGCGTCCGCGACGGGCGCGGTCCGTCGCTTCTTGAGCAGGAGCGGGCTCAGGGACGGGACGAGGGTGAAGGAGACCAGGAGCGAGGCGGCGATCGACGAGGCCACGACGATGGCCAGCGGCTGGTAGTACATCTTGAGCTTGCCCTGGAAGAAGGGGAAGCTGAAAAAGACGGCCATGGTCGTCAGCGTCGAGGCCAGGACGGCGACGAAGACCTCCTTGGGCCCGCGGACGGCCGCCTCGCGCGGCTCCATGCCGCCCTCGCGCAGGCGGAGGGTGTTCTCGAAGACGACGATGGAGTTGTCGACGAACATGCCGAAGCCCAGGGCCAGGGCCCCCAGGGTCAGCATGTTGAGGGAGATGCCGAAGGCGTAGATGAGGTTGAAGGTGATGACGATGGAGAAGGCGATCGAGGACAGGATGAGGAGGGACGGCGTCAGCCGCCGCAGCACGGCGAAGATCATGACGAAGACGATGACCGTGATCAGCCCGGCCAGGAGGTAGAGGTCGTTGAGGTTCTTGCGGATCTCGTCGCTCTCGTCGTCGGTGACCTTGAAGACGAGGTCGGGCGGCAGCTCCGTCCGGATGGCCTCGAGTTTCCGGCGCACGTCGCCGGCCACGCGCAGTGTGTTGGCCCCGCGCTCCTTGGAGACGGTCAGGGTGACCGTGGGCTGGCCGTCGATGCGGTGGATCTGGCGGATATCGGCGTAGGTCACCTCGACCGTGGCCACGTCCTTGACCAGGATGGGGTTCGCGCCGGAGTGGGCGACGACCGTCTCGCGAAGCTCCTCGAGGCTGTCGATGCGGTCGGCGAACTTGAACAGGAACTCGCGGTGGCCGCGCCGCACCCGGCCCGTCGGGTAGGTGCCGAGCCGGGCCCCGATGGCCATGTTGACCGTGTAGGGGTGGAGGCCGAGGGCCTTGACGCGGTCCTCATCGAGCGTGACCCGGATCTCGGGCTCCGAGGCCCCGGCGACCTCGACCCCGGACACGCCGCGGACGGCGCCGAGACCGATCTCGAGCTTCTCCTTGACGATCTCCTGGAGCTCCTGGAGGCCGTAGCGCCCCGAGACCGTGTAGGCCAGGAAGGGCCGGACCCGGAAGTCCTCGGGGACGAACGGCTGGACGTAGGGCCGGACCCGCGGCGGCAGGAGCGGCCGGGCCTTGGCCAGCTCCTCGCGCAGGGCCAGGGTGGCGAACTCCATGTTGGTCCTGGGGTCGAACTCCAGGGTGATGCGCGACAGGCCGATCTGGGAGGTCGAGGTCATCTTGGTGATGCCCTTGACCGTGGCGCAGGCCTCCTCGAGGGGCGCCGTGACCTGGGTCTGGACGACCTCGGGCGGCACGCCGTACCAGCTCGTATAGATGTCGACCGACGGGTAGGTCTCCTTGGGCGCCAGCTCGATGGGCGTGTTCAGGAACGAGTAGACGCCCGTGGCCAGCAGGGCCAGGAAGACCATGGCCGTGGCCACCGGGCGGTCGATGAGGAACTTCATCCCTTGCGGGCCTCCACCCATTCGTAGATGACCGGGATGAGGATGAGCGTCAGGAAGGTCGAGAAGAGCAGGCCGCCGATGACGACGACGGCCAGGGGCTGCATGAGCTCGGCCCCCCGCTCGAGGGCCAGGGCCATGGGGATGAGCCCGACCAGGGTGCTGCCCGTGGACATCAGGATGGGCCGCAGGCGGACGTGGCTGCCCTCCTCGACGGCCTCCCGCAGCGGCATCCCGCCGCGCCGCAGCTGGTTCGTGTAGTCGATCTTGACCGTGGCGTTGTCGACGACGATGCCGACCAGGACGACCAGGCCGATGATGGAGATGACGTTGAACGTGCCTCCGGTGAGGAGCAGGGCCACGATGGCCCCGGCCGCGCCCATGGGCAGGGTGAACATGACGATGAAGGGGTGGACGAGGGACTCGAACTGGGCGGCCATGATCATGTAGGTCAGCAGGGCGGCCAGGACGAGGGCCATGACGAGCGAGCGGAAGGAGCGGGCCATCTCCTCGCGCTCGCCGCTCCAGGTGACGCGGTAGTCGGACGGCAGGCGCAGGGCGGCGATGGCCCGGTCGACGGCCGGCGTGACCTGGCTGAGCTTGCGGCCCTTGAGGTTGGCCGAGACGAGGACCATGCGCTGCTGGTTCTCGCGGCGGATCTCGCGGGGGCCGCGGACGATCTCGTAGGAGACGAGGTCCCGNNGGCACGGCCCGCCCCTCGAACGGCAGGGTCTCGCCGAGCAGGGCCTCGATGTTCTCGCGCGAGGCGTCCTCGAGGCGGACCAGGATGTCGTACTTCTTCTCCATCTCCCGGAACTGCGTGGCGACGCGGCCGCGCACGGCGCTGACCAGGAAGTCGCCGATCGTCGCCGGCGACAGGCCGGGGTATCTCTTGAGCGAATCCTTGTCGACGGTGACCTTGAACTCGGGCTTGCCCTCGCCGATGTTGGTGGCGATGTCGGCGATGCCGGGGATGGCCGCCAGCCGGGCCGTGAGGTCGGCGGCGATGTCCTTGAGGCGGTCGAGGTCCTTGCCCTTGATCTGGAGGCCGATCTCGGCCCCCGACAGGGCCAGGAACTGGTTGAAGGCCGACTCCTCGCGGACGACCGTGTAGGCGATGTCGGGGAGCTGGGCCAGCCGGGTCCGCGCGGCGTCGAGCGCGGCCTCGAGGTCCTTGGGCCGGCGGACCTCGACGAACAGCCGGGCCGAGTTGACCGAGATGGTCGGGTCGGCGCTCTCCAGGCCGCTGACGATGCCGACCTGGGCCAGGACGGTCTTGACGGTCGGGTGGCCCCGCAGGCGCGACTCGAGCATGACGGCCGTCTCCGTCGTCTGCTCGAACGAGAAGTCGACGGGCATGCGCAGATCGAGCTCGAAGGCCGTCGTCTCCATGGGCGGCATGAGCTCGCGGCGGATGAGCCCGCCGAGGGCGAAGGTGACGGCGAAGAAGACCAGGGTCCAGGCCACGATCCGGCCCTTGTGGTCCAGGCTCCAGCGCAGGAACCGGACGTAGCCGGCGACGAACCGCTCGTAGACCTTGTTGAAGGCCGCGAAGACGGCCTTGAGGACGGGGCGGAAGGGCAGGGCGAGGTAATGGGCGGCGAAGGCGGCCAGCTGGACGAGGAAGCTCACCAGGACGTTGAGGACGAAGCCGACGCCCTTGAACAGGGCGTAGAGCGGGCGCTCGGCGACGGGGAACTTGTGCAGGCCCCAGGTCCAGCGCCAGCGGCCTTCCGTCCCGACGCCGAGGTCGAAGGCCCGCGACTCGAGCGTGGCGATGAGGGTCAGCGACACGAGGAGCGAGGCCAGCAGGGCGAAGGTCACGGTCAGGGCCGTGTCCTTGAAGAGCTGGCCCGCCACGCCGTGGACGTAGATGACCGGCAGGAAGACGACGATGGTCGTCAGGGCCGTGGACACGACGGCCGGGCCGACCTCGCGGGTGCCGTCGTAGGCCGCCTCTTTGAGGCCCTTGCCGAGCGAGCGGTGGCGGAAGATGTTCTCCGAGACGACGACGGCGCAGTCGTCGAGCATGCCCACGGCCAGGGCGAGGCCGCCGAGGGACATGATGTTGAGGGTGATGTTGCCGAAGAAGAGCAGGCTGAAGGCGCCGATGATGGACACGGGGATGACCGTGCCGATGATGAGCGGCGTCTTCCACTCCTGGAGGAAGACGAGGAGCGTCAGGAACGCCAGTATGGCGCCTTGCCAGAGCTCGCTCTTGACCGCCCCGATGGCGCTCTCGATGGCCTTGGCCTGCTCGCTGACGACGCTCAGGGTCAGGCCGGGGTTCTCGTCCCGGACCTGGGCGAGGGTCTCGCGGACGAGCTTGGTCACCTTGACCGTGTTGGCCCCGGACTCCTTGCGGACGAGCAGGCCGATCGACTCGGCGCCGTCGAGGCGGGTCATGCCCTGGCGCTCCTTGACCGAGTCGCGGACCGCGGCCACGTCGCGCAGGCGGACGACGCCGCCCGCCTCCGTGACCAGGAGGCCGATCTCGCCGATCTCGTCGAGCGACTCGAACTCGCCGACGACGCGGAGGGCGTACTTGAAAGTGCCCTTGCGAATGGTGCCGCCCTGGAGGTTGCGGTTGAAGGCGTCGACGCGGGCGGCCACGGCCTCGATGGTCAGGCCGTAGAGGGCCAGCTTGGCCGGGTCGGCCTCGATGTGGATCTCGCGCTCGACGCCGCCGGTGATCTCGGCCGAGCCGACGCCCTCGATCTGCTCGAGGCGGGGCTTGATGAGCTCCTCGGCCAGCTCCTTGAGCTCGAGGAGGGTCCGGTCGCCCGACAGGGCCAGGGTCATGATCGGCCGGCTCTGGGGGTCGAGCGGGACGATCGTCGGGCTCTCGGCGTCCTCGGGGAAGCGGTCCTTGGCGTTGTCGAGCTGCTCCCGGGTGTGGAGCATGGTGAAGTCCATGTCCGTGCCCCAGTCGAACTCGAGGGTCAGCAGCGAGACGCCTTCCTTGGAGACGGACTCGACCCGGCGCAGGCCGGGGACCCGGCTGACGGCCGACTCGAGCGGAGCCGTGATGAGCGTCTCGATCTCCTCGGGGGCCACGCCGGGGTAGTTGGTGACGACCGACAGGCGCGGGTAGCTGATGTCGGGCAGAAGGTCGACGGCCAGCTCCCGGAGCGATACGGCGCCGAGGAGGATGACGGCGAAGTAGAACATGTACATCGTCACCGGCCGGTCGACGGCGATGCGGGCGAGCTTCATCGCGGCCTCCTCGGTTTCGCGCTCATCTCGTCCTCCTTCGCTTCGCTCATCGCCTCCGGCGCCTCCCTAGAGGGCGACCCGGTATTTCCTGATCGTGACGGTTTCGTCCTCGGCGCGTTCGACGACCCAGAGGAACTCGCCGTCGAGGGCACACTGGCCCGGCTCAAGGAGGCTGCCGATCGCGGCCTCGGGCAGCCGGAGCCAGAAACAATCCCGGTAGGCGCCCTCGCCGTCGAAGACGTCGACGAGCACGCCCTTGGCCTTATCCTTCGTCGAGGTCACGGCCCAGATCTCACCGTCGCGGGTCAACAGGTTCCAGATATCGGACTGATATTTTTGCTCCGGCGGCCCGAAGCGCTTGCCGTCAATGATGACGCCGCCCCTTTTTTGTTGCTCCGTGAGAGGCTCGGTCTTGACTCTTTCGTAGGGCCTGCGGAACTCACGGACGATCCTGTCTGCCCCCGGGTCGTAGAGCTTGAGGCGATACTCGTTGGTATGAGAGATCACCAGCTGCTTCTGACCGAAAACGGCCGATAGGAATCGGCCGATGGGCATCAATCCGCTCGCGCCGCTGGCGGAAGAAACGACGAAGGCGATTATCGGGAATGACGACAGGGTCTTGATCTCCCCCGAATTCTCCGGTACGGCTACGATATTCTGCGGCACCTCGATCTCGCGGGGTGTTCCCTCGACCCTGGGAAAATCGAAGGCGTGGAGGTAGATGACGCCCGCTTGAATGGACAAGGCGGTCATCAAGGAGCGCGTCTTCGAGCGGATGAGGAGCTCTTTCTGGTATTGGCCGGCGGCATCGAACCAGAGGAACTTATAAGGGGATCTGGCCTGGACGATGACGGAGCCGTCCGCGAAGAGGCAGGCGCCGGCGTTGGCCATTTCGCCCGGGCCCTGGCCCTTTTTGAAGAGGTTGCGCTTGAAGCTCCCTTCAGGGCCGAACCACATCGTCTGGTTTTCGTCGATGACAAACAGGGCTCCATCAGGCGCGGCCGTCAATCTCTGCGGCCATTTGAAATAGAAATCGCCCGTGCCCTCGTCGGAGACGGCCAGGACCTCTTGGGGCGTGATGACACGTCCGGCGTTCGCGGCTTTCGGCTTGGCCGGATTCTCGATGATGCTTTGCGCCCCGGCGGCGGGGACGGTCACAGCGAACGCCAGCAGCAGGATCACGGCCATGAACGCCGGATGGCCGCCATAGCCCTGATAGGCGCTTTTTGCCATCCTCTCCCCCTACCTGACGATCCTGTATTTCGCGATGGAGATCGTCTCGTCTTCGTTCTTCTCCCGACAATAGAGGGCGTCGTCACGAACGGCCATGAGCGCCCTCCCCGCACCGAGATAGAAGCTGTCGATGAACCGGCCGTCCTGGTCGAAGACGTCGATGAGCCGGCCCTTGGCCTTGTCGTCGGTCGACGTCGCCACCCATAGCCCGTTTCCGACGGCGTATAGCGCCTGGATATCAGCCTCGAATTCGATCTTCGGGGCTCCGGTCCTTTTGCGAAAATCCGGCTCCCAATCGGCTTCGGCATGGGCGACCTTCGGGTAGGCCCTCTTGATGCTTCTGACCGGCTTGCCGGAGCCAAGGTCGATGACCTCTACGACATAGTCGCGGGAGTGCACGGCATAGAGGTGCTTCCGATCGGGGCTGAGCTCGAGGATATCGGGATCCCAACTCATCCCCGCGTCCGGCGCCAGATAGGTCTTCGGCCGGAAAGAGGCGACCTCTCGACGTTCTGAGCCGTCGGAGCCGACAAGAACCACCGTTTCGAGGATCTCCATGAGCTTGCCGGTCCTCTCGTTGAACGGAGGCCAGACCGTTTTCAGGAACAAGAACCCTTTCGGAAGGACCCCGGCGAAACCGTGGTAGTCCTTGTTCGCGAGGCCGATCTGTTCCTTGAAAACCCCGTCGAGATCGGTCCGCCAGAACCGCTGGGAGTTCATGTCCTGGACGAAGAGGTCGCGGCCGCGCGGATGATAAGTGAATTCTCGGCCGATCTCGCCCGGGCCCTGCCCCTTCTTGTAGAGGTTCCCCAAGAACTTCCCTTCAGGTGAAAACCTCAGGAATTGATCGGCATCCGCCAGGAAGAGCGAGCCGTCCTCCGCGACCTGTATGTCGTGAGGGTACTTGAAGAAGAATTCCCCGCTGTCGTCGGTGATCCGCCAGACCTCGCTCAACGCGATGACGCGGCCGGCATCCTTGGCCAACGGCTTGGCCGGATTCTCGACGACCTGTCCGAAGCCGAAGACGGCCAGGGCCAGAAGCCAAGCGGACAGCGCCGTCATCCGCGTCTTTGAGCCGTGCGACCTCTTGCCTGGGAGCGCCCTCATGATGCCCATCATTCCTCCCTATTTCGTCAACCAGGTCACGGCGTAGCGCTTGACGACCTGGTAGCCGTCCGCGTCCTCTTCCAGGGCATAGTATTCGCCCTTCATGATCCCGATGCCGGCGGGCTTGAGCGCGATCCGCCCGATGAACCGGCCCTCGGCGTCGAAGACGTCGTGAATGAACCGGCCTCCGTCGGTTTTCTCCATGGTTTGCACGAACAGGTGGCCGAGATCGCTCAGGAAAAAGCGCGAGTATGCGGGATGGTGTTCCGGGAAGATGAATTCGCGATTGAACCCGGCAGGGACATCCCTCCTCCGCTCGGCCTTGTCCGCCTCGGTGACGGCTACCGGATCGTACTCCCGTACGATCCTCCTCAGGGCCCTGTCCTCGGCGGGACCGAAGATCCGGATCTCGTAGGTTTCCGGATATCCGAGAAAGAAGCGGTCGTCGCGGTCGACGAGGAAGTAAGGGATCGGAATGAAAGCCCGAACCGCGTTGCCTGGTCCCGCCGGCGCGGGCGTTTCGCTGATGACCGCCAGGAGGGCCCCATCGGGACTCAGCTTCTTGATCGCGTAATATGTTCCCTTGTCGCCGAATACGATTTCCAGGACGTAGGCATTTCCGCGCGAATCGATTCGGCCGCCGGGGGTGATCAGACCCCTGAAGGACTGTTGTCGGAGATAGGACCCGTCGGTTCCGAAGACGACGAGGCCTCGGGTCTGAAGCAGGACCGCCAATTCGCCCTTGCCCCGGTTCAGCGATAAGCTCATCGGATACTCGAGCTCTCCCGGTCCCTGGCCTTTGCGTCCGATGGTCCGTAAAAACCTGCCGGCGGCATCGAAGACCTTGATGTGCGCGGCCTGCTGGTCGAGGATAAAGAACGTGCCTGCGTCGTCCACGACGACGCTCCGGATGGAACCGAACACGGCTTCGCCTTGGGCGTCGGGCCCGCCGATCGAGAGTTCCTCTTTCAGCTCGAGGGCGGGCGTCTTGGTGAGCGGCTCTTTGGGGTTCCTGACGACGGTGACGTCGCCCTCTTTGACGACCGTGCCCTTCCATTGGGCCTGGGGCGCGGCCGCCGCCGCGGCCAAGAAGATCAGCGCCGGGAGGGCAAGCGCCGCGAATCCGATCCCGCGATGCTTCACATTCACCTCTCCACGATCCGGTATTCGTAGACCGTGACGCCGCGCTCGCGGTCGATGATGAAGAGCCGGTCACCGGAGACACGGATGACGTCGGCGAAATGGGTGAGGGGGATCTCTCCGAGCAGGACGCCGTCCGGATCGAAGATGTCGAGCCGATAGGCGTCCGTCGTCCGGAGATCGGTGTTGCCTTCGGTCTTCACGGAAACGTTGGAGGCGCCGCCTCGGCCACCGACCATCACCATCGTCGTCTGGATCTGTTCCTCCTTGCGCAACTGGCGGGCATAGGTGATGACCCACGCCCGGCCGCGGCCGTCGACGGCGATACCGGCCGAGCAGGAGTTCATCTCCGGCCCGGACGTCCCCATCATCCGGCCGCCCGAGGTCTCGACCTTCCCTTTCTTCTTGACCTCGGTGCCATAATTCAGGGGCCGATCCGCCCGCCAGAAGAGCGTTCCGTCCGGGGCGTATTTCTCGACCCTGTTCTGGGCGGTGTAGCTGACGTAGAGCGAATCCTCGCCGCCCACATCGAACACCGTGCCGTTGCCGAAGGCGGTGGTCATCGTCTCGCCAAAGTCCGTGAGCTTGCCGAACGAGCCGAGGGTCCGTCCATCCGGGCCGATTCGACGGAAAAGGCGCATCTCCGCCGGCTTCGCGGCGGGTTGGTCGGGCCTTGTGAAGGCATAGGTCGAGCCCTGGGCCGCGTAATCCCCGGAAGCCAAGGGGCGGATCTCCCTGACGAGCTCTTCTTTGATAACGGCGGTCCGGACGTCCTTGCCGCCGCCGATGATGACATGGATCCGTTTCTGGGCCGAGTCGGCGACGACGAGGTTCCCATCCTTGTCGAAATCGATCGTGTCCGGGAAAATGAACTCCCCGGGGCCCTGGCCCTTGCGGCCGATCGTGGCCAGGTACTCGCCGTCGGGGCCGAACTTCTGGACGCGGGCGTTCGCGGCGTCGAGGATGTAGATGTTGCCGTCCTTGTCGACGGCCACATCGGAGGGATAGTTGAAGGCGACGTTCTCGTCCTCGGTGTCGACGTCGCCGATCTTGCGGACGAGCTCGAGGGCGACCTCGGGGGCCTTGCCCCAGATTCCGCCTTTCTCGTTGTGGACCACGCGGACGCCGTCGATGGTCTGGACCTTTTGCGCGGCGAGGGCCGCCGCGAGAGCAAGCGTCGCCGCGACCAGGATGAAGAAGCGCAGGGATGGTTTTTTCATGGCCACCTCCCGGTCCGGCGGCTATTGGACGACGCTGACCTTAGTGTCGTGGGCCAGGGTGATGTGGCCCTCGATGATCACGGTGTCGCCGGCTTGCACGCCCCAGCCGGGCTCCTTGCCCGGCAGGACCTCGGCGAAGTCCTCGTTCTCCAGGCCGACC
>MTKZ01003746.1_pt1 | contig 10656 bp, 11 predicted proteins | sample 1042781 | NCBI WGS metagenome assembly MTKZ01 (sample SAMN06212207, study PRJNA360539) | anaerobic digester metagenome | biome: Wastewater treatment plant; material: sludge; isolation source: anaerobic digester fed with sludge from wastewater treatment plant | place: Denmark: WWTP Viborg ...
ACCTGCTCCCGCCGGTCTGCCTCCTGCGTCGTCAGTACCACGCGTACCCTGAGCATCGTTGCCTCCTACGTGATGGCCAGGCACCCCGGGTGCCCGATCAGGTTGATGCGGTAGGTGACGATCCCGTCCTTGCCGACGAAGCTGCTCTTCTTGCCGCCATAGGCCAGGTTCGCGTAGGTGAACGTGATCGTGTTCGGGGTCCCTGCGTTGTCCGAGGCCACGACCACCAGTGCGATGTTCTTGGCCGGCGCGTCCGCGTCGATGTCGTAGCTCGGAGGAGCTTTGACCTCGGCCTCGATGGTGTGGGTCTCCCAGCCGTAGAGGATGCCCTTCTTCTGGCGCTTGGCCGTGGCAAGCCTCGAGTCGCAGTCGTCATCCCACTCGAGGGCGTTCTCGACAGAGCCAGAGAGGCGTGTGCACCCGAGGGTCGTGCCGCCGATGGTGACGCTCCCGTCGTACCACATCATCACATCGGTCGGGGCCGTCCCTGCCTGCGTCCCGGCTGCCGATGCGGCATCGATCAGCGCCCACCAGTTCACGCCGCACTTGAGCGGCTGCCGGTTGGCGACCTCGAAGTTGATCCCGGAGATCTTGGCGTTCTCATGGGTGACCAGCTTCGCCAGCGTGCCGACCTGGAACTTGCACGCGGTCAGCGCTCCGTTCGGCCAGCTCGCGCGGAGGCCATACTGCAGCAGCGCCTTGGTCTGATCAGTGGCCCACATTTCAACTCCGCCCTGTGGCTCAACCTCGAGGGCACGCTTGACGAAGTCGCCGGCGATCCCACCGAACTCCTCCCATGGGTTGTCGGTGTCATTCCCGGGCCCGCCGGTCACGATGCCACCGCGCTTGTAGGAGGATCCGGACTGGATGTCCCAGTTGAAGATCTGCTCGCGCCCGAGTTCTGTTGCCATCCTGCACCACCCCTAGATGAGCCCCATCCACCGCGCCCTGACCTCGATGAACCTCAGCTTCTCGCCCGGGTTGCCCTCACCGATCAGCGGGCCCCGAGTCCTGACGACCGTCCCGTCCTGTGCAATCCCGCTCAGGTTCCTGTTCGCCCGCACCACTGTGCGGATCTGTTCCCCAAGCGTCCGCGAATCCGCCTCGCTAGTGCCGCTGTGCGGGATGACGCCCAGCACGGTCAGCTCAAGGTGCTGCCACGAGGAGCCCTGGTCGTCGCCGATGCCGATGGGCTCCTCGGAGAGTTCCTCCGTCCACCCAACTACCACGCGGTGGTTGCTCCCATATGCCTCCTGGTCGCCCTCATACACCGTCGCCAGGCCCAGGTGGGCGAACGTGAGCGTGTAAGCATCGGTCGCCACCACGGTCGTCGGCAGACCCTCGCGCCAAGTCAGCGTGCCTGTCGTGGCATTGAAGGTCTCGACCACGCGCTTCTTCCCGGCGTTGGCGGCTCCGGTACCGAACGTAATGATCGCGAACGCCCAGTTCGTGCTCGATCCGATCAGGCTCGCATCCGTGAGGCTGAAGGCTGTGCCACTGTCGGCCGTGCCCGAAGCGGTCGCCGTCTTCCCGGCCGCTGCCGAGAAGAGCGCCTCCACCGCCTGCATGGCCTCGTCGTGGAACACGCTCCTACCTCCGCGTCACCGCATGCACGAACCGATCGAACATCTCGTTGGCCTTGGGCTTCACGCGTGCCCACGCCTGCGCCACTGGCTTCACGGCCTTGACGAACAGGCCCTTGCGCATGACCAGCACCGACATCTTCTCGTAGAGCCCGCCGCTCTTCTTGTGCTCGCCGTAGTCCCCCGTGCCGCCCATGATGAAGTAGTCCTTGCCCGGCTCTCCCTCGGCCTTGGCGATGCCGCGGCTCGGGAACCGGGTGACCTCCTTCATCTCCGCCACCATGGCTTTGCCCTTGGGCTTGATGACCCCGCCGTACTCGAAGATCTTGGCGTTCGGGGTCGTCGGGAAGGCCTTCGCCATGCTGAGCGTGTAGTCGATCTTCCGCCGCACCTTGTCGCGGGTGAACCCCGTTCGGGCGTTCAGGCCCCTATCGCCAGCTTTGCCGGAGTAGAAGTCCTTGATGGTGTCGGCCGCCATCATCGAAGCCGCCCGCAGCCACTGGCGGATGCCCTGCTTCAGCCCAACCGCCGTGGCGTGCATGCCCCGCTTCAGCTCGTCCATGCCCTCGACCCGAGCCTCGATCATCAGAGACCACCGGCTTCATTCCGCTCGAGCAGGTGCAGCTTCGCGCTCACGTGGTGGGCCGCCCGGGCGCTCCGGGCCGTCCGCGCCTCCACCACAATGAACTCCGCCCCGCCCTCCACCTCGTCCATGGCTCCATCCGCGGTCAGCGCGTGCGTGATCGTGACCTTGGTCCCGGCCACCACACCGCTCTCGGTCTCGGCGAGCAGCCCGTGCGTCACGCTGTCCGCGTAGAACTCCGATAGCGCCTGCGCCTCGACCGGGCCCAGCGGCCATATGCGCGCCTCGACCTCCGAGGCCACCTCATCCCACGCTGTGGTCCTCTCGCTGATCGTGACCCAGTGGGTGGCGCCGCGGAGGCTCATACCACCAGCAGCTCCATCCGGGTGTAGCGCCGCAGCGCTCGTGCCGCCCCCGGGCTGACCTCGGCCAGGTCGCCCCAGCTCTGCACGCGGCTGGCGTACGTCACCGCGTAGTCGGGCCACTTCTCGCTGGTCACGCCAGGCGCCCCGGCGTCATCCCCGCCGGTCGGCCAGATGATGTCCATCGCGATCAGCGTCGCCGCTCGGACGATCCCAGCCGGCACCTCCTCGGCGTAGCCCCACCGGCCACTCACCGAGATGTTGGCCTGCCCGACCGGCCAGGCGTCGCCATACTCGGTGTAGGTACTCGGGTAGCCGACCCAAGCCGTCCCGCACTGACGCCGCAGGCAGTACTTCGGGATCTCGTTCAACTCGTAGGCCACCACGTTCTCCTCGACCACGCCGTCGATCTGCACCTCGGCCAACGCGATCAGGTCGGGGATGAACAGGTTCGGCGTGCCAGTCCCGTCGAACAGCTTCACGCCGTTGGTCGGGGAGAACGTGCGGTTGCAGACCAGGTCCACCAGCTCGGTGGCCGTGGCGATCGCGTCGGCCGAGAGCGCGAACTCGGCGGCGGTCAATGACCGTCGCTTCGCGATCTCCAGGTCTCGGACGCTGGTGTACTCCGCCACGTCACTTGTCCTCCGCGTGCCTCAGCCGCTTGTTCGGTGCGTGTGCCAGCCGCTTCGGGTCAGCCTCTGGCTCTGGCGCCGGCGCCGGCTCCACGGCTACGGCCTCGAACCGCTCCGGGTAGTCGCGCAGCAGCCGGGCCTCCTCCTCGGGGCTCAGGCTGAACACCTTACCCTGCCCGCGTAGCTCGTTCCGGCCGTCACCGTGGAACGCCGTGCCGTGCATCCTGATCGCCATGTGATGCCTCCGGATCGGGGGGATGGGGCGACCTCGCGGCCGCCCCATCCAGCGGGAGCGGCCCGGGTTAGGCGGCTTCCTTCCACGCGAGGACCTTGTACCAGACATGAACCCGCAGCCTTGCGAGTGCGAGTCCGTTGCCCGTCTTGGCCGATACGAACACGAGCCGCTTGCTCGTGGTCTCGCTGCCAACCACCTTCTGATCCGCCGCCGGCGTGCTCATGGCAGTGCCCTCGTTGGCCACCGCCGAGCCCGTCGCCGCTGGCCCATTGGCCAGGCTCGCGATGACGTTTTTGTTGGCCGTGTCGTGGTTGTTCTGGAGGTAGTACGTGTTGTAGTTGGTGTCCGCCGCGGCCACGTCCGCCTCGGCCGACATCATCGCCTTGACGATCTCGATGATCTGGCCGGCCTGGAGGATCATGACCGACTGGGGCTTGGCATCCTCATCCGCAGCCCAGTCGAAGGCGTCGAACACCATGTACTTGCTCTCGCCAACAGTTGCCATTCCTGCGTCACCTCCTGGGTGCGTTGAGACTAGAAGTTGTAGCCGATGGCGTCCTTGAGCGCGGTCGGGTACTCATCGAGCACGCCCATGCGGGTGCTCACCAGAATCGAGTACTGCTCGGTCTCGGGGTTGTAGATGAGCGTGACGCGCACTTCACGCCGCAGGCAGATGATCCGTGTCCGCCGGCTCACGTAGTGCACGGCGCTCTTGGTCATGGTCGTTCCGTCGTACACGCCGGAGGCGTTCAGGTCCTCGCGGACCTTCCCGCTGGTCACGACCGGTGCGCCGTAGAGGCGGCCGATCTCGCCCGTGTTGATGGTGGCGTTCTGACCGTACTTCTCCATGGTGAGGACCTCGGACAGGCCGAGCATCTTGTTCTCACCACGAGCGCCAACGATCCATGCCCCATTCCGAGAGGGGTTGGTGCCGTAGAAGCCGGTGCCCTGCTTCATCAATAGCAGGTTCGCGGCGTTGAACGTCGACAGGTCGACCTTGGTGTCCGTGTTCGCCAGTGCGAGTTTGCGGATGCCCTTGAAGCGCTTCCGCGCGTCGATGGGCGAAGTGGTGTCCGAGTCCTGGTGGGTGGCCGAGTCGTCGCCATTGAGCAGGCAGTCGTCCCATGTCTCCGCCATGGCAACGGCGGCTTGGGACTTGAACGTTGGCAGCGCCGGCACGATGCTGTCCTCGTTGAACTCCTCGCTCATGACGAGCCGCCCAGCGAACCGGTAGCAGGTCACCGACCGCTGCGCGGTCCCAGCATTGCTCGCGGGGATGGACGCCGAGGTGTCGCCCTGCGACTCGGGCGGCGAGTAGATGGTCATCCGGCTGATGATCGCCGGCACCGTCCACGGGTTCGTCGGGACCATGATCGGGGAGCCGAACAGCGGCGCCACCACGGCCTCGGTGGTCATGATGTCGATGATCGACGGGCTCAAGTCCGTCGGCACGAACTCGTCTCCGAGCCCGGTCCCGGTCGCGTACATCGCCTTCGTGATCGGGTTCGTGCGGAACAGCCGCTCGTAGCGCGCGAACGCCTTCAGCTCCCGGGGCTTCCGGCCGCTGATCTTGGCGAGGATGGCCACATCATCGTGGGCATCCCGGAGCACCTGGGTCATGTCGTCGACCGTCTGCTCGTTCAGCAGGTCTTTGAAGTCCGCGTACATCGCCGCGCGGTTCCGCCCGAGCTGCTTGACGTTGACCGCCGGCTCCTCGTCGATGTTCAGGGCGTCCAGCGCTTCGATGCGCCGCTGCTCAGGCACGCCCTTCAGGTACTCATCAAGCCGCCGCAGGGGTCCGGCGAACTCGGCCAGCATGTCCTTGCTCTGCTTCTCGGCCTCGGTCATGTTCTGACCCTTGGCCTCATCGAGGCCCTTCTGGGCCTCATCCATGCGCTTCCTGAAGGCCACCAGGCCAGCCAGGAACGCGTTCTGGTCGGCGTCATGCGGGACGCCGATTGCGTCGAGGATCTCGACAGGGGCAACTGGCGATGCCATTCTCACGCACTCCCTTCGACTCGTCCGGCCCCGACAAACTGGGCCGCGTTGGTGAGTTGCTGCACCGAGTCGAAGCCAACTGACCGGAGTAGGCCCTCCAGGTCCAGGCTCTGGCCCTTCCGCCCGAGTAGGTCCTCGAGCGTCGCCAAAGCTCGCCGCCCCACGTCCTCGCTGCCGTCTAGTGGGTCCCAGCCGGCGCGGCGGCGCGATGCGGCGAACTGCCTGGCCTCGGTAATGGTGCTGTGCAGCCGATGGATGGTGCCGGCGAACTCCGCGTGCTCGAAGCACTTCTGCTCGTCATGGCTGAACCACGACCAGGAGAAGCTCTCGCCGGCCTGGTGGAACTCGGGGGGCGTCAGCCCCGCCTTCTGGTAGTAGCTCGAGAGGTGGTCATACGCGCCCTTGCGGTCCTCGTCGGGGATCTGCGCCCCGCCCCGGGCGCCCAGCAGCGACGCCATCGCGGCCTTCACGCCGTGGATCGAGGCATGCAGCTCGCCGTCGACCACGATGCCGAACGGCAGCCGGTACCCGCTCTTCGCGTTGCGCTGCGCCGGGTCGGCCCACGCATGCGCCTTGGCGTAGCGGTCCCAGCGGTCCTCGCCGAGGATCTCGTTCGCGGCCGCGGGCGTCCACACCCACGGCTCCTCGCCCTCATGCAGCGGCAGGTCGGCGAATGGCGCCACGCGCTTGGCCTGCGGCTGCGGCGGCGCTGCGGCACGATCGCCGAACAGGCTCTTGAACATCGCCGTGGCCTGCGGATTCGCGGGCACGGTGACCGGGCCCCACTCGAGGAACTCGGCCTTCGTGATGTCGCGACCGGCCCAGCCCAGCGGGTCGTTCTTCGGATTGGCGGATGTCCACTCGAGGGTCTTGAACGAGTGCGAGAGCCCGCGCACGAGCCCCTCGCTCATGTAGTCGCGGACGGTGTCGACGACCTTGCTCTTGCCGCGGGGCCGGAGTTCGCCCACGGCGAACACGCCGTGCTCATCCTCGCGGATCTCGGCTGTCTTGCCGATCGGCTCGTCCCAGTAGTGCTGCCAGAACAGCGGCCCGCCCGTCTTCATGTAGGCGGGGAAGCTCTCGAAGTAGGCGCCCTGCACGAGCCGGTCGCCCTCGCGGTCGCGGTCCCAGGTGACCGGGTAGCCGGTGATGATCCCCTGCTCCGCGTCGACGCTCTTGACCTCGAAGGCCATCTTGAGCTTGCGGTCGTCCATCCCCATCCCCACCCCTATGCCGCCGCGCCGAACAGGATCGAGTAGTTCACGGCCGTGGCGCCCGCGTTCGTCAGGTAGAACCCGGTGATCGCCGTGGCCAGGCACAGCACCGTCGGCTGGTTGGCGTTGATCGTGCCCTTCACGGTCTCGCCAGAGGTCGCGTTCCGGTAGCTCAGGTCGCCGTCGGCCAGGATGACAACCCAGTCCGCATCGGTGAGCGTGACCGGGAACACGTCCTCGTCCGTCGTCGTGGCCGCGATGGAGTCATACGAGAAGCACGGGCCCTCGCCGACCCTGGCGCTGACCTGCTTTGTGATCTGAGCCAGCGTGACGCCGGTATCCTCGAACCCGACCGTGATGTTGGCCACCATCGTCACAGCCACGGTCCCGCCCCCTCAGTCCACCAGCTCGGTGTGCATGTAGCACACGCAATGCACGACGTTGCCCGAGCTCCCCGCCGGGTCGCCGGGATGATCCAGACTCTCGCCACCCACGGTGAACGGCTCGTCCACGTCGCGCTCCTGGCCGTCCGCCGCCATGTGGCTCTCCCTCGACTCGGGCAGGAAGCTGCACTGCCAACTCTTCGCCCTGGCCACACCCTCATCGCGCGCCAGCCGGATCGCGGTGTACTCGCCCGCCTGCGATGCCCCATGCATCTCGGTCCGAGCCACCCGTTTGGCGCGCCATCCAACGCGCTCCTGGCTGCCCAGGACGGCCTCTTCGAGCCGCCTCGCCAACTGCTCCGCGTTCTCTGCCTCCGCGTGCCCAAGCGCCAGTTCGCGCTTCACCACGTCGAAGAGGTCGTCCGGGACACTAGCTAACTGCCGCGACAGCTTGAGCATGTTCGGTCGCGCGGCGATATCGAGCGCTGTGGCCGGGTCCGGTGTCCCCACCAGGGGCTCGCCGATATCCACCACACCCACCGGCTCAACCACCGGCTCCACTGGCGTCGGTGCCACTGGCCCGATCCAGTTGGGCAGCGCCTCAGGCGCAGGCCCCGGCGGCGCGGGCGCCTTGTGCCAGAGCCGCTTCCCGCCATCGCCCGCGTGCAGCACGCCTTCGTAGTAGGCCAGGGCGGCCGCGTTCATCGCCTCGCCGAGCGGCGGCAGCAGCGCCCCGTCGGTCGCCGCGAACCGCCGCGCCCACTTGTCGTGATCGAAGGGCTCGCCGGCGGTGAACAGGTCGACGTCATCGAGCAGGGCGCGAAGCTCGCCCTGCACCACGGGCCAGTAGGCAGCCACCCACGCGGCCTCTGCCTTGACCGCATCGCGCCGGAACGACAGCGCGCTCTTGCGTTGCAGCACGCGCCGCTCCTGGGTGTGGATCGCCTTGGTGTAGCGCTTCGCCGGCGCCGCGGCATCCTGGCCTGCACTCCCGATCTCGCTGATCGGCACCATGCTGGCGGGCACCATGAACACGTCGCCGCCTGGGTAAGGAGGCCCGACCTTCAGCCGCTCGCGGTACTCGTTCGGGGTGATGGCCCCAGCCGCCAGTTCCTTGAGCGCGCGCTCAGCCAGAGCAGTCTCGTTCTCCTGCAGCACCGCGACCCCGTCGGTGATCCGCCGGATCCGCGTGCGCCGCTTGTCAAGCCCGAGGTCTTCGGCCAGCTCTTCCACCATCGAGGAGTCAACCAGCGCGGTCTCGGGCAGGAACTTGCTCTCATACCAGTCCCGGCGCTGCTCCTGCACGTTCGCCAGCGCGGCGTTCTCAAGCCACCCCACGATCATCGGGTTGACCTCGAACCCGGCGAGGATCTCCTCGCGGCTCCACTCCGAGACCTCGAGCATCCCGGCGACCCGTGGCGACACAGTGAGCGCCTTCCACTCCATGCCCTTCGGCATGATGATGACTCGGTGTGCGTTGTTGATGCCCTTCGTCTGGTCCTCGTATTGCCGCCGGAGCTTGCGCAGCTCCTTGTCGTCGATGTCGTCATCCTGCGTCGTGAGGATGCCCTCGGGCACCGCTGAGTTCTCGAAGAACTTGTGGACGTAAGCGTGGGCGAACAGGTCGATGCAGATGCTCTCGGCGATCGCGGTGATCGGCGATGCCCCGAAGAACGCATTCGCCGGGTTCCAGTACTTCAGGTGCAGCACATCCTCGGCCGGGAACGTCGTCATGTGGCCCTCGGTGCCGTACTCGTAGGCGCCGACCATCCTGTCGGTGCCCGGCTTGATCTTCACCAGGTCCGGCCGCATCGGCCAGAGCTCTGCCGGCCGCCCGCCTCGGTCCCGAACCTTCAGCCAGAAGGCGTTGCCGAACGTCCGCAGGTACCCGGTCGTCGCCTCCTGGAACCCGAAGCTCGTCATCTCCGGGTTCACGTCGGTCAGGAGCTGCTGCAGCGGGCTGTCCGGATCGTCCTCCCAGGTGCCCGACTTGCCCAGCGTCTGCACCATGATCGGCAGCGAGGCCGCCGCCCGGGTCAGCGTGCGGATGCAGACGTAGACCCACACGTACGAGGTGAACAGCCGGGTGTAGTCGTTGTAGGGGTCGAACGGGAGCTGGAGGCCACCCCACCCGGCGCCGCGGCTGCTCTCGGCCTCATATGTCGTGAACGATGCGGGCATGCTCTTGCGGCCGCTGATCCAATCCCCGATCCGCCGCCTCAGCGGAACCCCTGCCATCCCCTCACGCCTCATCCCGTGGCGATCGCGAAGCGTGCTGCCGATGTGTGCCGCACCGCCAGTCGGAGGTACCCGGCTGCGTGGGCGTAGTGGTCGGGCTCGCCGGCGGCGTGGTCATAGGTGCGCCGCGGCTCCTTGTTGCGCCCATACTCCTGCTCCACGATGTGGAGCGCATCGAAGTGCTCGGCCGCGTCCCGCACAGCGCGCTCATTGGCAGACGGCAGTCGCCAGCGCTCCTCGAGCATCTCGGTGCGCAGGGCATCGAACGCTGCCGTCCGGTCAATGTGGACCTCCCGGGCCTTCCGGTCCCACTTGGCCCTGTCGGGCCCGCCGTAGAACGCGAGATAGACGCGCCCCGGGTATGCCTTGGCGAAGTCGCGGGCCGCGTTGCGCTCTGGCATCGCGTCCATGACCATCAGCCGTATGTCATACAGCCGCATCAGCTCGCCAAGTTCTCTCCAGCTCTCGACCGTGCCGATCCAGAGCACCCGGACGGCGGTGCCCGCATCCTCCGGGGCATCCTCGGCAGGCTCCTCTGGCTCGCCGATCCACACGTGCCAGACCGCTCCGACGTCGACCCCGGCGCAGGTCCGGGTCCCGCCGCCGGCCATGCCTCTGTCTTGGCACTGGCTCAGGACCAGCTCCGTCGGGAACGGCTTGGCGCTGCCCGAGTAGGGCATGCCGAGCACGTGGTTCGTGAACTTCTGTTTGTCCCCGGGCTTCGCGAAGTCGCGCATCACCTCGGCGCGGTCGTGGAACTCGCTGTAGAGCTGGCACAGGTGGAACCCGCCGGCTCGCGCATCGTAGGGTCCATGCGGGATCCACTGCCCAGCCTGGGTGTCGAGGGGCCGCCCGCAATCCGGGCACGCCAGGCTCAGGTCGTCGGCCACGCAGCGCGGGAACGTGTCTTCGAGGCAGCACCCGTCCGCGCAGCCGCAGTCCAGGTGCCAGTAGCGCTGGTCGCTGTCGCGCCACGGCAGGTCGATGCCCGAGCGCGGGAAGATGGGCCGGCTGAGCTCCACGACCCACTTCATCTCTGAGTGGCCGAGCCGCTTGATGGCCTCCTCGATCTCGTCCCGCGGGGCGTAGGTGGACTCGTCGAAGATGACCATATCGGCGTCGACGGTCTGGGTCGATGTGGCACCCTCGCCCTCCGTCGCGCCCGAGCGGATCATGCCGCGGAAGTACAGCATGTTGCCCCGCACGGCGCGCAGGTGCTTCGAAGCCGGCAGCCGCTGCCCGTCCTGCACGGGCTGCTCGGCGACGATGCTGCGCAGGTAGGGCGACTGCCGCGTGGCCTTGCGCAGTCGGTCGTCGCTGAAGTCCAGGGCGTCCTGGCGCGTCGGGAAGTAGTAGATGCACGTGCGGTCAAAGCCGGCCTGCGCCTGGCTGTCGAGCATCCACAGGGCCAGCGAGAGCGCCCACTCC
>MTKZ01024465.1_pt1 | contig 10656 bp, 7 predicted proteins | sample 1042781 | NCBI WGS metagenome assembly MTKZ01 (sample SAMN06212207, study PRJNA360539) | anaerobic digester metagenome | biome: Wastewater treatment plant; material: sludge; isolation source: anaerobic digester fed with sludge from wastewater treatment plant | place: Denmark: WWTP Viborg ...
CCGCGTCTCCCGCCACAGCCGCGCGATGCTGCGGACCAGCTCCGCGTAGCCGGCGAAGAAGCCGACGCGCTTGGCGTCCGGGGTCGGCGGCGGCTCCGGCACGGCGAGGAAGACCGGGATCGCGAAGACGATCGTCCAGACCGTCGCGCCCAGGGCGATGATCCGGAAGGTCATCGGGTCGCTGCCCGACAGCAGCCCGCCCTGGATCACGCCGATGACGAGGGTGAGCGCGACGATCCCGCCGAGGTAGCCGAATCCCCAGCCCAGGCCCGACACCCTGCCGACGGTCCTCGGGGTCGAGACCGACACCATCAGGGCGTAGTAGTTCGCGTTCGCGATCTCGGCGAAGACGCTGCCGATCGCGATGAGGGCGACCCCGAGCCAGAAGAACGAGGGGGCGCCGTCGACGAAGAACATCCCGAACTGGGTGAGCACGAGCAGCCCGGTGAAGACGCCGAGCAAGAGCTTCTTGCGCCCCGCCGCGTCGGCGCGCTGGCCGATCACCGGGGCGAGCAGGGCGATGAGGATGCCCGCCGCGGTGATCCCCCAGCCGAGCTGGCTCGCGAGCGAGCCGAGCTGGCCGCAGTACGCGGTGGCGGCGTTCGCCGCGGAGTCGCAGTCGATCCCCACCCCCTGTGCCGCGATCGCCGGATCGAGGAAGAAGTCCGAGGTGAGGAACAGCGGCACCCACACGAAGGTGAGCAGGACGGTGTTGAAGGGCTGGGTCGCCCAGTCCCAGAAGGCCCAGGCCAGCACGCGCTTGCGCGGGATGACCTTGCCCTCCTGCAGGTCGAGGCCGAAGGCGGGGACGGCCTCGGTGTCGGCGGTGGGCGGGATGCTCGCTTCGGTCGGCTCAACGTCGGGCACGGCGCCAGCGTAACGCGCTGGCCCGCCGGNNCAGCCGCCGGAGGCGGCGTATCGAGACCGGGCCGCTGCAGCGTTGGTCTCGATACAGCCCGCTTCGCGGGCTTACTCGACCGGCGGTCCGCTTCGCGGGCCTACTCGACCGACGGGCGCGCGCTCAGGCCTCGTGCTCGATCGCTTCGCCCGGCTCCTCCGGCAGTGCCTCCAGATCCGACAGCGCCGACTCGAACTGCGAGCGGTACAGCCGCGCATATGCGCCGTCGGCCGCGAGCAGCTCGTCGTGCGTGCCCTGCTCGACGATGTCCCCGTGCTCCATCACGAGGATGAGGTCGGCGTCGCGGATGGTCGAGAGCCGGTGCGCGATCACGAAGCTCGTGCGCCCCTCGCGCAGCGCCGCCATCGCGTGCTGCAGCAGCAGCTCGGTCCTCGTGTCGACCGAGCTCGTCGCCTCGTCGAGGATGAGCACCGCGGGCTGCGAGACGAAGGCCCGCGCGATCGTGATGAGCTGCCGCTCGCCGGCGGAGACGTTCGCGGCGTCCTCGTCGAGGACGGTGTCGTAGCCGTCGGGCAGTGAGTGCACGAAGCGCTCGACGTAGGTCGCCCTCGCCGCGGCGTCGATGTCCTCGTCCGTCGCCTCGGCATTGCCGTACCGGATGTTCTCGCGGATCGTGCCCGTGAACAGCCACGGGTCCTGCAGCACCATGCCCGTGCGGCCGCGGACGTCGTCGCGCCGCAGCGTCGCGATCTCCTGGCCGTCGAGCAGGATGCGCCCGCCGCTGAGCTCGTAGAACCGCATGACGAGGTTCACGAGCGTCGTCTTGCCGGCGCCGGTCGGGCCGACGATGGCGACGGTCTGGCCGGGCTCGACCCGGAAGCTCAGGTCCCGGATGAGCGGGCGCTCCGGCGTGTAGGAGAACGCGACGTTCTCGAACTCGATGACGCCGGGGCCGTCGACGAGCGCGGGCGCGTCGTCGGCATCCGGCTCCTGCTCCTGCTGGTCGAGCAGGTCGAAGACGCGCTCGGCGGAGGCCGTGCCGGATTGCACCGCGGCGGCCATGCCGCCGAGCTCGGAGAGCGGCTGGGAGAACTGCTGCGAGTACTGGATGAACGCCTGCACGTCGCCGAGCCGCAGCTGGCCGCCGGCGACCATGAGAGCGCCGAGCACCGCGATGCCGACGTAGGAGAGGTTCCCGACGAACATCATCGCCGGCATGATCATCCCGGAGAAGAACTGGGCCGTGAACGAGGCGCGGTAGAGCTCGTCGTTCTCCTCGTCGAACCGGTCGACGGAGTCCTGCTCGCGGCCGAACATCTTCACGAGCGCGTGGCCCGAGAACGACTCCTCGACGCGGGCGTTGAGGCGCCCGACCTTGCGCCACTGGATGCCGAACGCCTTCTGCGAGCGCGGGCCGATGACGCCGAAGATCACGCCCATGAGCGGCAGGGTCGCGAGGGCGACGAGGGTCAGCTGCCACGAGATCGAGAACATCATCACGATGACGCCGACCACCGTGAGCACGGCGGTGAGCGCGCCGGACAGCGACTGCTGGAGGGTCTGGGTGATGTTGTCGATGTCGTTGGTCACGCGGGAGATGAGGTCGCCGCGCTGGACCTTGTCGAAGTAGGACAGCGGCAGGCGGTTGATCTTGCGCTCGACCGACTCCCGCAGGCGGAACATCGTGCGCACCATGATCACGTTGATCACATAGCCCTGCAGCCACGACAGGACCGCCGACCCCACGTAGAGGACGAGCACGAGCAGCAGGGTCTCGCGCAGCCGGACGAAGTCGACGCCCTCGCCCGGGGTGAGGGTCATCGCGCCGACGATGTTCGCGAGCTCGGTCTGGCCCGACTGCTGGAGCATCGCGACGGCCTGCTCCTGGGTGGTGCCCGGCGGCAGCTGCATCGAGATGAAGCCCGCGAAGATGATGTTCGTCGCCTCGCCGAGCACCTTGGGCGCGATGACCGCGAGCACGACGCCGACGGCGCCGAGCAGCGAGACGAAGGCGAACGCGAGGGCGTGCGGCCTCAGCAGCCCGATCATCCGGCGGAAGGACGGGCCGAACCGGTCGGCCTTGCCCGGAGCGACGGAGTCCCAGCCGCCCGCGTCGAGGCGCGCGGCCTCGGCGAGCTCGGCCTCGCGGATCTCGTCGTCGGTGAGCACGGGCGCCTCGACGGGCGCGGCGGCCTTCGCGGCGCGGCCGCGGCGGCGCTCGGCGGGCCCGCTCACGACGCGGCCTCCGCCCCGAGCTGCGACTGAACGATCTGCCGGTAGGTCTCGCTGGACTCCAGCAGTTGCTGGTGGGTGCCGATGCCGACGGCGCGGCCGTCCTCGAGCACGACGATGGCGTCGGCATCCGTGATGCTGGAGACGCGCTGGGCGACGACGATCTTCGTCACCTCGGGTCTGCGTTGCCAGAGCGCGGCTCTCAGCCGCGCGTCCGTCATCAGGTCGAGGGCTGAGAAGGAGTCGTCGAAGACGAGGATGCGCGGGCGCTTGACGAGGGCGCGCGCGATCGCGAGGCGCTGGCGCTGGCCGCCCGAGACGTTCGTGCCGCCCTGCGAGATCCGCGCCTGGAGAGCGCCGTCCATCGCCTCCACGAAATCGCGCCCCTGCGCGATCTCCAGCGCCTCCCACAGCTCCTCGTCCGTCGCCTCCTCGCGGCCGTACCGCAGGTTGGAGGCGACGGTGCCGGCGAACAGGAACGGCCGCTGCGGCACGACGCCGAGCTCGCCCCAGAGCGCCTCGAGGTCGGCCTCGCGCACGTCGACCCCGCCGACGCGCACGGAACCGTCGGTGACGTCGAACAGCCGAGGGATGAGCGAGACGAGCGTGGTCTTGCCCGAGCCGGTCGAGCCGACGATGGCGAGGGTCTGCCCGGCCCTCGCCGTGAACGAGACGCCGGAGAGCACGGGCTGCTCGGCCCCGGGGTACTGGAAGCCCGCGTCGATCAGCTCGACCTCGCCCGGCCGCGGGAACTCGGTGATCCCGTCCTCCGGCCGGTGCAGGGTCGACTCCGCCTCGAGCACCTCGGCGATGCGGTCGGCCGAGACGGCCGCCCTCGGGATCATCATCGTCATGAAGCTCGCCATGAGCACGCCCATGAGGATCTGCATGACGTACTGCATGAAGGCGAAGAGCGTGCCGATCTGCACGTTGCCCTCGTCGACCTGGATGCCGCCGAACCACACGACCCCGACGACCGTGACGTTGAGCACGAGCATGAACAGCGGGAACAGCAGCACGAAGAGCGAGCCGATGCGCCGGCCGAGCACCATGATTTCGGCGTTCGCGGCGGCGAAGCGCTGCGCCTCGATCCGCTCGCGCACGAAGGCGCGCACGACGCGCACGCCCGTGAGCTGCTCGCGCATGATCCGGTTGACGGCGTCGAGCTTGCCCTGGTACTCCCGGAACAGCGGCACCATCCTGGCGATGATGATGACGGCGAGGATGAGCAGCGCCGGCACGGCGACGGCGATGAGCCAGCTGAGCCCGACGTCCTGCCGCAGCGCCATGATGATCCCGCCGACGGCCAGCAGCGGCGCCGAGACGAGCATCGTCGCGCCCATCATGGCGAGCATCTGCACCTGCTGCACGTCGTTGGTGTTGCGCGTGATGAGCGATCCGGCGCCGAACTGGGACACCTCGCGCTCGGAGAACCGGCTGATCCGGCGGAACAGCTCGCGGCGCAGGTCCCGGCCGGCGCTCATGGCCGCGCGCGCGGCGAAGTAGGTCGCGATGATCGACGAGCTGATCTGCCCGAGCGAGATGGCGAGCATGACCGCGCCGGTGGACCAGATGTAGGCGGTGTCGCCCTGGGCGACGCCGTTGTCGATGATGTCCGCGTTGAGACTCGGCAGGTAGAGGGACGCCAGCGCGGACGCGAACTGGAAGACGAGCACGGCCAGCAGCAGCCAGCGGTAGGGCTTGAGCGAGCGCAGGAGGAGGCGTCCGAGCATTCGTGCTCCTAGTCAGAGGGTTGTGCGGGCCGCGCCGGCGGCCGCGGCGGCGGGCGATTGTGTCACGATCCTCGAGCGCGGTCAATCGGGAGCAAGAGGTCGCGCCGATAGCCCCCCGGTCCCTGAGCGACGAGCGAAGCGAGGAGTGGCGCACTGAGCGAGCGCAGCGCCCTTCGACTCGCTGCGCTCGCTCAGGAACCGTCGAAGTGTCGAAGGGCCCCGTGCCGCANNTCGCTCAGCGACCGGGGTAAAACGGTCGTTGAGCGAGCGAAGCGAGTCGAAACGCAGCCGATGCTCGGGGAGCGGAGGGGGAGGCTATTGGCGCGACCTCTAACTTGAGCCGATCCCGCTCAGGTTTGTTGACACGGGTCACCCGTCGCCCTATCATTGAGTCTCGGCGACTCAAGTTCGCCGTCAGGCTTCAGACCAGATCTCATCAACCATCCGATCACAAGGAGACACATCCATGGCACGAGCAGTCGGCATCGACCTCGGCACGACCAACTCGGTCGTCAGCGTCCTCGAGGGCGGCGAGCCCGCGGTCATCGCCAACGCCGAGGGCTTCCGCACCACCCCCTCCGTCGTCGCGTTCACCAAGGACGGGGAGGTGCTCGTCGGCGAGACCGCCAAGCGCCAGGCCGTCACGAACGTCGACCGCACCATCGCCTCCGTCAAGCGCCACATGGGCACGTCCTGGAAGAAGGACATCGACGGCAAGCAGTACACCCCGCAGGAGATCTCCGCGCGCACCCTCGCGAAGCTCAAGCGCGACGCCGAGCAGTACCTCGGCGAGCCCGTCACCGACGCGGTCATCACCGTCCCGGCGTACTTCAACGACGCCGAGCGCCAGGCCACCAAGGAGGCCGGCGAGATCGCGGGCCTGAACGTGCTGCGCATCATCAACGAGCCCACCGCGGCGGCGCTCGCCTACGGTCTCGACAAGGGCAAGGAGGACGAGCTCATCCTCGTCTTCGACCTCGGCGGCGGCACCTTCGACGTGTCCCTCCTCGAGGTCGGCAAGGACGAGGACTTCTCCACCATCCAGGTGCGCTCGACCGCCGGCGACAACCGCCTCGGCGGCGACGACTGGGACCAGCGGATCGTCGAGTGGCTCATCAAGCAGTTCAAGGAGACCACCGGCGTCGACGTCTCCAAGGACAAGATCGCCCTGCAGCGCCTCAAGGAGGCCGCGGAGCAGGCGAAGAAGGAGCTCTCCAGCCAGATGTCGGCGAGCATCCAGCTGCCGTACCTCTCGCTCACCGAGAACGGCCCGGCCAACCTCGACGAGACGCTCACCCGCGCCCAGTTCGAGCAGATGACCAAGGACCTGCTGGACCGCACCCGCAAGCCCTTCGAGGACGTCATCCGCGAGGCCGGCGTCAAGGTCGGCGACATCGCGCACGTCGTGCTCGTCGGCGGCTCGACCCGCATGCCCGCGGTCACCGAGCTCGTCAAGTCGCTCACCGGCGGCAAGGAGCCCAACAAGGGCGTCAACCCGGACGAGGTCGTCGCCGTCGGCGCGGCCCTCCAGGCGGGCGTGCTGAAGGGCGAGCGCAAGGACGTCCTGCTCATCGACGTCACCCCGCTGTCCCTCGGCATCGAGACCAAGGGCGGGATCATGACCAAGCTCATCGAGCGCAACACGGCCATCCCGACCAAGCGCAGCGAGACCTTCACGACGGCCGACGACAACCAGCCCTCGGTCGCGATCCAGGTCTTCCAGGGCGAGCGCGAGTTCACCCGCGACAACAAGCCGCTCGGCACCTTCGAGCTCACCGGCATCGCCCCGGCCACCCGCGGCGTGCCGCAGGTCGAGGTCACCTTCGACATCGACGCCAACGGCATCGTGCACGTGTCCGCGAAGGACAAGGGCACCGGCAAGGAGCAGTCGATGACCATCACCGGCGGATCCTCGCTGGCGAAGGAGGACATCGAGCGGATGGTGCGCGAGGGCGAGGAGCACGCGGCGGAGGACAAGCGCCGGCGCGAGGCGGCGGAGACCCGCAACTCGGCCGAGCAGCTGGCCTACTCGATCGAGAAGCTCATCGCCGACAACGAGGACAAGCTGCCCGCGGACGTCAAGTCCGAGGTGCAGGGCGACCTCGACGCGCTCAAGTCGGCGCTCGGCGGCGACGACGAGGACGCGGTGAAGTCCGCGTTCGACCGGCTCAACCAGTCCCAGGGCAAGCTCGGCGAGGCCATCTACGCGGCGAGCGCCGCGGCCGACTCCGGCACCCCGGCGGGCGAGGAGCCCGCGGGCCCCGGCCAGGGCGACTCCGGCAGCGACGAGGACATCGTCGACGCCGAGGTCGTGGACGACGACGACAACAAGTAAGGACGGGTCATGACCGACGACACCAGGGACCAGCCCGGCGCCGCCGGAGAGCACGAGGAGCCCGTCATTCGCGACAAGCGCCGCATCGACCCGGAGACCGGGGATGTGCGCGAGACCGCGGCGGGGTCGGCTTCGGCCGGCTCCGCCGCGGGCGCGGCCGACGGCGCGGAGGGGATCTCCGAGGCCGACCGGGCCATCCTCGACGACGCGCAGCGCGACCTCGTGGCCGAGATGCGCGAGGACATGCTCCGCGCGCAGGCCGAGCTCGTGAACTTCCGTCAGCGCGTCGAGCGCGATCGCGCCGCGAACCGCGAGGCGATCATCGCCGAGGTCATCCGCGCGGCCCTGCCGGCGATGGACGACCTCGCCCGCGCCGAGGCGCACGGCGACCTCGCCGAGGGCACGCCGCTCGCGCTCGTGGCCCAGAAGCTCTGGGGCACCTTCGAGCGCTTCGGCCTCGCCCGCGTCGGCGTGGTCGGCGAGCCCTTCGACCCCGCCGTGCACGAGGCGATGATGCAGCTGCCGACGCCCGGCGCCGAGGGCGAGACCGTCGCCGACGTCATCGAGCCCGGCTACCTCCTCGGCGAGCGCCTCGTGCGCCCGGCGAAGGTCGCCGTCGCGGTGCCGGCCGAGTGACGCCACGAGCGCCAGCAGAGGAGGCGTGACATGGCGAGTCAGGACTGGTTCGACAAGGACTTCTACAAGGTCCTCGGCGTCGACAAGAGCGTCTCCGACGCCGACCTGAAGAAGACGTACCGCAAGCTCGCGCGCAAGTACCATCCCGACTCCAACGCGGGGGATGCGGCGGCCGAGGCGAAGTTCAAGGAGATCAGCGAGGCGTACTCGGTGCTCTCCGACGCGGAGCAGCGCCGCGAGTACGACCAGATCCGCGCCCTCGGCGCGGGCGGCGCGCGGTTCACCTCCGGCGGGGCAGGGGCCGGCGGCGGCAGCTTCGAGGACCTGCTCGGCGACCTCTTCGCCGGACGGGCCCAGGGCGGCACCTCCTTCCGCGGAGGCGGAGGATCCGCATCCGACTTCGACGACATCCTCGGGATGTTCGGCGGCGGCGCCGGCTTCGGCGGCGCGGGGGGACGCGGCGGGTTCCGCGGCGGCCCGGCGCGCGGCCGGGACTACTCGGCGACGACGACGCTCGACTTCCGCACCGCGGTCGTCGGCGACACGGTGCGCCTGCAGGGTCCCGAGGGCAAGCCGATCAACGTGAAGATCCCCGCCGGCGTCGCCGACGGGCAGAAGATCAAGCTGCGCGGCAAGGGCGAGCCGAGCCCGAACGGCGGCGAGCCCGGCGACCTCGTGCTCACGGTGACCGTCCGCAAGGACCCCGTGTTCACCCGCGACGGCCTCAACCTGCGCGTCGACGTCCCCGTGACGTTCGCGGAGGCGGCGCTCGGCGCGACGATCGAGGTCCCGACGCTCGAGGGCGACCGGGTCAAGCTCAAGGTCGCCGCCGGCACCCCGAGCGGCCGCGTGCTGCGCGTCAAGGGGCGCGGCGTGAAGGCGAGCAAGGGCACGGGCGACCTGCTCGTCTCGTTGCAGGTCGCGGTGCCGTCGCACCTCTCCGGCGAGGCGAAGGAGCGGCTCGAGGCGTTCGTCGCGAGCCCACCGGCGGAGAACCCGCGCGACGATCTCATGGCGAAGGCGCGCTCCTAGGCGCGCGGAGGGAGGGCAACGGGAACGATGGACGAGCTGTCTCCGATCTTCCCGATCGCCGCGGCCGCGGAGCTGGCGGGGATGCATCCCCAGACGCTGCGGCAGTACGACCGGCTGGCCCTCGTGGTGCCGCAGCGCACCGCGGGCCAGTCGCGTCGGTACTCGATGCGCGACATCGTGCAGCTGCGCGAGATCGCCCGCCTCTCGGCCGAGGGCCTCAACCTCGAGGGGATCCGTCGCATCCTGGAGCTCGAGAACCAGGTCTCCGGGCTCACCGCTCGCGTTCGCGAGCTCGAGGCGGCGCTCGCGGACGAGCTGCTGAACCGCCCCGGCCGGCGCGTCTTCGCCGCAGGCGCCGAGGGCGAGGTCGTGCCCGTGCGGCGCGGCACGCGCGTCAAGCGCGAGTCCGCCGTCGTCCTCTGGCGCCCCTGACCCGCCCTCATCGGGGTGCCCTTCGACTCGCGTCCGGGGTGGAACGGTCGCTGAGCGAGGCGGAGCCGAGTCGAAGCGCACCCGCCGCCGTGCTCCGAGGCGACCCGCTGGTCGAGTAGCCGCCGCAGGCGNNGCGCTGGCGTCGCGGCGAAGGCGCACTGCGCCTTCGCCCTGAGCTCCAGCGCGCTACTCGACCAGCGGCGGGGCACTGCGAGCCGCGACCGCCACCGCGACGACGCCGAGCCCCATGGTGGGGACGAGGGCGCCCACCATCCCCAGCGCCGCGATCGTGCCGGTCAGCCGCTGGATCCCGTCCGGTCCGACGACGAGGGACAGGAGGACGGGCAGCAGCATCGCGACCACCTGGACGCCCAGCGCGACGAGAGGCGCCCGATTCCACGGGGACGGCGCCACCGCCGAGCGGGCGATCCCCGCGGCGGCGACGAGCGCCGCGACCAGTGGCACGATGTGCCGGGCATAGCCCCAGACGACCCACCCCGCGTCGGGGACGATGGCGCCGTCGGGCGCGAGTGCGAGATCGACGAGCCCGGCGGCGAGCGGCCACAGGCCGACGACGCACAGCGTCGCCACCGCGGACGGTCTCAGCCGGCCGCGCTCGCCGCCCCTTCCGAGCCCGACCGCGAAGACCAGGAGGGCGACGGCCCAGACGGCGTCCGCGGCGACACGGGCGATCGGGCCGCCGGCGGTCATGCCCGGCGACAGCGCGGCGACGACGTGGATGGCGCCGCAGACGATCAGCGCGATCCCGCCGGTCAGCATCGCCGCCGTGCTCGCGCGCATGCATTCGACTCTATGGGCGCTCGACTCCTGGGGCATCCGACTCCATGGGCGTCCACGCGCGCGTCTCGATCGGGCGACCCCGATCAGGGCCTGCCCGGTGGCGCCGGCCCCTCGGCGGCTCCGCGCATCGAAGCGCGGGCGATCGGGGCGCGGTCAGTTCGCGACCCGGCTGTCGCGGGCCGAGTCGTCGAGGCCCGAGCCGTCGCCGATCTACCCGTCGGTGGTCGGCTCATCGGACGCGTGTCGGTCGTCGGGCGAGGGGTCACCGGACGGCGCGGGGTCCACTCGGGGTATCCGGGCCCGCGCACGTGGGGGATCCCGTCGATCATGCGGATCGACCAGGGGCCGATGTCGATGCGGCAGTGATGCCACCAGCACAGCAGCGTCCCGTTGTCCGTCCGGGTGCGACCGCCGTCGCGCCAGGGGATCACGTGGTGGACCTCGCACCAGCCGGCGGGGATGCGGCAGCCGGGGATGATGCAGCCGCCGTCGCGCGCGATGAGCGCCCGACGCTGGGCGGGGGTGAAGCAGCGCTGGGCCGAGCCGATCCCGGCGACGGCGCCGCCCGGGGAGAGCACGATCGGCTGCAGGCCGGC
>MTKZ01090488.1_pt1 | contig 10656 bp, 10 predicted proteins | sample 1042781 | NCBI WGS metagenome assembly MTKZ01 (sample SAMN06212207, study PRJNA360539) | anaerobic digester metagenome | biome: Wastewater treatment plant; material: sludge; isolation source: anaerobic digester fed with sludge from wastewater treatment plant | place: Denmark: WWTP Viborg ...
ATAACTCCCACTCTCAATTCCAATTTAGCAGCAATGGTGTTGGAAGTAGGGGAGAGACAGCTAAACGGAACCTATCACCTGGCCGGAGCCAGCCGGATATCCAGGTACGACTTCGCAAGAACAGTAGCCCGGATGTTAGACCTTGATTTGAGCCTTATATCGCCCTGTCGAATGGAAGACATGAAATGGGCAGCCAAAAGGCCGAGGGATTCATCTCTGGATACCTCCAAAGCAGCCAAACACCTTGAAGAAAAGCCTCTCTCAACCGAGGAGGCCATGCAAAGGTTGAAAAGAGAATGGATCTAAAAAAGATCCGAGACGAAAGCAGAATCGGATGAATCTGGCTTATTTTTCGGACTGATTTCAAGGGAAATGGTTTCCTGAGCTAGGAGGAATGCCCGTCCCCTGTAGCTCAGGATCGATCATTACTGCCTGACTTCTATGCCTGGTTGGGTGGAATTGCACCCTGGACAAGCCCGGATAAGAGAGAGTACCCTGTACCGCTCGTTGCTGCATTCACAGGCATGATCTGTACCATCCAGTTTCCTGCCGGGGGACTTTTCAGGAAGTAGTAATCATATTTCGACCCGGTGAGGTGCACCACATTTCGGCCATCTCCCTGAGCAGGCAGGACTATCTTGTTAGGCTGGACCAAGGTCATCTTAAAGCCTGCATCCTTCCAGGACAGGCCGATCATCTCCCATTGATTCATGGCGGAGAGGGCAACCTGGCCTATTGAGGCGATCTGAGCCGGCGAGCCAAGATCTCTGGTGAAGCTGATGGGCGCGGCTCCGGGATAAGCCAGGCCATTATAGACCTGCAAGACCTCCGCAGATAGCATCGATCCTCCCCAGGGAAGAGTGATGGAGGTCCCTGCTGGTATGGTGTAGGACTGGGGTTTGGATGGAGCAGGAGCCGGTGCAGTAGGTGTGGGTGGGGCATAAGGCACACCGTAGGGATAATAGGGGTAGTAAGGATAGTAAGGATAATAATCCGGATATCTGCAGACTCCATCTATGCAAGTCTTTCCATAGCTACATTTGATAAGGGTATTAGTGCAACGTCCGTGATCGCATCTATCGATAGTGCAGGGATTACCATCATCGCATTTGCTAGGATAGTAGCACCTGCCACTCCGGTCGCACCGATCATCAGTGCAGGGATTGCCATCTCGGCATTTGAAGATCTTAATGCATTTCTTGCCATCGAAGGTTCCTATGTAACAATTATCTGAAACATTGCAGTCCAGCGTGGTATGATGGCAATTTCCACCATAGCAGTAATCATTGGTGGTGTTATCGTTATCATTGCAGTTTATCGGCGTATTTCTGCATTTTCCATTATCGCAGGTATCGTTGGTGCAAGGATTTCCATCATAGCAATCTTTGTCGCCCTTGCACCTATGCCGATCTGAATGCTCATGCGAGCCTGCTGCGGATAGTGCAGTGCTGTTGTTCTGGCTGCTACTGCTCAAGTTGTCTGCTATTGGGATTACAGCAAGAATTTCGGTGTTATTCACATAGTCACCAACAAGCTGATAAACGCATTCTCCACTCTGGCAAGAATCCGTTGTACTCTCATTGCCGTCATTACACGTTATAGGCTCATTATTGCATCCGGTGATGGGATCGCAAGAGTCGGATGTGCAGGCATCATTGTCGTTGCAGTTCACAGCAGCATGGCTGCAGCCTGTAGCTGGATCGCAAGAGTCGGCGGTGCAGGCATCGCTGTCATCGCAGACTATCGGGGTGTAGACGCAGCCTTTTGCTGGATCGCAGCTGTCGTCGGTGCAGCGATTGTTGTCATCACAGCTTATATCAATTCCATTACATGAGCCACCAGAGCAGATGTCGGCTGTTGTGCAGGCTTTGCCATCGTCACAGGGTGCTGCGTTGTTTGCACGAACGCATTCTCCCGTCGCTGGATCGCAGCTGTCGTCGGTGCAGCGATTGTTGTCATCACAGCTTATATCAATTCCATTACATGAACCGCCAGAGCAGGTGTCGGCTGTTGTGCAGGCGTTGCCATCGTCACATGGCGCTGCGTTGTTTGCATGAACACATTCTCCCTTAGTCGGATCATAGCTATCATCGGTGCAGGGATTGCCGTCATCGCAATTTATAGTGGTGTCTGGAACAGATATTGAACTGGGATCGAATATAGCATCCCGGGGTGACATAATGGATTTGTCATCCTCTGTACCATAAGCCGGGGCAAATCCTATTGGACCGCCCTCATCTGTTGTCTCCTGCCTGGTTTTCTCCATAGTCCCGCTTTGATCACAAATTTGAGGCTCATGGAGACATTGTGTTCCATTGCACCAGTCCCTGGTACAGGGATTGTTGTCGTCACAATACCCGCACTGGGCGGAGGAGCAACCTGCTAACAGTAAGAAACTGAGGCTAAATAGAATGAAATGGCATAAAGTCCGGTTTCCTTTGATCTCTGCATCCACAATTCTCACCCCAATCCAAACCCATCCTCTTTTTTATATCTAAGTTTCGCTCTTCGTCTCTGCTCCCGGACTCAGAAATACGGGCTTGAAAGAGGACCATAGCAGCCGCAGGCAGAATTCAATTGAACGCGAGGATTTAGTAGAGGATATAATTGGCGAGATTGGAAGATCTGATTCTTTAGAGTTCAGAAATGGGGAGTTGCAGATACAGAATCCTGCAGATTTGCAGCCAATGCGTTTATTCCTGAACAGACCTAAGATAGGAAAGATCTGAGCCGTTCCTTTGCTTCTAAATTTTCTCTGCAGTCACAGGCTGAATTCCCGCTCTCCTGAGACCCTCTGTAACAGCTCTTCCGTCCGCTCCATCTCTTCTCTGCTTCCCTCCAAAGTCAGCCAGACTGCTCCCTCCGCCCCGCCTATTCCGCCCGCGGCAATTATTTCTGCCTCTGCGCCGGTCATGAGCCGGATGGCGTCAATCTCAGTGAAGACCTCCCCGGGGATAGGGAGCAGCCGAAAGCCGTTCTGCCCGGGAAGATTGAGGCGAAGGGCAAGGCTCATGAGATCTCCGGGAATGCGCTTTTCCAGGCCAACCGGAAGGATGAGACGCACCCTTCGCCCCACCAGCGCCTGCAGAGCGGCGATGCTCGTACCTCCCTGAGGATGGCCTATGAGCACAGCTGCCTGTCGATGGGCCAGATCCAGGGCATTGGCCCCCTTAAGGATGACATAGCCCTCTTTCAGGCCGTCTGCCACGTCGAAGATGCTCTTCCCCTTCTGCCAGATCCCTTTCACTATCACTACATCTCCCGGAAATCCGCTCTCATCGGGCAGCCTTCCCTCCGCAGTGGTTTTTCCCGGCGGAAGGACCAGGCCCCTGAAGAACCTCTTCCTGGAAAAGCCATACTCCTGGCCCAGACTCTTCAGAACTTCCTCGGCGACATAGCCATTGGTGGTTCCGGCCACTATAACCAGTGTGCCGGAGTAAAGAGAGGCCCGTACGGCGGGGTGAACAGACAGGGCAAGGCCCATAAGCCGCTTTCCTGCGGCGGGGGTGAGCAGAAACTGTTCCATCTCTAGGTGATGATTTTTTAATAGAGATAAAGCTACTGCAGGGATATGGAAAACCATTTTCTTCTGTCAAGGCGGGAATGATGCTGAAATCTTAAATCTACGCTGGCCCTGGCAGGCTCTGCGACTGATAAAATGTTGACGCTTCCGAGAGGGCAGAGAGAGTGCCATCTAAAATCACAAACAGATCTACGAGACGGTTTATGCCCCAGAGATGATTGGCATATGAGGGCAAAGGATGAGGATGGTATTTCAATCCTGATGCATGTTGAAATCCATGCCGCCATGCTCATACTCTATTTGAATTCAGAGAGGGCAGAATTTGCTCCTGCAGGGGCGAGGCATCAAGCTCGGGATATCCTGGCCCCGGACGGGTCAATCATTCCATTTACACAGATAAATCCAGTGACTGGAACTCAAATTCTCTTCCCGGGACATTCGCCATTCCATTCCATCAGAACAACGATCAGACAGCTCATCGTCTGCCTTCCTTATGGCCAGCCCAGCCATTATCCCCTTGAGAAAGGCGGAGCGATGATCTTGATTGATATTGCCTACGATATAATTTATATATCGTCCGATAGTTATTCCTGGAATCGATTTATAAACATCCAGTTCATCGGAAATCCGATACATTTCATCCTCCGAGAAGCCGAAGCTGCCCAGAAGCGACCTTATTTTGATATCCTTGTGCATGCATATGGATAACGCTCTAAAAGGATATAATCTTTAACATTTGAAGATGATATTTTCTTGAGACCATCGATCCATAGCCGGTATATGTTCTGCCGAAGGCTATGTCGGAAGCCTTCTATCCCCAGGCATATCTCCACATCTTCCAGATTAAGAGGCATTGAATACAATGCCTGATTAATCAAATACCGTATATTCCTCCGAATCGCTCTTCTGCTCATTCTGAGCTGCGCTTTTGTTGGCCTCAATCAATCTCTGCAGCCCATCCTCATCCAGCGCAGCCAGCTCCCACACCCTGGATTTATGGGCGAGGGGATAAATTCGAAGGCTCTTGCTCCCTCGCCTAACGGACTCGGACTTGATATCCAGCTTGGAGAGGGCTTTTCCTAGCTGCCTGCTTCCCATTCCCCCTGCCTTTGATGCCTGATCGGGGGTCGGCTCGCGATTGGCATCAAACTCGGATTGGATGAATACCAGGGCTTTCTTCAGCGCCACCATGCTCAGGGCAGCAGGCTTGACCTTTGCCGCTCTTGCCTTTTTCCGGGCAGTCCTTCTCGATTTGGAAGAAGGCTGATCTTCAGGAATGGCGTCGGCTGATGTTGTGGCTGCCATATGAGACTCCCATTCGCCCAAGGAGAATATCATGGCCCGACCGCGCCTCTTCAGCGCGATCTTGTTCTCCCGACCCAGCCAGCCTAAAGCTCCAAGGACATCTTCCCGGCTCAGAGAGGTTATTTTCGCTATATCAGCTATGTTTTTTGGTCCATTCTTGCTCAGAGCTTGCCAGACGATTCCCGCATTGGTGCCAAAAATCGACTCGACGGTCATTTCATTCATGGATAGTCAATATGTTTTTCAAGATATTAAGATGCCGCATAAAGGATGCATTTTGACAAACGAAAAAGCTTTTTCAGCATTTCAAGAGACAATAAGGGGCTCCTCTTGGCCAGCGCACGAGGCTTGGCCCAAAAATTAAGAAAACGCAATTGCTGCCACTATCAATAGACCTCCCGGATCAATCCCAGGACTGCTCTCTGCACCAGATCAACTGCCCTATCCGGGATATAGGAGCGGGGGGTCTGAGAGCGGGCCAGGCAGATGAAGGCTGGGCGGCTTACGCCCAGCAGCAGCGGCCTCACACCCTCTATCCTCTTCCTGAGCAGCATCTCTAACGGACCCCGGTCGTCATTGCCATAAAAACCATCCAGGTCTATGCCCACGGCCACAGGATGCAGGCAGTCCTCTATATCCCTCTGAAAGTCATGCCGGCTTATGTGCCGGGGCAGGGGAGCGGTTTTAGGGCTGGCCTCATCTCCCGCCAGATCGGTCTCCTCTCCGTCCCAGAAGATCCATCTGCTCCCTCCCGGACTGCTCTTCTCTCTGGTTTTGGGCGGGCTCTCTGTCTCCGATCCGCTGGCTCTGCCGTAGGCCTCCAGCCGCTCCCGGCCGGGATGATAGTGGTAGAGCGCCCGTATAACACCATAATGGAAGGCAGGGCAGGTGAAGTTGCCCTCATTGACCAGGGACCTGCTATACTGCTGAAGATAGGGCAGCAGGCGCTGCAGATGATGATGCCTCTCCCGACCCTCCCGGGCGGGCAGGGCCGGGCAGCAGTGGAACATGTCGTGGTGGGCGTCTATCCGCAGGGCTATCAGGCTATATTTGCGGCGGAGGAATTCCATAAACCAGTAGGGCATGATCTCATTATGGGGATCGACGATTATGGTTCTGACCCCGTTGATATCAAGCTCCACATGAGGGAAACGATCGGCAAAGGGAGACATCAGGCCACCCCGGGGATCTCAGAGCTGAAGATAACTATTATTCGTGTATATTGTTCTGCAAAGCTAGATAAATTTATCGAGCGGCTGGCTGCTTTATGAGATGGAGAGAGATAGGATATGGGCTATGAGATCCCCTTGAAGCTGGCCTGGGATGAGCTGGACCGCCTGGGCCAGGAGGACTGCGCTGTTCCCTTTTTGGGAGAGGATTACCTGGTCCAAAGAAGCGAGAGGACAGTGCGGGAGCCCTCCGGCCAGTCGGCCGGGGAGATGGAGGCTGTTTTAATTCTGCACTACCTCATAGGCATGGCAGGGCGCGTCTTTTCACCCTCTGGAAGCTGGATCTCCTTCAAGGAGGCTCCTGCCGGGGTGACCTTCTGGCCCGCCCTGGAGAAGAGCACCATCAGGCCGCTGGCGGATGCCCTGCAAAAGGAGACCCGAAAGCTGATCGAGCTCCTGCAGGAGCAGCGGGGATGGGGAAGGATGGAGGGCGGGGATATGGCCCTGGAGGTGGAGGCCTTTCCCAGCATCATGGTCCGGGTGATATTCTGGGAGGGTGACCGGGAGCTGCCGCCGGAGGTTGCTATGCTCTTCGACCGGGCCTTGACCGGGGTCTACTGCACCGAGGATGTGGCGGTGCTGCTGATGGCTGTGGCGCAATGCGTGATCGAGGCAGGAAAAGGGTAGATATTTATCCGGAAGATGTCTTATCATAAAACATGCGACAGGTCGTGATCTACCCCGGAGAAGACGGCTATTTTGTGGCAGAAGTGCCCAGCCTTCCCGGCTGCATCAGCCAGGGGAAAAGCAGGGAGGAGGCTCTGGCTAACATCAAGGAAGCCATCGAGCTATACATCGATGCTTTGCGGGAGGATAACCTCTTTGCTCCGCATTCTTATTCATAATTTCTTTTAGCATATCGAAGAGACATCCACAAACATGAATAATGCCAGTGCTATCATCCACGGCAAACAATTTAATCAGAAAAGTTGAATGAGGGATAAGCAAGACTGGAGGGAAGAGGCGAGGGCAATGGGCAGCGACTTCAAGTACGACGTTTTTCTCAGCTACAGCTCCAAAGATAGGGAGGTAGTCCATGCCCTGGCCGAGCGGCTGAAGAAGGACGGCCTGAGGGTCTGGCTGGATGCCTGGGCCATCCAGCCGGGAGACTCCATACCCCTCAAGATCCAGCAGGGCTTGGAGCAGTCTCGCGTCCTGCTCATGTGCATGTCTCCGGATTATTTCGCCTCGGACTGGGGGAGGATGGAGCATCTCACATTGCTCTTCCGGGACCCGACCAATTCTCAGCAGCGGTTTATACCTCTGCTCATAGCTGAATGCCAGCCGCCCGACATCATCGCCCAGTTCGCTCGCATTGATTGGCGTACGGCTTCCAATGTGGCTTATGCTAAACTACTCGCCGCCTGTCAAAAAGTAGAAGAAATACCCTTAATTGCCAGAGACCAAGTGGATCAATCCCTAATGGTCCTAAGAGGCCATACTAGATCTGTTTGGAGTCTGGCAGTTGCAGCTGATAAGCGGACAATTGTTTCTGGTTCAAAGGATAATACGCTAAAAGTATGGAATCGGGGTAATGCTAATAGCAGATCTACTCTAAAAGGGCATATCGACACTATCAGGGGTGTGGCAATAACTCCGGATGGAACGACTGTAGTATCTGCTTCTGAAGATAAAACACTGAAGATCTGGGATCTAACCACTAGCAGATGCCGCGCTACTCTTGAAGGCCATTTAGGTTCTGTTTATGGAGTAGCCGTCGCCTCAAACGGCTTAACTGCCATCTCTAGTTCTGAGGATAGGACATTAAAGATCTGGGACCTGGTCAATGGCAAGTGCCTCGCCACTATGAAAGGTCATTCTGGCCCAGTCTATGGCGTAGCTGTTACCGCTGACAATCTTACAGCAATCTCATGTTCAGAGGATAAGACTGTGAAAATCTGGGATGTGGCTAGCGGCAGATGCTACATTACTATGGAAGGCCATGTTGACTCTGTTCGAAGCGTGGCTATCACTCCGGATGGCTTAACTGCTGTCTCAGGTTCAGCGGATAAGACATTAAAGATATGGAATTTGGCTACTGGCAGATGTCGCGCTACTTTAGAAGGTCATTCAGGCCCTATCTGGGGCGTGGCTGTTACTGCTGACGCCCTTACTGCAATCTCATGTTCAGAGGATAGGACGCTAAAAGTTTGGGATTTAGTCACTGGCAGATGCCGCGTAACCTTAGAAGGGCATGTCGGCGATGTCTTGAGTGTGACTATCACGCATGACGGTCGAACAGCTATCTCAAGTTCTTGGGATAATACGCTTCGAGTGTGGAAACTACCAAAAGTGGATGCATTTATTAAAGATCCAATTGTGAAGGAGCCAAATTCCACCCGCTACACAAATGCTAAAGTGGTCCTAGTCGGTGAGACCGGCGTGGGCAAGACCGGTCTGGCCCTGCGCCTCTGTGAGAACCGCTGGGAGGCCACCGAATCCACGCACGGATTGATTATCTCCCGGCTGGAGCTGCCGGATGATGTCGACGAAAAGGATATGGAGAGGGAGGTGTGGCTCTGGGATTTCGCTGGCCAGGCTGATTATAGACTAATCCACCAGCTCTACATGGATGAAACAGCTCTCGGGGTCTTGGTCTTCAATCCCCAAGATGGCAATCCCTTCGAAGGCATGGGCCACTGGGAGAAGGCCCTCTCTGTAGCCGCCAAATTCCAGCCAGCGAAGCTGCTGGTCGCCGCCCGCTGCGATCGCGGCGGCATCACCATAAGCCAGCGACGCTTTAAGGAGTACATCAGAGAGCATGGCTTTGCCGGATTCGTCTGCACTGGAGCCAAAACCGGAGAGGGGTGTCAGGAACTGAAGGATGCCATAGCCAAGAACATACCCTGGATGAGCCTTCCCTGGACCGCCACCACACGACTCTTCAAGACCCTTAAAGATGCCATCCTGAAGCTCATGGATGAGAAGTCTCCGCTGGTACGGCTGCCCGAGCTACATCAGAGGCTTCAGCTTATGCTTCCCAAGGAGGCCATCTCTGAAACTGATCTGCGGACGGTAGTGGGCCTGATGCAGGGACAGGGGGTGGTTCAAGCCCTCTCCTTCGGCGACTTCCTGCTCCTCTCGCCAGCCTGGATGAACCGATATGCTTCGGTGGTTGTGCGCATGGCCAGAGAGCACGCTGACGAGATGGGGGTGGTCCTGGAGCAGCGGATTTTGGACGGCGATCTTGATTACAGAGACATGGAGCGCCTGTCCGAGGCAGATGAGAAGATCCTCTTGCGGGCCATAGTCCAGACCTTCCTGAATCGCTCTCTTTGCATTCGCCAGGAGACGCCTCAGGGGAGCATGCTTGTCTTTCCCTCCTACTTCCGCCGTGATAATCCGAATCAACCCGAGCATCCCAATATCTTTGTCACCTATGGCTTTTCTGGACCTCTGGAGGAGATATACTCCACCCTGGTGGTCCGTCTGAGCTATTCAGACGGATTTGAGTGCGAGCAGCTCTGGAAGGATGCGGCAGACTTCAGAACTTTGGCGGGAAAGATGGCGGGCCTGGCCATGACCAGAAAGGGAGAGGGCAAGGCAGAGATGGTGGTCTACTTTGATGCGGGAGTTCAAATCGAGACCCAGGTCACCTTCATCAAATATGTGCATGAGCATCTCCTGGCTCACTCCCAGCCTCGTGAGTCGGTGACTCGGGTTCGAACCTATGTCTGTCCTCACTGCGACGAGCCCCTGGAAAGTCGCATAGCTGTTAAAAAGCGCCTGGAAAGGGGCAAAAAGGATATCATCTGCCCCCTTTGCGAGAAGCGCCTGCCTCTCTTGGACCTGATCGAGGAGAAGTTCGCCTCCAGCGAGTTTTTGCAGCGTGTGCGAGAGATGGACGAGCTGGCCGGGATCAACCTGGACAACGAGAGCCGCGAGTTGATCTTGGTGGGCCACGCCATTGCCATTGCCGCCGAAGCCGGGCAGATCTTTCGGCCAGTGGCCTGGGCTGACTGGGGCATAGATGGGGAGATCGAGTTCAAGGACGATCAGGGCCGGGCCAGCGGCCAGAGGCTTTACCTGCAGCTCAAGTCCGGCGACTCCTACCTCTACCAGAGAAGGCGGGACGATGAGGAGATCTTCACCATCAAGAACCCCCGCCACGCTGAGTACTGGCTGAGCCAAGCCTATCCGGTGATGCTGGTTATCCGCACATCCGACGGCAGGATTCGCTGGATGAATGTCACCGACTACCTGAAAGAGAACGGAAAAGAGACAAAGCAGATAGTCTTCCAGGGCCAGCCCTTTACCGCTCCCGATGTGGTCAGAAAGAGGGCAGAGATCCTGGGAAGCTAGCTCTCACTCCACGAATTTATAGTGCCTGTACCCCTGCGAGTCTATCCCCGCCAGCACGAACTCCTGCCTGGGCTCGATCAAGCTCTTCTCCATCTTACCCTCGTGCAGCATCTCATAGTCCGCCAGCGTTATCGCCTTTCTCTCCTCCAGCCTCTCCACAAGCCCCAGCCTTGGCAGATCCTCCGCCTGCGGCTCTACCCGCCCTGAGAAGAAGAGGGCGGAGCAGCCGCTGCCGTAGGCTCCAAAGCCCAGCCTCTGCCCGGCCTGGAGCCGATCCAGCTCCAGCAGGCTGGCCAG
>MTKZ01068162.1_pt1 | contig 10655 bp, 10 predicted proteins | sample 1042781 | NCBI WGS metagenome assembly MTKZ01 (sample SAMN06212207, study PRJNA360539) | anaerobic digester metagenome | biome: Wastewater treatment plant; material: sludge; isolation source: anaerobic digester fed with sludge from wastewater treatment plant | place: Denmark: WWTP Viborg ...
TGACAGAAAACATTGGCCTGGCTTACTTCACTGAAACTCCGATGGTAATTTGGGACGTCCAGCGGGTTGGACCGAGCACAGGTTTGCCCACCCGCACGGCTCAAGGCGATCTTTCCATGCTCTACACTTTGGGACACGGAGACACAAAACACGTGATCCTCATCCCTGGCACTGTCACGGAATGTTTTGAGTTTGGCTGGCGTTCGCTGGATATCGCTGAAAAGTATCAAACCCCAATTTTTGTGCTTTCTGATCTTGATCTTGGAATGAACACCTGGGTCACAAAGCGTTTTCAATATCCCAATCAGCCTGTTGAACGAGGCAAGATTGTTTGGGAAGAAAAACTTGAGAAATTCAAGGATTGGGGGCGGTATAAAGATCTTGATGGAGACGGAATTCCTTATCGCACTGTTATTGGTAATACGAGTGAGAAATCTGCTTACTTTACCCGAGGAACCGGTCACGATGAGTATGGAAACTACAGCGAGGATCCCAAAAACTGGTCAGATATGCTGAATCGCATTGGAGTGAAGCTGAAGGGTGTGGTCAAGGACTTGCCTGATCCAATTATCCGGAGAGCAAAGGCTGACGCAGATATTGGTATTATCGGCATGGGATCCACTCATGATGCCATGATTGAGGCACAGGATCTCCTGGCGGAGATGGGCATCCAGGCAGATTATATGCGCGTTAGGGCGCTGCCTGCAAACACAGTTGTGAGGGAGTTCATTGCAAGTCACGCGCGCAACTACATTGTGGAGCTCAACCGCGATGGGCAGCTGCGGCAAATCCTCTCACTGGAAATCTCAGAGTATTCCGAAAAGTTGATTTCCATTTCCGAAATTGGAGGTCTTCCTCTGACGGCGGCGTGGACAGCTGAGAAAATCTTTACAAAGGAGAAAAAAGGTGGAAAAAAACGTTGAGTTGAACCGGATCGGCCTCGCACTGGCTGACTATAAAGGGAAACCTTCGACGCTATGTCCTGGCTGTGGTCATAACGCTATTTCAAACCAGATCCAGGCAGCAGTCTGGGAACTTGGAATTGCTCCTGAAAAGGTAATGAAAATCAGCGGCATTGGCTGCTCAAGCAAGAGCCCAAATTATTTTCTCGATCGATCTTTTGGATTTAATGGCTTGCATGGGCGGATGCCCACGGTGGCAACTGGAGCAAGTTTTGGTGATTCGTCGATCAAAATCCTCGGTATCTCCGGTGACGGCGATACCGCCAGTATTGGCATGGGACATTTCAAACACGTCATTCGGCGGAACGTTCCAATGGTGTACATCATTGAGAACAATGGGTGTTACGGTCTGACAAAGGGGCAATTTTCTGCCACAACAGACCAGGGTCTCGTACTGAAGCATCAGGGTGTCAACATATTGCCTCCACTTGACCTTTGCATGGAAGCTCTCATCAGTGGAGCGCCTTTTGTGGCTCGCACCTTCTCCGGAGATGTAAAACAGATGAAAGAACTGATCAAAGCCGCGCTTTCTCAGAATGGCGTTGCTGTGATTGACGTCATCAGCCCATGTGTCACTTTTAACAACCGTGATGAAGCGCTGCAATCCTACTCATGGGGGCGGGAACATGAAGCGCCAATCCAGGGCATTTCGCACTTCACCCGCCGTGAGGATATGCAGCTTGCAAGTTTTGAAGAAGGAACCTTTCGAGAGATCCAATTGAATGATGGGTCTTACATGGTGTTAAAGAAAATCGACAAGGATTACGATCCAACCGATCGCCATGCGGCGCTGGATCTGTTGACGGAGTCCTACAAGTATCACTACTTTGCTACAGGTTTGATCTACTTCTCGGAGGTCCCGCCGACCATCCAGGAGCAATACGATCTTCCGGATGAGCCGTTCAACCGTCTCACCTCAGATCGCTTGCGCCCAAGCAAGGAATCTCTCGAGGCGATAAACATCTCGCTTTATTGAACGAAACCAGCTTCACAAAAACCGGTCTGATTCAGGCCGGTTTTTGGTTTGTTTGCAATTAGTGTAACTTCTGAGTCTCTTTTTGACCCGCTAGATCAGCCTTTGAGAGTATAGAGTAATGCCAGATTGGGACTGGTGAATGCGCCAACGGGAAAGCCAGTGATCACAACGACCTGGTCACCGCGTTTGAGTGGGGTGGCAGCTGTCAATGCAGTCTCGACATGCGTGACCATGGTTTCGAGCGTGTCGGCATGCGGGACGCGGAAGGGTGTGATACCCCAACAGATTCCCAGCCATTGGTAAGTGCTGATTTCCGGAGTAAAGGCAAATATTGGTACATTCGGCTTGGTCTTGCTGATCCAGAGCGCGGAAAGACCAGAACGGGTGAAAACAACAATCGCGGCCACGTCTTTGTCTTTTGCCATATCGCGTGCGGCGTGTGAAATCACGATGGCATCGTCAGTCGAGACGTCAGCTTGCAAGATATTGTGATGTCCCCAATCGGCTGAATGGCTTTCTGACTCCAAGATGATATTTGCCATCATGCGAATGCTCTGCACCGGATACTTGCCAGCAGCTGATTCTGCTGAGAGCATGACCGCATCGGTTCCATCAAAAATGGCATTTGCCACGTCAGCCGCTTCAGCGCGGGTGGGGCGAGGGTTGTTGATCATGGATTCGAGCATCTGGGTGGCAGTGATCACAAATTTTCCTAAGTTATTTGCCTTTTTGATGATCTCTTTTTGAACCGAGGGCACCAGCGCGGGTGAAATTTCGACACCCAGGTCGCCCCGGGCAACCATCACACCATCTGTTACTCTAACAATCTCATCCAGGTTAGTAATTGCTTCAGGTCGTTCCAATTTGGCAATAATTGGTGGTAGCCTTCGATTATTAACCATACTGCGCATAGTATCACGAACCATTTCAATGTCCGCTGCTTTTTTGACAAACGAAATTGCCACGAGGTCAACGCCTGCCTCAAGCCCAAACTTTAGATCTTCGAGGTCTTTGGCAGTAAGGACTGGAATGTCGAGATTGGAACCTGGAAGGTTGACACCTTTATGAGATTTGAGATTTCCACCAAGAATGACTTTAGCGAAAATGTTCTCTCCATCCAGGCGCAGCACTTCAAATTCGAGTTGCCCATCATCCAGCAGGATATGGTTACCAGGCATGAGCACTTCATGCAGTTTGGGAACGTCAAAAGGAATGAAAACCACTCCTTCCGGCAGGTTCTGAGGATCATCACGGGAGCTTAGCGCAACTTCTTGTCCGGACTGAAGGTTAATTACCCCATTTGGCAAAACGCCAATGCGTAATTTTGGACCTTGAAGGTCCATGAGAATTGAAATCGGCTTGCCAAGATCTTTTGAGATCTTGCGAATTAGTCTGATCTTTTCGCCATGGTCATCGTGAGCCCCATGCGAAAAATTCAATCGGCAGACATCCATGCCTGCCTTCACCATCTCTACCAGTACGGCTTCATCTGAACTGCTGGGACCTAACGTGGCGACGATCTTGGCAAACCGGTACATGGCGACCTTCCTTATCTTTTCAAGACATCCGCAATAATTCCAATCGCCCAGTCGAGGGTTTCTTTCTCGATCACAAGCGGTGGGGCGAAGCGGATCACATGGTCGTGTGTTTCTTTGGCGAGGATACCGGCTTCCTGCAGCATTTCGCAGTACCGACGGGCACCGCCAGCTTCGGGATAAAGCTCGACGCCGATCAATAGGCCACGCCCGCGGACTTCCTTTACTGCGGGGGAGTCTATTTGGCGCAGTTTTGACATGAAGTAATTACCAAGTTCGGTCGCGCGCTCTGCAAGGTGCTCTTCGTCCAGGACTTCAAGGGCTGCCACAGCCACAGCCGCGGCTAATGGGCTGCCGCCGAAGGTGGAACCATGCTCGCCGGGCTGGAAGAGACCCAAGACTACGTCATCAGCAAGGACTGCTGAAACAGGATACATACCTGCGGAGAGGGCTTTGCCAATCACTGTTACATCGGGGCGGACGCCTTCGTGTTGCGAAGCGAACCACTTGCCAGTCCGGCAAAGACCAGTCTGGATCTCATCAGCGATGAACAAAACGTTGTTTTCCTTGCATAAGTCGGCGACTGCTTTCAGGTAGCCGTCGGGAGGTAAAACGACGCCATTTTCGCCTTGAATGGGCTCCAGCATGACTGCTGCCGTGTTAGGATTAATCGCTGCTTTCATTTCTTCGATGTCACCATAAGTGACGACCTTGAAGCCAGGTGTGAAGGGTCCGAAGGCTTCCTTGTAGAATTGTTCAGTAGAGAAAGAAACAATCGTAACGGTTCGCCCGTGGAAGTTGCCAGCGGCGACGATAATTTCTGCTTCGTATTTGGGAACACCCTTGACCACATAAGCCCACTTGCGGGCAATCTTGATCGCTGATTCGACGGCTTCGGCACCACTGTTCATTGGCAAAACGCGCTCATATCCGGTCAGGTCCACCAGTTTTTTGTATAACTTGCCAAGTTTGTCGTTGCGGAATGCGCGGGATGTCAAGGCTATTTTTTGTGCCTGATCAATCATCGCTTTGACCACGCGCGGGTGGCAGTGCCCCTGGTTTACAGCCGAATATGCACTGAGACAGTCCAGGTATTTTTTGCCTTCAACGTCCCAAACCCAAACGCCTTTGCCCTCGGAAAGTACAACACTCAGGGGTTTGTAATTATGTGCGCCGTACTTATCTTCGATTTCGATGTAGTCTTGTGTAATCATTTATTTCTCTCCTAGTAATGTTTGCAGAATTGCTTTTTGTGCGTGCAGACGATTATGTGCCTGTGGGAAGAGGCGTGAGTGAGGACCATCAGCGACTTCGTCTGTGATTTCCTGGTTTCGGTGAGCGGGCAGACAGTGAAGCACAATCGCTTCCGGCTCAGCTTCCGCAACTAATTGATCATTCACCTGGTATGGAGGGAAGACTAACTCACGTTTTGCGGTTTCTTCTTCCTGACCCATGCTGGTCCATGTATCGGTATAAATCACTTGGGCTCCCTTGACGGCTTCGTGGGGATCGCGCAGGAAGTTTAGTTTGCTCCCGCTGGCTGCCGCGATCGGCCTGACTGTTTCAATGGCTTGTGTGGGCATGTCGTAATCTTCGGGATTTGCTATTGTGAAGTTCGCGCCTAATTTGGCTGCAATCTGCATCAGCGAGACAGCCACATTATTGCCATCGCCGACATAAGTGATATTGACATCTTTGATTTTTCCGAATTCTTCATACACGGTCATGATGTCTGCCATTGCCTGGCAGGGATGACTATAGTCACTGAGACCGTTGATGACCGGGATGGTAGACCATTTTGCGAGCTCAAGCACGTGTTGGTGCTCAAAAACGCGCGCCATGATGCCGTGGACCATACCGGAGAGTACCCGGGCGATGTCGGCTATCGACTCGCGTTTGCCCAGTCCGATCTCATTTGGCGAGAGGTAAAGTGCGTCTCCACCAAGGTGGCGCATACCCATGTCGAAACTGACACGGGTTCGCAGTGAGGGCTTTTGAAAAATCAATGCCAGCACTTTGCCTTTTAAGGTTGGCTGATTGCCGCCGGCCTGATACTCTTCCTTTAGCGTCCTGGCTAAATCGAGCAGGGCAAGCAGCTCATCGGGGGTGTAATCGATGATGTCCAAAAAATCTTTGTGCATATTTACTCCTACAATCTCCTTTTTTTGGCAGACTCAATATAATCGCACAACTCTAAAGAATAGTGCGATCGCCTGTTTGGATTGTACCAGAATAATCGCTTTCAGCCCGGGAAGAGTGGCTCTGATTCAAGCCTAGGACGTGCAAAGGATAAATTTCCTGCTACTATAGAAAAGATGCAGGAGTTATTGTGGTTTATGAATACTGTTTTGGATGGGGTTGTGAAGCTCCGCAAGGATCTCATCTTGCAGAACAGACATTTCCTGCCATTCGTGGGTTACGCCATGATCCATACCTGCCAGGTGCAAAATGCCATGCACGAGCAGCATTTCGAGTTCGGTCATCACATTCAGCTCACGGGTGTCCGCCTGCCTTTTTGCAGTATCGAAGGAAATGAGGATATCACCCAGGTAGGTCTCTCCACTCTCCGGATCAGTGAAGGCGTTTTCGAAGGATAGTACATCCGTGGCTTCGTCCGTGTCCCGATATTGGAGGTTGAATTCCCGGATTGTTTTGTCGTCAGTTACCTGAAGGGTTACTTCTGGCTCGATTTCAAAACCTAAAATTCTGAAGGCAGTTGTGCTGACTTCTTGCAAGCGCTTTTTGTCCAGTTCTTTCAGATATATCTGGCGTGATTTGATCGTTAACATGTCATTTCTCAGCAGTGGATTGAGCCTGGTTTGTGATCAGGACTGGTTCAGTTTTTCCGCGTCGGGTTTCAGGATATTGGATGCGTGGATGGTAAGAGCGTTGAAGTGTTTGGAAGAATGATTCCCGAATGGTGCTTAGGTCCTTCAGGGTCAGGTCAGTGTTGTCAAATTGCCCGGCATCCTTGCATGTGTTCATGACCGAATTGATAACATCCATAATTTCCTCGTCGGTACGGGCAGTGTTGGCTCGGGATCTGGCTTCGGTGCCGTCGGCGAGCATCAGGATGGCAGTTTCTTTTGAACGGGGAGCTGGACCGGGGTACCTGAAAAGTTCAGGATCAACTTCTTCCGGATTTTCAGCCGCCGCTAGCGCTTTACCATATTGGTAGCGCGTTATCATCGTGCCATGGTGTTCCCTAATAAAGTCTGTCACTCTGGACGGTAAGCGATAACGTTTTGCGAGGGCAACCCCATCTGTGACGTGTTTTATGATAGTTGCAGATGCTACTTCAGGGGATATGTCGTCGTGGGGGTCAACGCTGTTGCGAACTTGATTTTCAACGAAGAAACCAGGATTTTCGGATTTTCCTACATCATGATAAAGTGCCCCAACCCTTACCAACAGTCTGTCAGCGCCGATAGCCTCAGCAGCTTGTTCCGCAAGGTTGGAGACCTGCAGACTATGCTGGTAAGAACCGGGCATAGTTTGAAGTACATGCTGCATCAAGGGGTGATCAGGTCTTGAAATGTCCATTAGTTGCAGGGCAGTCGGGATATCCAAAACGAACGAGAAAATATACTCAAATAGGATGGTCAACGTGCCAGAAGCAAGTCCATTAACAACTGAAGAGGCTGTCAGCGAAACCATGCCCAACCAATCCGTGAAAGAATCACCCACGCGGAATATGAGAACCATCGCAATTCCAACCAGGCTCACAACTGCACCTGCGCCCAGGAATGAGCTGATCCTCCTTGCCCGACCAATTACAAAGATTCCCGCAAAGGTTGGCAAGATGTAAAACAGAGCAAGCTCCATGCCGCGAGGATGACCAAAGACTGTAAGAATTGCGAGTAGCAGGCTCATCAACATGCCTGTTTCAAACCGTAAAACGATTGCGACAGTCAGACCAAAGGCAGCTATTGGAAAAAGCCAGGGGATAACCGTACGGTCCATCACCAGGAAACGCGCCAAGGCAAGAAATGTCAGGAAGAAAAATGCCAACAAGACGATGGTCCTGGTATCTGTCAAAACCTGGACTCTTTTGTGAAAGTTAAAGTAAATCGCAGAAACAAAGCCACAAACGGCAACCAAAATGCCGCTGGTAATCAGAAGATTGGCGCGGTTTTCTGGTTCGCCTAAACCAAAAACGTTCAGGGATTCCAAATCCGCAATGCCAATGATCTGCCCCCTGCGCACTAATACCTCGCCGGCCATGATTTGCCTGGTGATTGGTTCAACGCTGTTTCTGGCGACTTCCCTGGCTTGCTGGGTCTGTTCTTCGCTGAACAAGCTGGTCGGAACAATTAGTGGCGAGACGATCATGGTGATCAATTGGGTTTGATCAGTCTTAAACCCAAAATCGATGACAGCCGGGAGGTTGCTCCGCGTGCGACCTATCTGGTCATTGCGGATACTGTCTCGCAGAACCAGCTCGAGTACCCGATTGGCCTCGGTTGTGATGGCTTGCCAATCTTCCTCGGTAAGCTCCAAAATAGCTTCGAAAGTTTCATCTGTCATGGTGAGCTTGGCAGTTGAACGCATGTCGTTGATCTTCTGTTGTTGAGTCGAAAACTGGTCGTTACGAACTGACGAAAAAAAGAAAAGGGCATTGTTCAACGTCTCAAGCTGGGCTTTGGCAATACTGGGATCCGCGGGGAGGAACACCGGATCCACTCCAGCTGCGGCTTCTTTGCGAGCCTGATCCGTGAGGACTTTTGACTCAAAAGTGATGGAAAATGGAGCAGTTATTTCTTGTGGAGCGACTTGTCCGATGCTGATGGCTTCACTTTGGGCACTCAGAATATCCGGCAAAACCAGGCAACCAAAAGCCAACAAACAGGAGATTACGAGGATAATTCCCTTAACTACTCCCCTGGTAATTGTTCCGGTAGATTTGGCTGTGGTTGTCGTACTTTGCATGCAGTTATCCTGTCAGAAGTTCCCGCACAACGCGGCTGGCTTCTGCATTGCTGGTTCTTCCTGCCAGTAGAGGTTGAAGTGTCTTCATCACGACGCCCATATCCTTAACCGAAGATGCGTTACATTGTGAGATAACATTTCTCACCAGGTCTTTAAGTTCTTCCTCGTTAAGCTGAGTTGGCAGGTAATTCTTTAAACAGGCGATTTCTCTGTCCGCTTGCAGCACCAGGTCTTCACGTTGCGCTTTTTTGGCATCGGACTTGGATTCCTCGCGAGTCTTGATTTCTTTCTGGATGATCGCCAAAATTTCGTCCTGGTTGAGTTCGCCGCCTTTGGCGACTTCTGCCAGTTGGATGGCGGATTTGATCATTTTTACCACCCACTTTTTGGTTTCATCGTGGGTTTTCATGGCAACAACTAAATCAGCTTGTAATTGCTCTTTCATGTTCATAGTTTTATTATACCTGTGTCTTTCACCAATCTCAGTCCCCGAGGGTGATCAGTCCTTCCAGCTTATCATAAAGAGACTGGTTGATCCCTTCTACTTTCATCAAATCTTCCAGCGATGTGAAAAGCCCATTGTTTTGGCGGTAATCAAGGATGGCTTGTGCCTTCACTTCACCGATACCCGGCAAACTGTCCAGTTCAGCAAAACCGGCAGTGTTGATGTTCACCAACAATGATGTCTCCACACTTAGTTCTCTGTCGTCAGTTGTTAACGTGACTTCTTGAATTGGAGGGATGAACAACCTCTGACCATCCGTCAATGTGGCTGCAAGGTTGAGTGATTGAGGGTCAGCCCTTTCTTGCAGACCACCAGCGGCTTGAATGGCATCTTCCACACGCGCCTCCTCTGGCAGGGTGTAGACACCTGGAAGGTTGATCGCACCTGTTACGTGAACGCGGATCAGCCCGGGTGTGGGGGTTGGCTCTGGTGTGAGGTTGGGAGTTCGGGTCACGAGCGCAAGAGGCTGCCCTTTTTGAGGAGACACCACCAGCAGGATTGCTCCGACCACAACCAGCCCGAGTAAGAAACCTGCCAGAGTCTGTTGCCAGGGCTTCATGCGGACGTGCCTGCAGCGCCTTTCTGCTCGGCCTCATACATCAGGTTGAAGGCTTTGATGGATACTTCGAGCATATCCTCGGAAGGTTCACGCGTGGTGAGTTTTTGCAGGGCAAGATTGGGTTTGATCAGCGCGCGCATCAGCGCAGAATCATCCATGTGTCTGGCGGCAAAACGGATATATTCATAAGCCAACCCCGACACAACAGGCAGGAGCAGAAGGCGTGTTAGCAGGCGCCAATGAAGGGCTAAAGGACCAAGCAAGCTGAAAAACAGGATCGAGATCAATACAAGAGTCAGCATGAAAGATGTGCCGCAGCGTGGGTGAACGAGGGTGAACTCACTGACATTTTTTGGGGTCAACTCCGCGCCGGCTTCAAAAGCGTTAATGGTTTTGTGTTCTGCACCATGATAGGAGAAAACTCTTCGAATTTCTGGCATCCTGCCAACTACAACCAGGTAAACAATCAGCATCGCGAGACGGAGTAGGCCCTCCATCAGGTTGCTGAGCCACGTGCCCAGTGATCCCAGGCGTTCAAATCCGAGCGGACCATCCAGCCAACCTGAGACCAGTGCTGGTAAAAGGAAAAATAGACCAATCCCCAGCACGAGTGACAATAGGACTGTTAGAACCAGGTCCTTTCCCTCGATTTGTTCATTTTCACCGTTGACCATGTTGGATGATTTCGTGAGAAAGCGCATTCCCAGGTTCAGAGAATCCCACAAGCCCAATACCCCTCGCAGGAATGGAATGCTCATCCACTTTGAGCGATAAAGAGCGGGAAGTTCCTCCTCATAGGTGAGGATCTGACCGTCTGGGGCGCGTACTGCCATGGCAACGTGCTCTTTGCCGCGCATCATAACCCCTTCCATGACAGCTTGTCCACCGTATGTGGGAAGTCTTAAGTCCTTCTGATTACCTGCCATAATTAAGACTCGAAACTTGTCAGGAAACGAATGTAGGCATGGATGCCCTTGCGCCAGGTGGGCAGGTGTAAATGCTCATTGGGAGAATGGATGGCATCATCGGGCAGTCCAAGTCCGGTGAGGATCGATTTCACCCCCAGGACTTTTTGCATGACCGTTGCGACTGGGACGCTTCCACCTTCGCGTTTGAAGGTTACATCCTTATTCCAGGTCTCTTTGAAGGCCTTTATGATGTTTTCCAAGCCCGGCGCATCGTCTGCCAG
>MTKZ01127109.1_pt1 | contig 10653 bp, 10 predicted proteins | sample 1042781 | NCBI WGS metagenome assembly MTKZ01 (sample SAMN06212207, study PRJNA360539) | anaerobic digester metagenome | biome: Wastewater treatment plant; material: sludge; isolation source: anaerobic digester fed with sludge from wastewater treatment plant | place: Denmark: WWTP Viborg ...
CCTCTATAACTTTGCCGAACACGGTGTACTTCCTGTCGAGGAAACCCGCGTCAGCCACGCAGACGAAGAACTGGCTGGATGCCGAATCCGGATCGCTCGAACGCGCCATGGAAAGGACTCCCCTGGCGTGGTGGACGTCGTTGAACTCCGCCTTGAGCATCTTCTCCCTGCCGTCAGGACCGACATTGCCGCCGGTGCCCCAGGGCTTCGACGGGTCGTCGACCTTCGTGTTCGGATCTCCGCCCTGGATCATGAAGCCCGGGACGGTCCTGTGGAACCTGGTGCCGTTGTAAAAACCGCTCTGAGAAAGCTCGATGAAGTTCTTGACGTGGCCGGGGGCCTTGTCGGGGAAGAACTCGAAGACTATCTTTCCAAGGTCCGTTTCGAACACTACGAGGGTGTCTTTGTCCATTGTAACCGCTGCCTCCTTCTTCTGTGGCTGTGCTCCCGTTTTGGGCTCGCTTTTCTGCTGAGAGAAGGCAAAAAAGCTTACAATGACCAGAAACATCGCTACAATCGTTCTTTTCATCTTCCGACCTCCAAAAAATTTCTCCAACGGCAATTATAGCAAAAAGAGTAAAAAAATAAAGCAAGTGTACTCGTTCACTACATATGAGACAAAGCGGGGTGATGGAAAGAATCAATAATGCCATTGTCGAGGAGGAATTTCAACGGGGTGATCTGTCCGAGGCTCTGATGCGGCCTTCTGGTGTTGTATTTTATCTCATGCAGCCTGAGAGCGTCGTTCAGTTCTGCAACATTCCAGGACCCATGATAGAACTCGTAGAACTCCTCGGTGTGAGTCCTGTTGGCCCGTTCGACAGAGCCGTTGAGCTTTGGGCTTCTGGGTGGGAGGACAAAGAGCCGTATTCCCATCTGGCGGCAAGATTCTTCGAACTCCGCACGGAACTCGGAACCGCCGTCAACCTGTATAGCCTTTATTTCGAAAGGCATTCTTTCCGCGAGGACCTTCAAGAATTCGCTCGCTGTATTGGCCGTTGCCCTGGTACGAACCATTAACACATCCCATCTGGACACCATGTCTCTTGCCGTAAACTGCTTCATTACGATCCCGGGCAACGGCCTTATATCCATCGTGTCCACTTCAACAAGGTCTCCGGGGGCTAAGGCTTGGTATTCTCTGGGTTTTCTTGTGGCGTACGGCCTTTTCTCCCGTCTTTTTGGTGAGATGCCGTTTCTTCTTGGTTCAACCAATTCGCCTCTCTTCTTGAGATAACCTATAATCCTTCCAACCGTTGAGGCTGAAGCATGAATGCCTTTCTCATCTCGCAAGAGTTTTACGAGCTTGTCTTTCCCGATACCCGGCCATTCTTCCCGAAGGCCCCTAACCGCCAAAATAAGCTCTAACGGCCATTCGGGAACCCTCAGGTGTTTTGGCTTCTTGGATTTGTCCCTCAAGGACATCAGATTCCGGGGATTGAAACGATGCAAGACCCTGTACAAAGTAGCTCGGCTTATCCCGAACAGGGAACACACCAGCCCGACATCCCGCGTCTTACTGAATAACTCGACTGCCCTTAGCCGGTCGAGCTCTTTCTGCGAAAGCTCCGCCGGAGCTTTCGCAGAAATCTTCCCAAATCCTTTCCATGTCCAGAACATCTTCATCAGAGAGGCCTTTCTCTTTCATCAAACCCCTCTTTTATATCACTTTTGTCTCACATGTATCTGAACTTGTTCAGCAAGCAGGCGGGAATTACTTGCCTTTATCTGCGCCCTAACTCCACAAGGACATTGGTACCCGGATTCATGTCGTCAATGTGCATCGATCCTCTATATTTTGAAAGTATCTCTCTAACAAAAAACAACCCCATGCCGAGACCGTCCCCAACGAACGCCTGCGCACCCGGCGACTTATCTGATACCGGCTCGTGGTTGAACTCCCGCTTTTCCTTGGGAAAGCCGGGGCCGTAATCCCGAACGGAAAAAATCACTCTTTTCTCTTCGTTGATGAGAAACACTTTTATCTGGCTGTTCATCGGAGAATACTTTATCGCGTTATCAAGAAGTTGTCGCATCAAAAGAGCAGTATCCTCACGATTGATAGGATATTCGACGGGTTCCCCTTCCTTCTGCGTGCTCACCTTGATCTTTTTCTCCCCAAGTTTCCCCGCAAATGAGAATAGCTCATTTTCCAGAACAGTCCCCATATTGCAGTTCTCCCCCGTTATCGGCTCCTTGATGCAGTTATAGGAGAGCAGGTCGGAGATCAACGACTGAAGTTTTTCGATGCTTCCTCCCATATCCAGCAGAAATTCCCTCCCCTTCTGAGGCCACATCTCCGGATGACGGACGAGAAAATCGTTTCTAGTCTTAATGTTGGTCAGCGGCGTTATTATCTGGTGCGAAACGCTGTTAAGAAAAGCTTTTTTTATCTCATCCAGTTCCTTCAGTTTCTCAACGGTCCCGGACAGTTCGGCAGTTCTCTCAATAACCTTCCTCTCAAGCTCATCATTGCATTTTTTTATCTCAAGAAAGAGCTCGGCGGCTGCCACTTTCGATGAAACCATGTCCTGGAACAAACGAAGGAATTTCTCGTCGTAACTGCTCAATCCAGTTTTTACAGCAGAGTAGGCGAAAATCGCATAAAGGGGGGTTTCCTTTTTTCCAAGAAATAAAGATATCACTGAGCTGGGGAGTGGAAATATCTGCCCGGTAACTTCTTCCAGTCGAAGCTCCAGATCATCAAGCCTCTCGGGTTCCTTTTTTTCTATCAATCCAACAGCGAAATTCCCGACTGAAGTGTTCCCTAACTGAAACAATGGGTCTGCCCCATGCCCAATTAAGAGAATTGGTTTGATCCCGCCCTTTTCGAGTTTAAACAACGTATAAGAAAGATTCTTCTTGAATCCTGAAAGCGCACGCAAAGAAACGACCGCCAAATCCTCAGGATTATTAATATTCTCTGATTTCAATCCTATTTCGTGGAGGATCTTCATCTCTTCAAGCCTTGCTGACAGGAAATTGGAGAGTCTTTCAACTTCATTATATTGCTCCGCGATCTCTGTCGTGGATTTCAATGCGGCTGAGAGCTGTTCCTCTTCAGACATGCCCACAAGGGGGACCGTCGCCTCAAGGGATGGAATCTTTTTATCCTCCTCTACCAGGACTCTCTCCTTGAATGGCTCGAAAAATTTGTCCAGACTTGATTCAAGCTTTTCTCCTGTCACTCCCTTCTGTTTAAGTTTGAACCTATCAGAAAAAGCGACAAGACTTTTAACCACGGCTTTCTTGAATGTCTCCACGACTCCCTCGCCAGTCAAAGCCGAGGAAAGAACAACTTCAAAGGTCTCCTTGAGCTGCATACCCTTTAGCAGCGTTTCCTCCCCCACAGCTCCGGCAAGATCCTGCTTGTTACCCTGTATGATTACTGGAATCGTTTCAAGGTTCATCGAATTGGCCATAAGATTCGCCTTCATATTCTCCCATGACACATAGTTGTCTTTCATTTTGGCAGGCTGGGAATCCGCGACAAAAATGATCGAATCAGCACCAGAAAGAACAATTTTCCTTGTCGTATTGTAATGGACCTGCCCGGGAACGGTATATACCTGAACTCTGATGTGATATCCCTGGATCTCCCCAAGATCGAACGGAAGAAGGTCAAAAAACAGCGTCCTGTCCTCAGCCGTTTTCAGGGAAGTAAGCGTTGTATGCCCATCCGGATCGGTGATTTTGTGAAGCACTTCAAGATTTGTTGTCTTGCCGCCGAGAGCGGGGCCGTAATAAACCACCTTGAACAATATCTCTTTTTCCCTGTTCCTGAATTGCACCATCGTTCTTCTCCGTCAACCAACTTGATCCCTGCAAGGTTTCTTTCGACACCATAGTCCCTAGCATCTTAAAATTATCACATGAAGCCTACTTGTTCAAGATTGTTATTCAAAGCAGAAACAACTTGAATCTGCAATAAACTTGATATATCATTTGTTTCAGAGGGAACGATGGAAGACAGGGCTGTTATCCTTGATCTTTTCCGTGGATTGGCAGGAAACGGAACGACAAAGGATCTCCTACGCTCTATCTACGAAGCTGCCGGCTCCTGCGGCGATTTCCAGCGCAGGTTCATCTGGCGAACAGGCAAGGAAAGGTATTGTACGTTTTTACCAGATGGCAATGTTGAAACCCTGACTTTTCAACAACTTAACGCGATCAAGGAAAAAAGCGACAAGAGGCAGCTGTCCGCCGGAGGTAAAAGCTGCCACCTCCTTCCTTTGAAAGTTAACAGGGATGACGTTGAAGAGAAAGGATACTGGATCGTAGCCGTGGATTCAATCAGCAAAGCTCATGAACTGGCGCCTTTCCTCGCTCAAGCTATCGACAGCATGGCTCGATCCCCGAAGTCCCCTATTTCTCTAGTCCAACTCGACCAATACCATGATTTCCTTTCCAAAACAGCCGCCGTCCTTTCCATCGAAACGCCGACGACTATTGCGGATCGTCTCGCCCATCTCTTTTCCTCCTTTCCCGTCTTTCACGCAATCATCGTAGGCACCGGGGCCGATAGGACTTACATCCTCTCTGCTGCGGACACAAGCGGTGCCGCAACGACAAAGACTATCCCGAAGGACCTGATTTTATTCGAAAGAAACAGCGAGGGAACACTGTCACTTTCCCGTCAAGACATTATGGAAATTGCCGGAAGGTTCAACATTCCCTCAAGTTGCTTCTTTACCTTTTCAGGTTTTTGTGCAGAAAATGGACGCCCCGTCTTTTTCATTCTCGCCACCTTGGAACAGATAGGCGTCACGACAATCGGGATCCTTAGCCATCTTGCCGAATACTACTCGATACTTGGCAAGGCAAAAGAGCAGACACAGGAAGCCTTTAGAAAGGCGGAGGATATCGGGACTGCCTTCAACCTTCTCGCTTTACAGACCAGCAAGCAACAGCTGATTCTCGACTACCTCGAGACCGGGACGATTCTCGTCAAGTATGACGGCGAACTTATCTTCTTAAACAAGGCCGCAAGGTCCCAGCTGGGCATAACGAAAGTTGAAACAACCGAAAAAGTGATCCTCCGGTCAAAGGAACCGGGCATTACTCTTTTTGCCCTCATAGAGAAGGTAAGAGAAGAAAAGAAGCCTGCAAGAGCGCCCGTCCTCATCGATGATGCAACGATAGACATCCTTGTGGCCGAGATCGAGCCGGATCTCTACTTCATTACTTCGTCGGACTTCACGCAGATGAAGAAGGAAATCGACAACAGAAAAAGCCTGTTTTCTCTTGTAACACATGAAGTTAAAAACCCTCTGACGGCCATTTTGAACACGGCGGACCTTCTTCGTTCCGAAAGATCGGGAAATTTTGCCAACAAACATCAAGAACGTCTCGCGAACATTCTTTATAAAAGCAGCCTCTCAATGAAGCAGATACTGGATGATGTTTCCTCTTATGGAAAGGCCATTCTCGGGACGGGTAGCGACTCCTGGATACCCCTCAAGGAATACATCGAAAACACCGTCCGCGAAAAAGAAGACCTTGCCGGAGCGAAGAATATAAGCGTCCGGCTCGATCTCCAGGAATGCCATGTTTTAGGTCCCGCCGGGATGGTAGAAACGCTCCTGGCCAATATTATCGGAAATGCGATAAAGTACGGCATCGTCGGAGGAAACATAGGAATCATACTTGAAGAACAGAGCGATACCATAGCACTTGAAGTTATAGACGACGGTATCGGAATACCCCGAGAAGACCTTAAAAGGATCGGAGAACCCTTTTTCAGGGCAAGGAATACGAGGGATACCATAGCCGGCACCGGATTCGGGCTGGTGATCGTGAAGAACATCGTCGAAAGGCTTAGAGGAACCGTTCAGATAATCTCCCCTATTGAAGAAAAGGACAGATTCCTGATAGGATGTAGAAGTGAGAGGCAAAGGGGCACCAAGATAGCCATTCGTTTTCCCCTTATAAGGAGGTAATGATGCCGGGAAAAATTCTTATCGCCGACGACAACAAGTCGCTGGTGGAAGTCTTGCAGATGGATTTTGAATTACGAGGACACAAGGTCTATACGGCCTTCGATGGCGAAGAGGCGGAAGCCGCCGTAAAGGAACACCAGCCGGAGCTTATTATCCTCGATGTGATGATGCCCAAGAAGAACGGGTATACCGTGTGCCGCGACCTCAAGAGGGACCCCGAACTGGCAAGGATACCGGTGGTGCTGCTCACGGCGAAGAACACGAGGGACGATATCTCCTGGGGTTACGACTGCGGCGCCGACGCCTATGTCACCAAGCCATACGAACCGAAAAACCTGACGGACCTTGTCGAGAGACTTCTCAAGGAATCGAAGGAAGGAAAAAGGAGCGTAGCCTGGACCGGCCTTTACGATGCATCCGTTGTGGAAAAAGAAGCCCTGTTGAGGCTTGACGCCGGCGGCGAAGGCATCCTTATAAGCCTCGATTTTGACGACGAAGAAAGAAGCGTCTTCAAACAAAAATACGGGACTGCGAAAATGAGAGACCTGATACACACCCTCGCCTGGAAACTCCACAACGCCTTCCAGGAGATATCCCCCACAATCATGCTCGGCCAGTACGCGAACGATACGTTCCTTCTCCTGGTCCATCCAACCGAGGAGGAACGCGCCACAAACGCGGCGGGACACATATTCAAGGAGATAATCATCCCGGCTTACGACACGAAAGACCTCAGTCAGAACGGCATAGAGAGGGTAGACCCGCGAACCGGCAACAAGGATGTCGTTCCCATTATGAGCCTGAAATTCACAAGGAAGGAGATTTAAACCAGCACAGGACCTGTTCCNNCTCAAAATTCACAAGGAAGGAGATTTAAACCAGCACAGGACCTGTTCCAAGCCTTCCCGGGGCGAAGTGGGGTGCTGAATGGAAAATGTGACGGCCGTCACGGAATAATTTTCCATAATGTCGGTTAATACAACCGGTTCATCTATCCCTTTACAGGGGGGAGGAACTGGTTAGGGGCAAGACCGCTGAATAGGATGGGCTTGCCCCGATTGCCATAATTATCCACTGCAGTTAATAGAATACCCGGTACTCCTCATCTATGCTGACATATTCCTCGGCGGGAAGCAGGTGCATGCTTTTGCCCAACAGATGGTCCCTGAGGTCAGCCACGTGGTACCGGAACCCTTTTTCACCCTTCGCCATCCTGACAAGCGCCCTGAACTCGTACCCATGAAGCAACTTCTCCCTCTCGGCCCAGAACCCGATCCTGCCCCTCTTTGCCTCCTTCACCGCCGAGACGACCAGGGCCAGGTCATCTATTTTTGGCATATTCCCCCCATGGATGTAAGAAACGGCCCACCCTTCCCTGAGCATCCTCAGGTTGAAGGTCTCGGGATGGCCTTCCTGCTCCCTTTCCTCCTTTGACATGTACGGGGCGACATAAGCCAACAGCCTCCCATAGCAATCGAAGCTTTCCCTTCCCACGCCCAGGAACAACTTCCTTTTTTCATTTTTTGCTGATTGCCGGACAGGGGGACGGCATCCCTCTTTCGAAGGTTCACCACCCCCTTGTCCGTTCGCGCCCCCTCTAAGGGCTTTCTTTATGGCAGAATCGAGAGCCCTGCTTGCGTTATCGGCCCATCTCATCTGCCTGCTTCCGGCGCCTTCCAGCCTCGGCGCCAGATGCTCCTTCAGTTCTCTGGGAAGTTTTTCAAATTCCGGATTTTTTCGGAGCCTTTCCAGGATTCCATCCTGTTTCCCTGAAGAAACATTGCCGGGATATTGGAGCTCTGGAGTGTCGATGCCAGCCATCCTGACATCCACGCCCGCCACAGGCGTGCCCCCCTTGGTCATTCTCAGATATCTCGATGGATTAAGCGCAAATGCCGACATCCAAGCCTCCTCTCCGACTGCCGATAAAATAAAATTTCTTATAATGAAGGGAAAATTGAGCCCTCCCCAAAAGAATGATAAGAAAAGACCCTCCGTCCTGCTTCTTCAAACAGGACGGAGGTCGGGACAGGCACGCTCTCGCAAATCAAGGAGGTTGCGGATCAGCCTGTCCCCGATCCCCTGCTTTGAGAAAAGGTGTGCGGGGCAGGGGATTTCAGCGTGCATATCCCAATGCGCCGGGCTTATAAAAAAAAGCAACATGGGATATGCTCCTTTCACATAGAAGTCATTCATGGCAAAAAAAGAACCGTTCATCCCACGAGGATCCGTGTGGGATGAACGGTATTAGAGCAGTACCGCTTCGTAGGATGAGACTGCCCTAATTCTGAAGTTCCCATTACCAGAGACAACAGCGAGCAACTTTTTATTTCCGTCACCGTGCCTCCTGAATTATCATGACCCCGGGCTTTCAGTGCCCGGGCCACATACCTTAGGCATCTCCACCTCCGCACTGCGCGGAAGTACACGATACCATCCACCTCATTTTTTGCGGTATTATCTCATCCTAGAAGTGCTAGGCTATCTTATTATTATCCCCATGTCAAGGACACTTTTTTGTCGCGTACAACAATATTTCAACATCTCCTGACATTTCCCGCTTCGTCGAAACCCTTTCCCGCATTGGCTCGATCAGTATAGTGAGTCTTCGCATCCCCCTTCTATTCCATATCCGGAATCCTTATTCCCGTTGATGCGCACCATTGCTTTTTCAGAATCCCTGTTCTAAAATCACACAAGGATGAGGTAAACCGCTTCGACAATTCGGATGCTTCTTTAACTTCCCGGGGGGACGAAGATGGTGCCGGAAAAGATTCTGATCGTCGAAGATTCAAGAATGTTCCACAAGATGTACGACCTCGTTTTCCTCGGCTGGCGACAAAAGGGCATGGAGGTTCTCCACGCCTATGACGGAAGAGAGGGGCTGGTACTCATCAAAGCAAACGAAGACACTGAAATAATTCTTCTCGATGCGATCATGCCCGAACTGGGCGGCTTCGAACTTCTGAAGATGATAAGGAACATGCCGAAACTCAACCTCGCCAAGATAGTAATGGTCAGCAGCGACAGGAAGGAGGAGGACATCAAGAAAGCCTTCGACCTGGGCGCCCAGGCCTACATTACCAAGCCGATTGTCCCCTTCGATCTTTTAACGGTCTTGACAAAGCTACACGGATACAAGAACAGGGCATGGTGTGAGGTTCCCTGGCCCGCGCCGCAGATCAAAGCGCCTTGAACGCCTCGAAGTAGTCCAGCCTATCGCCTGCCCCGACATCGATCGAAGCCGACCGGGTGATTATAAAATCCCTCTTTTCGTAAAAATCCTTTCAAACCAGCGAAACACTGAGCTCAATCAGCCGAATCCCCTTCTCCTCGGCGATCGACTCCAGCCTGTCCATTATGATGCCGCCGATCCCCCTGCCCTGCATGTCCGGCCTTACAAATACACCGCAGATTTCGTTCCCGACCAGCGACCCCGTCCCGACGGCCTCGCCGTTCATTTCGGCCAAGAGAACGGTGCCTGAAGAGATCCTCTCCACTATCGCCTCGTCCGAATGATACACGAGGAAGAAGGCAATCGCTCCCGGCGGATATGCCCCGGCATAGGATGTCCTGATGACACCCCTTGCCAGATTTCCCACGAGGGGGACATCCGAAAGTCCGGCAACACGAAGAACGATTTCAGGCGCGGTCATTTCCAATAGATCCCGTAAAGGGCTTTGGCCTGCCAGAGAGCATGGCTGTAAAGGATGTCGATGCTCTCCCCAGGAAGCTTTGAAAAACCGGTGGCAACATCGTTGGCCTTTCTGACCGCCTCGTCCCCTCCCATCCTCTTAAAGATATCCTTCGCGGGGGCAAGATCGACACCGCATTCGGCAAGAAATTGCTCCATTTCCCCGGTATTTCCCCTATCTGGATAACGGCCCACCTTCACCCCGGCGCGGGCCGCCAGTTCCCACAGCCTCCAATTCGGGATATGTCCGATCATCGAATCCCAGAACTGGTTGATCTTTATAAAAAGGATCTTCCTTCTCTCCCTTGCCCCGTGGCTCCCCCGCCCGCGCCCCACAAACTCCTTCAGCGCCCCATCCGCCTTGCCGCTATCTATCGCGGTCATCATCCAGCTCTTCTCCTGCTCGTCAAAGAGGTGATGCCTCATCTGCCTTACCTCCTTGTTGAACATGACCTTGTTGACCCTCAAAAGGTCGCCGATGGAGATCCAGCCGATGCCGACGCCCACTCCCGCGCATGCCGTGTCCCAGGCTGATTTGAAAGCCTTTACAACGATATTCCTCGGTTTCCACAGCTCCTCCCTCGTTCCCGCGTCCGAAACGATGATGTCCCAGCACGAGAGCCCGCTTTTCGAACTCAGCAAGGACTGGACGCCAAGGTTGTCGAGGACCCCGCCGTCAACCAGGGCGAACCTCGAATGATCCTTCAGACCGTCCCTGCCCCACCCTTCCGGTATACCGCCCTCCCCCCGTTTCAGGTAGATCGGTGCGAGAAGTCCCGGATATGCCGCCGAAGCGGTGGCCGCAAGCGAGAGCGGATACTCCTCCATCTTCACGGGCTCGGAATATGATCGCGGATGTTCGGGAGGGGTTATTCCCGCGCACTTGAACTCGCCCTTCGTGAACTTACCCAGGTGGCCGTTGTTCAGAACTGAGACATTCATGCAGAGCCTCGGGCTGTCGGGAATATCGCCCAGCTTCATCCCCTTGAAGAATACCGAATCGAAGGTATCGGCAAGGGC
>MTKZ01127221.1_pt1 | contig 10650 bp, 5 predicted proteins | sample 1042781 | NCBI WGS metagenome assembly MTKZ01 (sample SAMN06212207, study PRJNA360539) | anaerobic digester metagenome | biome: Wastewater treatment plant; material: sludge; isolation source: anaerobic digester fed with sludge from wastewater treatment plant | place: Denmark: WWTP Viborg ...
CTTTCGACGCTATACGACACCTGGGACGGCGAGCCGACGAGCGTGACCAAAGCCAACGCGGTGGCGGAGGCGATAAGGGCTTATGTCGCGAACCTGGTGCGGACGGACTACACGAACGTCGAATACCTTGTGATCGTGGGCGACGACAGGATCGTTCCGTTCTACAGGATAGCAGACGCGACCCCCGGGGCCTACTCGGAGAACGACTACACGGGAAGCGTCGACTGCGCGACGGCGACGGGCGGGGCGATCTGCCAGGATTACTACCTCACCGACAACATATACGGAGACATCGGATACTGGAACGGAGACTCGTGGGAGGACTACGAGGTCACGACGGAAGGCTCGAACTTCATGGCCCTTCCGGACCTCGGCATCGGAAGGCTCGTCGAGACACCCGAGCAGATAGCGACTACGATCGACGCCTTCATCACGATGGACGGGCAGGTGACGCTGGACAGCCTGACGACGGCGAACGTCTTTGTCGCGGGCTACGATTTCCTTACGGACAGCGCTACGACGATCAAGGACAAGTACGACACGCCGTACATGGTTGACAACCTTCTCGGCGGGGCGTGGACTCACGACCAGCTGGAGACGGCGCTTTTCGAAGGGCTTCAGGAGCCGACCCCTCATCCTTACGTCCTGAACAGCCTGAACGGCCACTGCACGCACTACACGATGGAAACTCCGAACGGAGGGCCCCTTCCTACGACGGAGATGGAAGCGGACCATCCGGGACAGTCTCTTAACGGAAGGGTCTTCTACAGCGCGGGGTGCCACAGCGGGCTGAACGTTCCGTCGAGCTTCACCAACAGCTACGACCTTCCCGAGATGATGATGGAGAAGGGGGCGATCGCGTACGTGGGCAACACTGGATACGGCTGGGGGCTGAAGCACGGGACTGGCTACACCGAGAAGCTGATGGAGATGGTGACGGACAAGATGCTGGCCCAGCAGATGATTTCCCTGGGCCAGGCATTGTCGCAGGCGAAGAGGGAATATTACATCCAGGACAAGAGATATGACGTTTTCGACGAGAAGGTGCTTTTCGAGAGCACTCTCTACGGCCTTCCGATGTACAGGATCGTGATGAGCCAGAGCTCGATCGTCGCGCCCAGGGATTTCACGGGGGCGGCCGGCCCGGATCACGAAGAGGTGAACGGGATCACGCTTGACAAGAAGCTTGTGAGGGCGGACGATTCGAACCTTCTTCCGTCGGGAGTGACGGAGCTGGCGCTTAACTTCGAGTTCGGTCCGGGAACGCATCAGCTCGTCCATACGGCCGACGGGGATTACTACAAGCTTAACGGGAAAATGAACGGCGAAGCGGGGGATTCCCTCCAGCCTCTCTTCATCTACGAAAGCAGGCTGTCGGGAGTCGTTTCGCACGGAGTGATATTCACCGGCGGTACGTTCACGAACTACGCGGATTTCGAACCGGTCATCGCCACGCCTGAGAGCAGCAGCCCGCTCGTGCCTCCGGAACCGATAGCTCCTGTTATGGGAGCATTTGTCCCGACGGTGAACGTTTCCCATCCGCAGCTTCCGTCTTCGCTTGTAAGCACCGATCTGACGAAGCTGACGGTGTACACGGGGTACTTTAAAAAGTACTCGGGAGAAACCACCCTGGGGACGGAGACCCTTTTCGACACGGTGGGGTTTTCCATCTATTACAGCAATTCATCGGACAAGACGGCGCCGTCCTTCCCGTCTCCTCCCGCAGAAGGGGGGGATTATCACACTCTGACGGGGACCAATTGCGCTTTCTCCGTGCAGGCGTCGGACGCGGGAACGGGGCTTTACAGGGTTCTGGTGACCTACTCGGACAATACAGCATCTTGGCAAAGCTTGGACCTCGCCTATAACGGATCATCCTCGAGATGGGAAGGATCGCTGACCCTTTCGAACAGCATAACCTACTTCGTCCAGGCGGTTGACAACGCGGGCAACTGCAAGGTACTCAAGAGCAACGAGGGGATGTCGGGCCTCGACCCCGCGACCGGGCTTCCATATGTGGTGGCGGCGAGGCTGTTCGAGGTGCAGTTCCTTGATAGCGATTCGGACGGGATGCCCAACGACTGGGAGACGGCCAACGGCACGAACCCCGACGTGGCGGACGCCAACGCCGACCCGGACGATGACGGTTTGACCAACATCCAGGAGATGGTCAATAACACGAACCCCCAGGACGAAGATACCGATAACGATGGGATGGAGGACGGCTGGGAAGTGGCGAAGGGACTGAACCCGCTTGCCGACGACGCCGCACTCGACCCCGACCATGACAGCCTGACGAACCTTGACGAATACGGAGCCAACACGAACCCCTATGACGCAGACACGGACGACGACTCGATGCCCGACGGATGGGAGGTGACTTACGGACTTAATCCGCTTGCCCCGGACAGTGCCCTGGATGGTGACCTCGACGGGTTGAACAACGGAGAGGAATACGCGGCCTCGACGAAGCCCATCGCCTGCGATTCCGACGGTGACGGCGACAACGACGGCTCCGAAGAAAACAACGGCAGGGACCCGAACCTGGCGGGTGACGGCAAAAGGATAACGATATTCGAAACGCTTGACGGCGAAGATGTGATCATCAACTGGCCGTCGGGTTCCGGGGACAACGGGGTGATAGACGGTCCGTACTGGATATACAGGTCCACGGTTCCCTACCACGGATCCGCGGACGAACTGGCGACGACCCCTCTTCCGCTGGAAGACGGGACGACCACATACAGGGATGTCGGCGCCGCAGGTGGCACGGAGACCTACTTCTACACGGTAACCAATTCGAGGTACACCGCTCCCGCTCCCGCCATCGGCGCGATAGTACCTTCAAGCGGTCCAGCCGGAACGGCGGTAAGCATATACGGGACCAATTTCGTCACGGGGGCGACGGTGAAAGTAGGAGGGGTGACTGCCGGAAGCGTTGTTGTCCAGAACGCGTCGCTGATAACCTGCGTTGCTCCGGCTAACAGCCTCGGGGCGAAGGATGTCACGGTAACTTATCCCAACGGCCAGTTCGTTACGAAACCGGGCGGTTTTACCTATACCGCGCCGTGACGGCTGATGAGATCTTCGAAGAGGAGGGGGCTTTGAAGAGAAATGGCAGTTTTTCGAAGGAGCTTGATAATACGATGGCTCTCGAGATCTTCCTCGACGAGATCGAGAAGGTCAGAAGCGATTTTCAAAAGGAAAGAGCGGTCGATCGAGGGAGCGTAATTCCTGATGATCCTCACGAAACCGCTCTTGGCCTTTTTCTTCTCGCCAAGTTCTCTTTGGATGTCTGAGATGTTGTAAGCTGAATTTACCATGTATTGGATATTGCCAAGCTTAAACGCCACTTTGGAAGTTGTCCTGAACTGACGCAAGGCAAGGCATGGCTTGCCAGAAAAAAAATAAATGCCTCCAAGAGCGTTGTAATATGACATAGCCGCATATGGGTACTTAACCTGATCGACAAAACTTCCTGCGTTGATTAATGCTGATAATGCTGTTTCTGTATGTCCGAGAGCATTAGCCGATATCGCTATCGTCGTTGAAGCGCCTACCACATTCATTCTTGAACCTATTTTTTTGGCAACGGTCAAAGCTTTCTCGGCATTTTCAAGAGCCAGTTGGTTGTCCCCAAGCGCCAGAAAGCAATTAGAAAGGCCGAAATAAGCGCGAAGCATCAGCTCGAAAGCGGCTATCTGGGATGAGAATTCCAGTGCCGTCGAATAATAGCCTTGTGATTTTGGGTAATCTCCTTTGAAATAAAAGATACTGCCGGATAAGATATAAAGCGATGGCAGTTCATCCTCGAGGGAAAAGTCCAGCGTTGTTTTATATCCTTTTTCAAGAAGGGTGATGGCATCCTCATATTTTCCGAGTCTGATAAGGGAGGACACCTCATATCTAACTGTCGAAACGGCGATCTTTCCGTTTTTGATCTTTTCCGCAATAGTTATTAAGGAGTCCGCCTCCTCGACCGTCTTTTTATAATCTCCTTTCTGGTCAAGGATCGTAAGTTGAAGGAACCTGGCGTTTACAGCCGTAGCCTCGCAGGAGCTATCCCGAAGTTTCGCCAGGAGGGACATCGCTTCGTCGTATTCGCCAGTCGAAACCAGCGATTTCGAGTAATCTAAAAGATCCATGTCTCCAAGCTTATAACCGGCACTCTTTCCGTTTTTCAGGCAGATTTCGTAAAGCCTTCTGGCTTCGTGAAAGGCGCTTATGCCGAATGCGTTGCGAGCAGCTTTTAGAGAGTATTCGAAAGCCTTCTCATGATTCTCGGCGCCTGAGAAATGATAGGCAAGGATCTCCCAGCTATTATCAGAATTGTCCGTCTGCTCTATTTCTCTGGCGATCTCACCGTGCAGGGCTTTCCTGTTGGAAACAAGGATCGAATCATAGGCGACATTCCTGAGGAGTTTGTTGGAAAAGCGGTATTTCGAACCTTCTTCTCTTTCTATCCCGATATCCTGCATTTGATCGAGGATGAGGCTGATCTCGGAAAGTTCCATCTTTGGAAAATAAATCTTGGAGAGTGTTTCGGCGTCGAAGCTTTCACCCATGCATGACGCCACCTTGAGAAGGTTCTTCCTTGTGTAATCGAGGTTGTCCAGGCGCATCATCAGGATCTCTTCGATGGATTTGGAGACCCTGGAAGCGGCGTCGGAATTCCAGACGACGAAACCTTCGCTGTTAGTCGCGATAGCTTTCATTTCTTTAAGTCCGGATACGATCTCGTTCAGGTATAGCGGGTTGCCCGAGGAGCGTTCGAGAAGGAATGAAATAAGGCTTTCAGGAACCGCCTTGGCTCTGAACCTGGCAAGAAGATATTTCTCGATGCCTTCTTTATTTAAGCCTGTCAGTGAAAAAAGCTGCATCTTTCCGAATGGAGGCGTGTCCCTTCTTCCGATAAGTTGGAACTTCACGGACTTGGAATCGAACCTCTCGAACAGTTTTGAGAAGAGATCTGCCTCTTCCTTCCCAGTCCTATCGAAGTCGTCCAGGATAAGGAGGTGTTTCCGAGAACAAACCCCGAGCAGCTTCGAAAAAAGTTCTGCAAGCGTTTCAAGTTTCTGTTCCGCGGAAAGGGCGCTGATGACGGGAGTCGGATCCATCCTTTCATTGATAAGGATCGAAAAAAGAGGGAGGAGGTCAGCCTGTCCGGGAAATTTATCACGCAGAAGGTCCAGCGCCCCTCTACCTTCTCCTTCCGAGGATGTGACAGCCCGGAAGACTTTCTCCGCCGAATAGAATGGATGAGGGGGAGAGATGGGGGCTGAGAGAGAAGTGACTTTCCATTTATCTGCGGGAAGGGACATCGCGGCTTCTTTCGCGAGCGCGCTTTTTCCGATGCCGGCCGGTCCGTTCAAGTATACGGGCTTAGGGGAGCGCTCGATCAGCGAGAGAAGCTTCTTCAGTTCGGCCTCTCTTCCAACGAAAAGAGCAGAGGGCTTCGAGCCTTCCATCTCGGAACGGCCCGAAAGCCTGAGAGGGGTGCTGACAGAGGTCTCGGCTTGCTTCCCTTTCAGCCTGAGCTTCCGGTAGGGCCCGTAGGAGAACTTCTTCCTTGTCTTCTCCCGGACATCGTTAGACACGAGGTCGCTGCCTTTCGCGGCCGACATCAGCCTCGCAGAAACGTTTACCGTGTCGCCCATGACCGTGTATTCTCGCCTGTTTTCCGAACCGACCATTCCGGCATAACAAATACCCGAGGTTATTCCGACGGACTGTCCGCTAAGCCATTTTTCTTTCTTCTCAAATTCTTTCAGCTCGAGGGCGAAGGCGACGGCCCTCTCCTCGTTGTCGGCGTAACTTTCAGGCGCTCCGAAGAAGCAGAGGAACTTGCTGCCCTTGTCTCCCATGTCCATCCTGTTGAAAGATCCTCCGAGCCCCCGGAGCAGGCCGGTAACCTTGAGGAAGTAATGCTGGAGGAGCAGGTGGTTGTTTCCCGCCCCCAGGTCTATCGTGGGAAAGGAAACGAAGCAGGACACGACGGGCCTGTGCTCGGATAGCATCTTCTCGTTTCCCATTCGTATGTGTTCGAAGACGGCGGGAAAGAGGAACGGTTTTACCAGTCCGGGATCCGCGACGGCAAGATCTTCGCCTGAGACCCGTTCCGCCGGGCAGGCAAGCGCGGTAAGCGAAGCGAATCCTGCTCCAAGGGGGGACAGGTCCGCGATGTCCTTCAGCTCTTCCGCGCAGGCGGGATCTACCACGGTCTGCCCCGGGGAGGCGTGATGCTCGGCTTCGGCTGTCTGGTCTATCGGGTCGCCGGAGAAAACATACTCCAGCCTTGCCGATGGATCTCCCAGCACCATGAATTGAACCGTGCCCCGGGAAATGCCCGTTTTGAGCTTGAGCGAAAATGTGCCGAAAGGGGTCTTTGCTTCATAGTCGGAAACTGAATCAGCAACGGACAAGGCCGAGGAGCATGCCCTCAGGAGCGGCCCCTCTTTGTTTTCGCCGGGCATCCTTTCGAACAGGATCGTCAGGGCGTCGCCGCCGAACTTCACCACGTCGCCCCCGAAAACGAATACGCTCTCAAGGGCTTTACGGAAATACGAGGAGATCGTGTCGGTAAGGATCTCGGTCCCTTCGCGCCCGTGCTTCGAGAGGGTTTCCGAGAGGGGAGTGAACCCGGAGATGTCGAGGAACGCGTAAGCGCCTTCGACTTCGCGCGGTTGAGCGATCAGGCTATCATGAGAGCCTTTTGCCAGCAGTCTCAAGACATACACGGGAAGATGAGCCCCGTGGCTTCTATCTCGTTTGCCGGCGATTTCGTCCCGAGGGCCCTTGTCCAAAGCTACTCCTCAAAGGCGATGATAACAGATAAGGGGTCATCTATAAAACAGGGAATATATGCGTTCGCATGAAGGTTGACTTAAAATGGAGGTGCAGATGAACATCATCACGGCCTTGAACAGGATGGAGGAGATCGAAAAGAAAGCTTCCGAGCTTTACAAGCATTATCAGGGTCTTTTTCACGGGGACCAGGAAGCGGCATATTTCTTTTACAGGATGCATCTGGAGGAAAAGGGGCACAGGAACCTTATCCAGTACGTGAAAAAGCTTGTGAGGCAGAACCCTCGGCTGTTCCACGACCTGGATGTGACCGAAGAAGAACTGGGGAGGATCGTGGCCATGATCGACTCCCAGCTTGAAAGAAAAAAACAGCCGAAACTCGATGAGGCGGTGGCGATAGCCGAGGAACTGGAGATCGCTCTCGCGGAAGGCTACCTCAAGAACCTCCCGCTGAAAAACAACCGCATACTGCTCGATCTCTATGGAGCCCTGGGTGAAAAAGACCACACCGAGAAAATAACCGCCTTCAAGGCGAAGGTCGGGGTGAGAGACTGAACCTGATCTCCGGCTCCTGGCTCAAAGGACCGGGGCGGAGCAGAAACCTGTCTTCGTCTTCTCAGGCCTTTTCTTCCAAGGTCCTCTTGTAGGCTTCCTTGCCTTCCTCGAAGCCGGCTTTAAGGGCATCCTTGTGCACCCGGGCCGATTCTTTGGCCTCCGAAAGGCTTTCAAGAGCTTTGTCTTTGGCTTTGTTGAACCCATCCTTGAGCTTCGCGCGTGTCTCTTTCCCGGAAGCAGGGGCGAAAAGAAGGGCCGTCACTCCGCCGGCGACAACCCCCAGAAAGAACGCCAGTGCCACATTACCGGTTGCCTTTTTCATCTATTCCTCCTCGTTTTCCGCGTTATCTTCCCCGCGGGAGAAAAGCCTTTCTATGAGGGAATAACCTCCCCTGAAAGCGTTGGCGATCATGGACACGGGCCTGAATATGGAAACAGCGTCCTCTACCAGGGTCGAGGTGGAGTCTATGGCCCCCCTTATCCTGGAAACGGCCATCTTGGTCTCCCTGATCGTTTCCTCGCTTCCCAGGATCACGTTCTCCGCTCTCGCCAGAAGCTCGTTCGACCGCCTGACGGTTTCCCTCAGCTCCAGGACGACCGGCATCAGGGCGGTTATGAGCGCCGATAGTTTTTTCAGCGTCGCGACAAGATAGACGACTCCGATCACGATCGCCGCGACGGCGATGGCAAGAAGCATGTTATTGAAGGTAAAGGTAACGGTCATTCCAAACCTCTTTCCAACCCGCGAAAGGGTCACTGATAAATATAGGTCAAAACGGGAATTTTTGCAAAATAGTCGACGTTGGCGAGTTGACAATATTTATAAACTGCTTGTAGAATAACGCTTGTGTCAACAATCGCACTATCATACAAGTCTGAGAAGGAGGAGGAAATGATTCCCAGGATTAGTTCTGAAAAGAGACTCATTTTGTTGTTCTCGTTCATCGCTCTGCTGACAGGACAGTTCATTTATGCGGAAGTCCGGGGGGTGTGTCCTGACGAGAGTCCAGCGGGAGCGATCGTCGTGACGGCCGACAATGGCTGTTACACGGGGACCGACCCTGGGCACGGCATCCGCCCCGGCGAAAGGACCGGGGGGAAGAAGAATGCCCCCGCTCCGGAGAGTCTCTCCGGCTCTTATGTCTCCTTCGATCCTGCGAACGGCGACGACTGCTGGTTCCCCGGCACTGTGCACAACTTCGCCTTCACGNNGTATCCAGCACCACGGATTGGGAGTATGTATACAATTTATGGCTGAGGTTTCCAGCCGACTGGACTGTCACTAATGTGGCAGTTGTGGGAACACCGGCCTGCAGTTCCGGCGGTTCATTTGGCACGATGTCCTGGTCCAGCGTTTCCTCGAACGAGATCAACATCATACATTCTCGTTATCAGGCCACCACGGACACATGTACGGTAACTTATCTTGTAACCGTTACGACGGGCGCCGCGGGCCCCGACGCTCCGGTCTCGTGGTTCTGGGACGGGGACGGATACGGAAGCGCTCCGCACAATCCCTGCTCCAGTGACAACTATACGCCGTCCGGGCAGAGCGCGTGCGACCAGGCCACGAACCCTCCGGCCACCGTTCCCGCCTGTTCACTTTCAGGGATCTACCTGTCGGTGAATCCGTCGTCCCAGGAAGCGTGTCCCGGGGAGGGTGTCACTTATCCCGTAACAGTGCAAAATTATACCGGAGCGGCCGCGACATTCAATATTTCAGTTTCGGGCAACTCCTGGGCCGTAAGCGCCCCCGCGACAGTGGGGCCGGTCGCCGACAGCGGAACCTCGACATTCAACATAACCCATACGATAGATCCGGCCGCTGCGGACGGAGCGGCCGACACTCCCATGATAACCGCAGTCGATCAGGCGAACGCGGCGACCAGCGATTCGGCGACGTTCACAACTTCTGCCGGCATTGAATTCTGGCACACGATTCCCTCTTCTTCCCCATCTTGGCTGGGCGCGGGATATCCGTGCCGCGGGTGCACCGCCAGGAACGCTTCGGGGCAGTGGAACACGTATATTATAGGTGACACTTCGGGATCCGGCCCCGTAGGGTTCTGGGCCTACAATCATTCGACCAACGTCTGGAGCCAACCGGGGCCCTCGGGGCTTCCGGCGGACCGCTGGTCCCCGGGTTGGGCGTATGATCCGGATACGAACCTCTGTTACATGACGGGCGGAGCCAATACGCCCGGAGGCGGAACTTACAACACGGCTTACGCTTACGACCCCGTTGCGAACGCCTTTACGGCGCTGCCGAGTTTCACCACGATAAGAGATTTCCATAACTCATGGGTAGGCACCATCGACGGAACGAAATATCTTATTGTCGGCGGAGGAGTGAGCGGCGCATCAACATACCTGAGTTCGACTCAATGCCTCAACCTCAGCACCAGCACATGGCAGGCGGAGAACACGGTCATGCCGGCGTATTCGTTCGGAGCACGATGGGGTGCGGCCGAAGGGTTGACCGGCAGCCGGTTCTGGGTGGCCTCAGGAGCCGACGGCTCAGGAAACCTTGTCACATCCGCATATTACTTTGACGATTCGGACAACGCGTGGCACGCCGGCGGCGATGTCCCGACTCCGGTTTATCGCACGAACGGAGCAGTATCCGGTGGCGACTTTTACGTTATAGGAGGCTCCATCGGCGGGTTCTCTCCATCGGATGCCGTCCAACGCTACTCGGGAGGAACATGGGAAACCCTCGACCCGATGCCTCACAGCAGGATGGACCTAGTCTGCGGAGTCGGCGCCGATGAGAATATATGGGTCGTGGATGGATACACGACTGCAGCGGGGTCCGATTACGTGGATTACCTGGAGTTCTGCGAGGGAACGGGCGGATGCCCAACGATAACACTTTCCCCCGCGACACTTCCCGAACCAACCGTGGGTCTCGCCTACAGCCAGACGATAGCGGCGTCAGGCGGAACTGCGCCTTACACATACGAGGTGACATCGGGCGTTCTGCCGGCGGGCTTGACGCTTGATCCGGCGACCGGAGTCATTTCGGGGACGCCGACCTCGGCAGGCTCTTACACTTTCACCATAACGGCGACCGACGCGGCCGCCTGCACTGGAACGATAACCTACACGATGAACATGGGTTACGGGTGGAACCTGTCCGTCGTGGACGACGCGGGCCGCGCGAGCGCGTGCCTGAACACGGACACGGGCTACTACGCGTGGACGGTGCTGACGGGGTTCGGGGCAGGAACATACGTGGGGCGCTCCAACGTGACCTTTGCTTACAACACCTACTACTTCCAGAGTCCCATT
>MTKZ01011637.1_pt1 | contig 10649 bp, 9 predicted proteins | sample 1042781 | NCBI WGS metagenome assembly MTKZ01 (sample SAMN06212207, study PRJNA360539) | anaerobic digester metagenome | biome: Wastewater treatment plant; material: sludge; isolation source: anaerobic digester fed with sludge from wastewater treatment plant | place: Denmark: WWTP Viborg ...
GGATGCATGGTCAATGGTGCTGGCCTGGCCATGGCAACCATGGACCTTATAAAACTTTCTGGTGCTGAACCGGCGAATTTTCTGGATGTTGGTGGAGGGGCAACCACAGAAATGGTTAGAGAAGGATTCAAACTGCTTATTTCTGATAAAGAAGTTAAGGTAATCTTTATCAATATATTTGGAGGGATATTACGATGCGACATACTTGCAAAAGGTGTGGTTGAAGCTGCCAGTGAATTAAATGTGACGCTGCCAGTCGTGATTCGGCTTGAAGGCACAAATGTTACAGAAGGGCGTAAGATTCTTACTGAGTCAGGCTTGCAATTTACAGTTGCATCCTCCCTTGGAGACGCGGCAGCGAAAGTGACTCTTGCATTGCGAGACAGTTTTAAATTATAGGTGCGGGGGATTTTTAATGTTTTTACCCAGTGCTTTATGTGCCATAAGGGTTCGATATGAGTATACTGATTGATCAAGACACAGGAGTCGTCATTCAGGGTATTACCGGTGGGGAAGGTGCATTTCATACCAGGCAAATGAAGGAATATGGAACAAAAATAGTTGCCGGTGTGACCCCTGGGAAGGGCGGCCAAAAGTTCGATGATGTTCCCATTTTTAACACTGTCAGAGAAGCTGTGGAAAATACAAAAGCGAATACATCTGGTATTTTTGTGCCCCCGGCATTTGCTGCAGATGCGATAATGGAGGCTGTTGATGCAGGTCTAGAAATAATTGTTTGTCTTACAGAGGGAATTCCTACCCTCGATATGATTGCTGTTAAGCAGTTTATGAAAGGTTCAAACTCAAAGCTCATAGGCCCTAACACACCGGGTATTATATCACCGGGAAAGTGCAAAGTTGGAGTTATGGCTGGGTATATTCATACGCCGGGACGGGTAGGTGTGATATCGCGGAGTGGCACCCTTACTTACGAAGTGGTCGATCAACTTACGAAGCTTTCTATTGGCCAATCAAGCTGCGTTGGTATTGGTGGGGATCCTGTAATTGGTATGACTTTTGTGGAAACCCTAAACCTTTTTGAGAAGGACAAGGATACTGATATTGTTGTAATTATAGGAGAAATAGGTGGTCATGCAGAAGAGGAGGCCGCAGACTTTTTTAGAAAGAATATGTCAAAACCGGTTGTAGCTTTTATCGCCGGTGTTACGGCGCCCCCCGGAAGAAGAATGGGGCATGCAGGTGCTATTGTGACAGGAGGCCAAGGAGGTGCACGGGAAAAGATTGATATCCTCGAGAAGGCCGGTATCACGGTGGTCAAGAACCCTTCTGAGATTGGTGAAACAGTAGCCCGAGTTCTGGCAGTGAGAAAATCCGCATACAGACTTTAAAAGAGAGCACATTGTGGATGGAAGTTCTCAGTTCACAGGTAACATTGATTACAATAATTCGCATAATCCGCAGAAGTTTTACTGAAGGCCAAGGGGTATTAGATTAGATGGATTATTCTATATTTTCAGGAACAATGGCAGACATGACCTATCTGCAGATTGAGGAAGCAGCACGAAAAAAACATCCTGTGCTTTTCCCTATTGGAGTTATTGAAGAGCATGGACCCCACATGTGCCTTGGCACTGACGTATATCTTGCATATAACCTGGCAAAAGACGTACAAAAAGGCCTTCGCGTCTTTCAAGTAGAATCAATTATAGCACCGGCATATTATTGGGGTATCAATGCTGCGATGAATGGATTTGCCGGTTCATTTTCAGTTAAACCAGAGACAATGGTCTCTGTTTTGTTCGATCTCCTAAAGTGTTTGAAAAATTGGAGTTTTGAGTATGTTTTCCTGTTAAATGTACATGGTGATTTTGAACACAACCTTGCAATGACGGAAGCAGTAAGAAAGGCATATGATGAATTGAGGTTAAGGGCATACTCCATTGTTCCCGAATTTTTTCGACAAAGAGCTAACATGAGTGGGAAAGAACCATACATCATTCTTTATGACGTGGAATTCAATAAGTCCTCCCCATATCTGGATATCCATGCTGGGGCCTTTGAGACGAGTCTCATGGTGGANNGGGGCCAGGGAAGTAACCCCTCTCGGGTATCTTGGTGACCCATCAGCCATTGATGTCCGGGCGGCCAGTGAATCGAATGAAAAACTGGTCAATGAAATTGTGAAAGCCATAAATACAACTCTGACAAAAGAATGAATCTGCTTTGTGTCTGTCCAGGAGCCCTTATTTGAATCTGAAGTTTAATTTTTGGGAGCTAACTGACTAGTCATCATTGTAATTTTTTCAGGCATCAGGTCTTCCTTGCAATATTCAGGTAAATAAGATTAATTAATTGTAACTAACTATAATACAGGTGATACATGGACCCGAATAGAATTGGTTTACAGTCGTCAGCACTCCAGGTTAACCTTGAGCGAACTGCGGCTCAGGTTGAAATCCCTACAGAATATCTTCCCCTATTAGAGGTTGTCAAAAATCACTATGGTTTGTTTAAAAAAACCCATGAACTCCTGATAGAACTGAATCATCCTTTTGTCAACTGGAATTATGTCCTTCAACAGCTGAGAACCATATCAATTGGCGATTTTTATGAGTACAACAGACATGAAAATGGCCTGCAAGCAATGAAAATTATTCTTCAGATTTACGAAAGCGTTATGCAACGGGCCGTCAATGAGGAGTTAAGAGAGAACGCAGTACGGTATCTTTTTGATTATCTTGATACAATTATATCTAATAGCGGTGAGTATCTTGTAAGAAATATTGTGTTAGTGCCTCAGGTGATAGAATCCCTCCTAGCCATTTTCGACAGTGAAGGTTTCATCCTAAAAAAGAGTTCTGGTTATTTCAAGAGAATGCTGAAGATGCTTTTTGAGCATGGTGTTCAAATACCCCTGGATTCACTTACAATGCTTTTGTACAAGGTGTTTAAAAGCACTTATCAGTTTTGGCTTATGCAACCGGATCCTTCAGGATGGCTCCATGAGGAAGATGAGACAGAGGATGCTATCAAGGTGTTTGGTGAGCTTATCTTCCCCCTGAGTCATGAACACCTTCGCTCACTCATAGAAAAAGTTGAAAACATTAACGCCTCCCTGTTAACGCAGCCAGAGAAAGCTTGCGTTGCGTACACCGATTTACCGGATTACTGGCAGATTGTAAACGGATACCTCATGATTGCCGATGAGCTTGAGAAATCGAGTGTATTTGCAGGGCGGCAGAATTTTGTTAAGCTTGATTTTCTCTTCAATATCATGGGAATGCCTAGCCTTTCGGACATTCATGCAAGCTCCCTGAGAGAGATTAACCTTTCCCTGAGGATGGCTTTCAGGGAGAACAAAAACGAGAATCTCGAGGAATTTGTTAGAAGAGTCTTCGCTCTATTAAAAAAAAGTGCGGGTAGACACGAGTTCCGGAGCGCTGTTATTGATTGCATTACCACTATTGCAAAGGAGGTCTTCAGCCAGAACAAGCACCCCCTTGTTGATACATTTATTGAGGAAACCATCTTATTTGGATTCCAGTATCCTGAAGTCAAAGGTTCTACGGCTGAGTGGCAGGTCCAGGTAAACCCGGCCCACATTCTGAATGTACGGTCTTGGCTCGGTATTATAGCAATGAAACCAAGATGGACTAAGCGACTCCTCTCAGCGTTGATTATCAACCTCAAGCTGGGAGGTATTTTTGTTCGCGACACTGATCTCATTCAGAAGGATATTTCTGCTTTGCTGAACTCTGATATAGGCCCGGCATACAACCTTACAAAACAACTTTTGAGAATTTTTCCAGTCTATTTCAGTGAAATAGGGGCGGAAGGTGAATTGAGAGATATATCGACCAAGGTTGATGAACTCTCATTCAGAAATGATAAACTTATAAATTTTTTGCGAAAACAATCTCATGTTGAGAGCAACAGCCTGCTTGTAGGTTTTGTAGAGAATGCTTTTCTTTATTGGTATTCAGGTGATAAGGATATCCTTAAAAAAGACCTGCCAAATGAAGTGTATGATCAGATTGCCAATTCCGGAGAGTATTTTGATGGGCTTCACTCCATATTCAAATATATTATGGTGAAGGCGAACAACGATCCTGCAATCTTACTCAGTTGGGATAGAGCCAAGGCACACAAAGAAATTTATGGCATCAGAGGGGTTTCTTTAAGGGATAAAGAGCGGGCACTACTAATGATTAGGTTTTATCAGCTTCTCCATAAAAAATACAATCCCCAACATACCGAGCTCTTGAAAGATCTTGAATCAAATTATGTTTTTGATCGTTCTCAAGTTAAGGCGTTGCAACGATCACTGAAGAGAAAAAACTTTACCAGGAGTCTTTCGATTATACTCGACTTTCTTGGCTTACTGAAAGAGAAAATACTTTCGCCGCAAAAGACTGAATATTTTGAGAACATTTACCACAAAAGACATATTGCAGCAGGTATCCCTTCAATGTATGGTACCTATCATGAGGAAAAATTCGAAGCTGTTGGTCTTTCCCTTCGTCTGGAAAGTCTCGCAACGTTCCTGTTTGAAGAATTGATCAGATCGATGAACCTCAAGTTTATTACCAAGAGCACACTGATAATGATACATGATTGCCTTGGCCTCTATATCAGAGCACTCGAATTGGAAGGCATAGCAACAGAAGGTCTCGTGGCAAAAATCAAGTATGTCACAAGTGCATTGCAGGTAAAAATGTTTTCTGTAGACCAATATATAGATATATTCCGTTTTATTTCAAAGGGCATCCAGCACATTATCCGGGACTACTATGTCGATGCCCATCGCCTGAATCTTCCCATTATAGTAAAACAGCTTATAGAAGCCCAAAATGATGGCCAACACCAGGCACAGGAACAACGACAAGAAGAGATTATTTACCAGTATTCAGAAAATTTTGTCCGAGGAATGATTTCAACTGCCTTTGGTCTCCAGGTACTGGACAATCTTGTGAACGGTGTTATTGAGACTTTGAATGCAGAGCTTGAACGTTTCAAGGACAACAAACAGATTCTCAACCTTGTTATGGCCTATAGCCCTGATCTGGCAATTTCATCAATTTACCAGCGAAATAAACAACTTGACAACCAGATATTGCTCGGCAACAAAGGGTACTTTCTAAAAGAGCTCGCTTCTTTTGGGTTCCGCGTTCCACCGGGTTTTATCCTGACTACTGAGATATTTAGAGGATATGATGCTGTTGTGGGTTATAAGTATATTTTCAAGGACCTGACAATCAGGATTAACCGTGAAATTGCTGAACTTGAGAAGATAATGGGATCCAGATTTGGAGATCCCCGTAACCCGTTGCTTCTCTCTGTCAGGAGCGGAGCAACCATATCCCTGCCTGGGATGATGAATTCTTTCCTCAACGTGGGAATTAACGAGGATATTGCTGAGGGACTTGGAAGGAGGAGGGGACATCAATGGGCAGCTTGGGATTCTTATCGTCGATTTCTGCAAACCTGGGGGATGTATCAAGGTTTGAAAAGAGATTTTTTTGACGATATCATGAATAGTTTTAAAACCAAGTATGATGTGAAAAAGAAGATACAGTTCAAGCCTGATCAGATGAAGCGAATTGCACTTGCCTACAAAGGGAGGATGGCGGAAAAGGGGATTAATGTGGCTGACAATCCCTTTGTTCAGTTGCGGGAAGCCATTTTGCAGGTTTTTGCATCGTGGTACTCGGAACAGGCCAAGATATATCGCCATCAGATGCGTTTGTCTGATGAATGGGGGACTGCGGTTATAGTTCAGGCAATGGTATTCGGCAATCTTAATGCGAACTCAGGGTCTGGCGTCATCTTCACAAGAAATCCAAAGGGTACCTCAGCTAATGTCAGTTTATCTGGTGATTTTATTTTTGGAGTACAAGGTGATGATATTGTTTCTGGTCTGGTCATCACTTACCCAATCTCAGAAAAACAGCGACTGGCAGAAAAAAGAGCATTTGAAATTTCATTGGAGAATAAATTCCCCGAGATTTACAATGAACTGGTAAGGCTGTCAGAGATTTTAATATATGAAAAAGGATTTAATCACCAGGAGATAGAGTTTACATTTGAGAATTCAACACCGGATAAGCTCTATATCCTGCAAACACGAGATATGGTTCAGAGACAAACAAATAAAGTAAAGCGTTTTAAGGATACAGAGGCTCTCCACAAGTCGTATCTCGGGACTGGCATTGGTGTCAGTGGTGGTGCCTTGACCGGAAAAGCCGTCTATTCAGAAAAGGATATAAAACGTTTTCGAAAAAGTGAGCCTGAAACACCACTGATCCTTATTCGACCTGATACAGTACCAGATGATGTTGGAATACTTTTGCAAGTTGAGGGTCTATTGACTGCACGTGGAGGTGGCACCTCGCACGCTGCAGTTACAATCCCCCAGCTCGATAAGGTGGGCGTTGTCGGCTTTAATAAGCTACAGGTGTATGAAACGGATGGATGGAGTCTGGTTGATGGCCTGAAGATAAAGAGTGGCGATTTTATAGGAATAGATGGATGGAGCGGCGCTGTTTACCTGGGAAAAAATGAGTCAGAGTCTGAGGAATCGTATAATATAACCCTCTAAGCACAGCCTGGATTCTCATGCGTCAAATTTTGAGGCACAAATGCCTATAATTTTTTGTGATTGAAGGAAGAAGACTGATTTTTGAACAGTTTTCATGGTGGTTTGCTTGGTTTTCGGGTTGCAACTTCCAGGATATTAATACCAGGTATTTGCAACCCGAAAAATTATTTAAAGCAAATTTTTATGCACGTGGACCGTTAGATCCCCCATCCTGTTTGTGTAGCTTCCGTATTCATTGTCATACCATCCAAAAATTTTAGCGTGCACAACAGGTACTCGCAATGTTTTTGATTCCATAACCTGTAGAGCCTTTGCAGAAAAGTTAGGAATCTGGGTAAGGTCTACATTGATGAATGCAGTGCGTGAATGGTTGAACTGACCCTCAATAATCACCGCAGCGTTAATGCCGATAAGGTCAGTAGAGACATTCTGTTCAGTTGTATAGATGAGAAGATGCTCGGGGTTGCTCTCGTACGTTTTTTTGTAAATATCGTTGATTGCTTTGGTATTGATGGCTGCTGAAGTGCCATCAGCATTCATCTTTGTCTGAAATGTAACATTTAGGATAATGAGTGAAAGCGTGTTGGTTGGTATCCTGATTGAGTCTGCCATAAAACCAATATTCTTAACCTCTGGGATAACCTGTCCCAGAGCCTCTGCAGCATTGGTTGAGGTGAGAATAATGTTGTTTAAGATACTCCTGTTTTTTCTAAGATCCTTTTCACCTGCTTTGGGAACACTGTCAAGAACACTTTGAGAGTTTGTAACTGCGTGAACCGTCGACATTGAGGCAGTTAAAATGGTATTCGTCTTCTCATTTTCGAGAAGCGGTTTTACCATGTGTGCGAGGCCGGTTGTGGTGCAAGATGCTGCTGAGACAATCTGGTGCTTTTTTTGATCAAATGCAGAATGGTTAATTCCATAAATCAGGGTTACACAATCAGCTGGCGTGGACAATGCTTTATTTTTTATCTTAAAGGCAGAAGAATTTATTACTGCTTTTGCACCTTTTACGAGGTGGCCTCTGATAGAACCCTTGGAATCGTCCGGCTGTACTGTAGGATCTTTGAATTTTCCTGTACAATCTACAACGAGGTCAACATTGTAATCGCGCCATGGAATATCGACCGGGTTTCTCGCTTCTCGAAGGATGGTCACTGGGATCCCATCGATAACCAGTTTGCCCTTCTTTTCATCTTTGATTTCTATAAGACGTTCTGATTTTATTCCGTAAAGAAACCGATGAAGAAGGCCGTAGGTTGCATCCTTCTCTATCATCTGTGCAATCGACTGCAGGCCTGTACCAGATTCCCTTCCAAGATTAACGATGATTTCTTTAAAATACTTTCGACCGACGTGATGCCACAGTGTTAGCTTTCCAATTCTTCCGAGACTGTTGATTCCAAGAGTTGGTGGCCGATTTTCAAAAACCTTTGCCCTTGCCATGATGTCTTACCTCCTTGTCTCCGTGAACGGGAGAGTTGTAGTGGATTTGGGTATGTATTGGTTTTGATACGATGGAGATATTCTGTAAAACCCGAGCACGGCCCATTTGAATCTGATAAGCCATATCAATGTACTCGTCGATGACACTGTTCATCATCCTTTATTAAATGTGAATTTTATCACAAAACGTTATAAAAGTCAACTGTTTCAGTCATGCCCGGTTTTGCTGTATTCTATCCATTCTCACTGTTGTATGGGGTAAAGTTGTGATATAATTTTATCATTACTGTGAAGGGGAGGATGCAATGGCGTTCATTAGAGAGCCATCGGTAAGTGGCACATTTTACCCTGATAATCCAAAAATTCTCAAGAAAACCATAGACGATTATCTCCAAAATGTGATTTTTGAACCATCGAATAAAGAGGTCATCGGTCTTCTATCTCCCCATGCAGGATATATATACTCCGGTCAAGTAGCAGCCTATGGTTACAAGGCAATTATGGGCTCCCACTATGATACAGTGATCGTCATAGCTCCCAGCCATAGGAGCCATTTTGAAGGCAGCGCAACAATTGTAAAGGGAGGGTATCGCACCCCACTGGGGGTTGTTCAAATCGATGAAGAACTGGCCGGTGAGATAGTTAGCCTTAAAACGGTTGTTTGGCCTGATATAGATGCCCATAGGGATGAACATTCCCTCGAAGTTCAGGTTCCCTTTTTACAGGTGATACTGAAAAATTTTAGGTTGTTGCCTCTCATCTTAGGGTCTCAGGAGCCATCAGTGTTTGTGGCCCTTGTTGATACCCTGTATCGATCAATCAAAAAAACCAACAGAAAAGTTCTTGTTGTGGGCAGTACTGATTTGTCACATTATTACCCATATGCAGAAGCCGTCAGGTTAGATACAGTGGTGAAGCAACGTCTTCAATCCTATGACATAGAAGGACTCCAGGATGATTTTTACAAAGGGACATGTGAAGCATGTGGAACGGGCCCTATTTTGACCACCATGATGCTTTCAAAAAAACTTGGAGCTTCCTATGCTAAGGTTCTGAAATACGCAAACTCAGGTGATGTTTCCGGAGACAGGAGCGGTGTAGTTGGGTATATTTCATGCATTTTCACCATCAACAACCAGTGAGAAACGGAGAAATTATATTGAACCTTTCGAATGAAGAAAAGAAGAAGTTGAAAGACCTCGCACGGGATGCCATAGAATGTGCATTGTTCGGTAAGGAGCAATGTGAAATAGAACTATCGGAAAAATTAAAAGAAAAGGCAGGTGCATTTGTAACACTTAAAAGCAAAGGTGAGTTGAGAGGGTGTATCGGTCATATTAGCGCTTCCATGCCGCTTTCTGATGTGATTGAGAAGATGGCAATAGAGTCAGCGTTTCATGATCCTCGATTCTGTGCTCTACGAAAGGATGAATGGAAAGATATTGACATAGAGATATCGGTTATATCACCTATGCGTCAGATTAAAGATATAGAAGAGATTGAAGTCGGAGTTCATGGTCTATACATTGTAAGGGGAGGGTATTCTGGCCTTTTGCTCCCTCAGGTTGCAACAGAATATCATTGGGACAGAAAAACGTTTTTGGAATACACCTGTTACAAAGCAGGGCTTTCAAAAGATTCGTGGAAATCAAATGATGTTAAAATCTATATCTTTTCTGCTGAGGTGTTTTAATTTACTTGTTTGGCCTTTACAGAAAAGATTGCCATAGAAAGGATACGGGATGATCAATGGGAGTATGTTGATAGAAGATGCCGTGAGTAAGTACCCGGAAACCATCCCTGTTTTTGAGAAGTTTGGCTTTGGGTGTTTGGGGTGTCAAGCAGCTTTGTTTGAGAGCATAGAGCAGGGTGCGAAAGTCCACGGGATAAACGTGGAAGCTCTCATAACAAGCCTCAATAAAGCCATCGCGAAACGCTGTACCATAACTTGACTCTGAATTCTGTTTTCTGACAATACTCACATATGAAAATGTTTTTAGCTATAATTTTGGCTGCTGGAACTTCAAGCAGGCTGGGCTTCAATAAGCTGACCGTGTTTATAGATGGGGAATCAGTTATTCGGAGAAGCGTAACACCATTTCTCATGGCTGAAATTGACAGGATTTTGGTTGTGACGGGAAATGACAGCGAGAATGTTAAAGAGCAGCTTGAAGGATTACCAGTGAGCTTCATTTACAACCCTTGCTACAAGAAAGGGATGTCCAGTTCAATTAAAACGGTGACACCATTCCTTGAAGGCTCAGAAGCAGTTCTTTTTCATCTCGGAGATAAACCTTTTGTCTCATCTCACAGCATAAAGACTGTCCTTAATACCTTTAGAGCCGGGAAGGCTAAGATTGTCTTACCGCGTTTTGACGGAAAAACAGGACACCCTGTCATGATCAGCACTAAACTGCTCGAAGATGAAATCGGAAACCTGCATGGAGACAGGGGACTCAGGGAAGTTATAGAAAAATACAAGCAAGATGTGGTATTTATAGAAGGTGATACTGGAAACTTGTTTGACATAGACACTATCCAGGTATTGGACCAACTCCGTGAAAGAGGTTACACAATTGAAGAAAATAAGCGTTGAAAAAGCACTTGGGATGACACTTGCTCATGATATAACAGAAATAGTACC
>MTKZ01000045.1_pt1 | contig 10647 bp, 8 predicted proteins | sample 1042781 | NCBI WGS metagenome assembly MTKZ01 (sample SAMN06212207, study PRJNA360539) | anaerobic digester metagenome | biome: Wastewater treatment plant; material: sludge; isolation source: anaerobic digester fed with sludge from wastewater treatment plant | place: Denmark: WWTP Viborg ...
GCTCAAGCACTTAATTTGCTTGCGGATTTTGATTCTTCAACCTCCAATATTGTTTCCGGAATAACATCTCTTTTACAAGGACTGGAACTGATTGTGGATTATACTGATGGGGATTTAACAACCCTTTATAAAGGCAATGAGATTAACCTTTACAACGAACTTTTCTATCGTCTGAACCGCTTACCCGAAACCCTCAGCCTTAAATTTGCCAATAATGAGATAGACCTTACAGCCAAGCAAAGGGAACGCAAAACGGTTTCTCTTGCCGTAAGTTACAATAAAAACGGAAAAGAATATCCCTGCTCTAATTTTCCTGTATGCTTCATTTTCAGCAGTGGAAAAGGCGAAATCATTCCCTATACTACAACTGATGAAAATGGCAAAGCGGAATTTATTATCAACCGCATAACTTCTTTCAGCAATCCTCAATTCATTGAAGCTAAACCGGATAAAGATTTCTGGCTGGCAGGAAGAGAGAATACTGTAGTTAAATCTATGTTTAATAATCTGCGCTTTATGCCTGCTGCTATAAAACTAAATGTCCGCCATCCCAAGGCCTACCTTGAATATAGTTTTGATAACACTCCGGGAACTGACTTCCGCAATATTTTAATTAAGAAACTGCAGGACTTGGATTTGGAGGTTACCGAAAACCAAAACGCCAGCGACTGGACATTCAAAGTTAATATCTATAACCGTAGTAGTAATTATCTGCCCCTTCTCAATCAATATTCTGCCACCGCTGATGCCTATATAGAATTGCTTCAAAGCAGCAACGGTAAAAGTATCTATAACACTAACTTAACCGGAATTAAAAGCACTGCTTCTTTACCCGAAATTGCCAGGAAAATGAGTGAATTGAATGCTGTAAATGAGATTTGTGATAAAGTAATGTTTATGCTGGTGGAACAATATATTATGTTTTAGAGTGCTGGAGTAGTTTACGGAAGATTAATATCTTGTTCTTCCACTTTCTGTGTAAGGGCTAATTTACACTTTGATAACCTTGCTCCAGGCAAAAAAATGTTTTTAAAGTGCTAATGTCTCTTGACTCTAATTGCAATTAAAATTCCAGCCAGCAATCCTCATTGATATCCGATGGCTTGTCTCCGGTTTTAATCTGCTTTTTCTCTGCTCTGATAAAATACAGATATTCACTCTTCCAGTTCCAATTAAGGGTTTTTCCTATCTCAGCAATGTTCTCAATGGCATCTTCAGTAAGATAAGCAATTGCTCCACATTGGATATAGATAACTCGGGAAAGGTCGTTTTCAAAAGAGATTTTAAGTGCAGAAGAAGGTTCAGGAACCAGAAAATACTGTCTCCGGGAATCCATAAAAAGAGAGGCATTAGCTATTTCCCGAGGATAATTAAAGCATAACTTCCGAAATTGTTCATCTACAAAAATAAGATCTCCGCTTTCCAAGCCAAAACCTTTTTGCATCAAGTCCTTCATTGCAATTGCTCCGGATTTAAGATCAATGCCGTTTTTTTGCAAGCCCTTATCCCAAAAGTATATTTGCCTGGGTTTGGGCATAGGAATAAAACCTAACAGACGCAAACATTTAATATTTCTCATCCAGGCATTTTCCCGGTAGCGGGTAAAAATTAAGCGGATATTATATTCTGAAAGGTCTTCCGCTCCCAATTTCAAAGCTAGATAAGCATTGTTGTCATCCAGTTCCAAACGGTGAAAAGTAAGCTGATAATTGTCATTACTTTCAATTTGCAAATTTTGCCAGGAACTGCTGGTTAAAGAATTGAGCCAGGAAATTAATGGAATACCTTGCCAGGTCTCTTCTTTTTGACCACCATCTTTATCTCTAACAGTAATGAAAGTAACAAGCTTTTCCTGGTTTAAGTCCTCTTTGGTAATTTCTTTTACCTGCCCTTCTGGTAAATATACTTGAAAAGCCGAAAGCTCCAGAATTATTAACAGCAGACACAGGAATAAATAATATTTACGCATTTCTTCATCCTTTTTATACAAGCTATATAGAGAATATAATTCATAGAACAAAAAAGACAAATTGAGTGTTGGCGTGCGGGAGTGCAAAGTGGTCAGGAGTCATTTGTGCCTTGATAACTTCCTCCTTGGAAATAACCTTTGGGGCAACTATGACTTATGACGGCAGGAGAACAAAAAAATCAAATCTGCGAAATCTGCGTAATCTGCGAAATCTGCGTGAAATAATAAAGTTCGGGGTTGACAATTTTACTTGCTTTGGATTTTTGGTAAAATGCCGAGTGTAAATTCCTAACCTGTATCCAGTATGGAATTGCACCATAGGGTATAATTGGAAACGATTATGCCTCCCGTATTTGGAAAGGCAACAGGGAAATAAATAAATTCATCCCTGTATGCCTCTATAGTTTATTATGGAGGAAAAATGAAAAGATTTAGCGTGCTTTTACTCGCACTCCTTACACTGTTTATATTTGCCTGCAGTGAAAAGGATGACAATCCAACAGACACTAATATTTATGGTTACAAACTGGAACAATTTATTCCCAATGCCACTTTGCATGATTTGGTTGATTCAACTGCCAGCGAAACCTTGAATTTTAGGGAGTTATTTGCTTATGAAATCGTTGCCAGTGACAGTTTCAGTCCTCGTGCTTCCATTAATGCCGGTTACGATTTAACCTGGAATTTCTTTAAAGTGGGCTATATTGTTCCAAGCGACAACAACCGAACCTGGTTTTCTCCGGAATTGGGACTTCCAAGCGCTTTCAAAGTAAAAAACACATCTTTATTTAATTTATACCGGAAAGTGGATGTATCTAGTGCTGATAAAACCAAAACTGCTGAGCTAAAAGGTTTAACAATTCATACTATCCCCAATTGGTATTCCGTGGATGAAGAAGCAATCAAACTAAGCGATTTGATTCAGGGTATTAGTTTATCCGATAGCAGCAGTATTCGTTTAATTGCTATAGATGACTATTATAAAGATTATACTCCGCAACAAATTGCTGAGGGCTATTATCTGCTGGATTCAGAAGTTACTACTTTTCCGGCTCTGAATGATTCTCTTACTAATTCCCAAAAGAAGTTTAAAAAACTGGCTAAGATAGAACTAACCAATGCCGGTTTACAAGATTACAATTTTCCCCTTACACCTCATGATAAAACAGATATAGCTATTCCTGTTCCTGCCAGCTTTAACGGCTACGAATCAACAATAATGACGGATTATTAAAGAAATTCTTCAACATAGAAGTGAAACGACTACAAACTATCCTGCCGCTGATTTTTGCCTGGATTGCGGTTGCCTTAGGCGCATCGGCAAAACAGGATTCACTGAAGACCTACACTCTTCCTCCCGTTTATGTAATTGTGGAAAAGCCCTCAGAGGCAATTGGTTCGTTATATACAATTAACAGTGAAGATGTAATAAATTCCCTCTCCTTGAGAGAAGCAATGCAAAAAAGCGTTGGCATCAGCGCTACGATTGGGACAAAAGACGAAAGCAATTTACGTTTACGGGGTTTCCGAAAAAACGAAATTAAAGTGATGGTGGATGGCAAACCTCTAAATAACGGCTATTTTGGCAATGTGGATATCAGCAAACTCTCTTTACTGGATATTGAAGAAATCCAGATTTTAAAGGGACCCGCTTCACCTCTTTTCGGCACAAATAATATGGGCGGGGTGATTAATATTATTTCCAAAGCCCCGCCTAAAAATTACTGGTTGGAATTGAATACAATATTCAAACGCTACAATACCAATGAAGTAAATATATCTACAGCGCATAGTTTTGACACCTGGAATTACCGGTTAGGTGTTTCTCGGGAAAAAACGAATGGCTTTATACTCTCTGAAAAATTTACTCCTACTCCTTATGAAGATGGAGGAGTTCGTAATAACAGTGATCAATGCCTGTATAATATTTTCGGCTCTCTGAACAGAGAACTATTAACCTTTCATAATATAGGAATGGATTTCGGCTACAGCCAAATGGACAAAAAGAATATCCCTTCTTCTATTTATGAACAACGCTATCGTCAATATCAGGACTGGATGCGTTATCATATCGGGTTACGGACAAAAATGCAGGTGAATGACTCCAGCACCTTAAACTTGCAGTTATTAAGTGATGGAAGTTCTGATCGTTATTTGGAATATAAAGATCCTGCTTATGAGAATTTAACTTTAGATTCTATGATGCATAATGCCGGTTTTGGTTTTCATTCCCGTTTTACGACAACATTTTCGGGAAATAAAAAACTGGATATTGGCTATAATTACGATTATCAAGTAAATACTAGGAAAGATAATGATTCTTATCTTTCTTGGACGGATTCATTTGTTCATATTCATCAAGCTTTCAGTCAATTTGAATGTTTAATTATACCTAAGCTATTGTTTACGATAGGAATTGGTATTAATAACAGAATCAATAGAGATAATAACAATTTTCAACCTCAATGGGAACCTGCTTTAGGAATTGTGTATGAAATAATACCTGATAGTGAAACATCTTTAGCTATTGGACAAAATACTTCTCATCCAACTATGCGTCAACTTTATTCAGCCAGTAAAGGGAATCCCGATTTGAAACCCCAAAATGCCCTGAAACTGGAAATAAATCATAATCAGGCACTTTGGCAGAACAAAATTTCTTTATCTTGCAGTGCTTATTTTAATGATACCAAGGACCTTATTGATTTATATAAAGGACGCTATGAAAATATCCATAAAGTGCAATCCCAGGGAACGGAAATTGGACTTAGCTATTCTCCTGCGAATTTTTTTCAGACCAGCGTAAATTACGCTTACCTGAGCTACCGGAAAAATAGCGATTATTATTTAACTGAGATACCAAAAAACTCAGTTGAATTATGCCAAAGATTTACATTACCAGGTAAAATTAATTTTATGATCTATAGTTCTTATAGAGATAGACGTCTTTCCCAAGATGATAGCGGGAGTTACCATACTTTAAATACATACTGGAAACACGATTTGCTAGGCATCTTCCCCTGGAAAATATTGGAACTATCTCTGGGAGTGGAAAACCTGTTGGATGAGGATTACCAAAGTGAATATGGTTATCCGGAACCAGGAAGAAACTTTTCTATAGCTCTGAAAGCTAAAATATAGATTAAGAGAGCAGAAAGGACGAAAGATCTGGAGAGCGTTTAGTTTGAGAGGGTCGGAAGGTTTAGAAGGTTGAGAGGGTTTAGAAGGTTGAGAGAGTCGGATGGGTGATGTCTCCGTCAACCATAAAACGACAAGATGTCGTTTTTCCGGTGGGCGAATACAATCCAGGATGAAATATAAGCCCCGAAGCGAAATATGGGAATACCAACAGAGAAAAAACTTGACAAATCTATGGTATTATATAAAAAGAACAAGTTAAATAGCAGCTTTTGTCAAGCTTGATGAAAAGGGAGTATGCTTTGCTTTTACAGAAGTATTTTGAGACGCGTTTGGAACTTATTGACCAGGAACTTAAAAACGCACTATCATTGGAAAACAAATATGCCACAGAGCTTAAAAAAGCAATGTATGAAGCAGTAATTCCTGGAGGTAAAAGATGGCGTCCATTACTGCTTCTTTCAATGTTTGAAATGCTTACGGGGTTTAAAAAACACCGTGCTTTTCCAGATGCTGTAAAATCGGCAGTAGCTATTGAATTGTTACATAATGGAGCGATAGTTCATGATGATTTGCCAAGTGTGATGAACAGAACACAGCGAAGAGCTCAGCCCGCGTTGCATATCAAATATGGAAATGCCATAGCTATTTTGGCTGCCGATGCACTTTACTCACTGGCTTATGAAATAATCAGCGAGCTTAAAAATCCGGAACAGGCGCTGGAAGCAATTCGTCTTATTTCTAATGCTACAAAAAGCTATGGAATGATTGGAGGACAGGTAGTAGCTCTTTCCAGCCGACATAAAGTGATGAAAATAAACACTTTGAATTATATTGATAGGAAAAAGGTGGGGTCTTTATTACAGGCAGCTGCTGATATTGCTTGTTTACTTGGCAAAGCTGATGAAGAAACTCATCAGGTTATGAGGGCTTATGCCTTGAATTTGGGAATTGCCTATCAAATGATTGAAGATATTGAAGCGGATTATTCTCGTGGTAGTGAGGGTTTGGATGATGAATACATTCCTGTTTCCAAAGCCAGTTATACAGCTCTGCTGGGTTTTGATAAAGCGCGAAAAACGGTAGAAAATATGCTTGCTGATGCGGTTAAAATGCTAAAGCCATATCCCAAAAACTCAATTTTACTGGAATTCGTAGCTATGATAAAAGAGAGATTACCCTGATCAATGATTGATATTCATACTCATCTGTTGCCTAATATTGATGATGGTTCAAAATCCCTTGATGATTCTCTGCGGCAATTATGGCAGATGACTGAAGGCGGAATAAAAAGGGTCTATCTAACTGCCCATTATTTTAGAGGTCATTACCAATACAGTCGTCAGGAATATGATGAGAAATTCAATACCATAGTAAATAAAGCAAAAGAGGCAGGAATAGACCTTGATATTCAGCCCGGATTTGAAATTTATTTACAACCGGATATTTTGGAGGATATAAAAACCCAAAATCTGACTCTGGGTAAAAGTTCTTATATCCTTTTGGAAAGTGATTTAAATGGTCTACCCAATGATTTTTATAATAATATCTTTCCCCTTTTACGAGCGGGTTATAAACCTATTTTAGCTCATGCAGAACGCTATGTAAGCATTATGCAAAAGCCCTCTCGTGCCGAAAACCTGATCTATCGCAATATTTATCTGCAAACCAATGCCGGAAGTTTACTTGGACTTTATGGAGATAAGGTTAAGTCCACTGCCTGGATTTTAGTGAATAAGGGCTGGACACATTTTATTGCTTCAGACGATCATATTCGCGGTAAATATCTTGCCTATTTTGAAGCGCGGAATAAGGTGGAAGAAATGATAGATAATCATACTGCTCATTTGCTTTTTTATGTTTTCCCTTCCTGCATTGCCAGCGGAGAAAATATCCCTTATGAATATGTTCAGGTTTACCGTCCTCACCATTCTCATCATCATCATAAACGCAGTTTAATAAAGAGGATTTTTGGCTAAATTTCTCATTACCGGCATTACCGGTTTCATTGGTAGAAATGTTTTAAGGGAACTGTTAGAGTCCTTTCCCGATTTTAATATTACCGCGTTAGTGCGTCCGAAGACAGATCCCTGTCGCTATAAAGAATTTGAAAAAACAATTCGGATTGTGGAAATTGATCTTGCTGATACCGCTAATTTAAAGGAATTCCTTTTTACCAATGAATTTGATACAATTTTACATATTGGTGCCTTACGAGGTGGCAGGAAATTTCCCAAAGAAACTTATCTCCGCAGCAATGTTTACAGCACAGGACAGATGGTAGAATATTGTCTTGCTAAAGATGCACGCTTGATTTATTGTTCTTCTGTTGGTGTTTTTGGAGCAATTCCTCAAGAACTTCCTGCCGGACCTCAAACCGAGAAAAACCCTGATAATTACTATCATTATACGAAAATAGAAGCAGAACGTATAATCAATCGGGCTATTTTAAATGGACTGAAAGCTGCCATTGTTCGTCCCAGTATTGCTTATGGAGAAGGTGACTTCGGTTTTCCTTATCAAATGGTAAAATTGGTAGATAAGCATCTTTTCCCGCTTATCAATAAACCGGTTTGGATTCATCTTTGTCATATTGATGCTTTGGTGAAGGCATTTCTATATCTTACAAGCAGGGATTGGAAAAGCGGACTTACACTTACAGTAGCGGATCGTGAACCAGTTCGTTTGCAGGCATTGGTAGATTTTATTTCCCGTCAGCTTCACGGAAAAAACTATCCCCGGGCTTTAAGATTAGATAGAATTTTTTTTGCCTGGGGTGAAAATATAGCTCGTCTTCTGAAAAATGAATTGTGGATTAGCCGTTTTGAACTCATTTCCAAAAGCTGGTTTTACGATGTAAGTGCTTATTATGATATAATGGAAAAAGAAGGTTACAAATCCCATTTCACCATCCCCGAATTGGAAATAACCATAAAGGACTATCAAAAACACTGATGGCAGTTCCAATTATTAATGACTGGACAAAATATTTTGACAATCCGGATGAAGGTTTGGGCTCTTCTTATGAACGCATTGTGCTAAATAAGTTGCTGGATTATGTTTGTAAGGTCTATAAAATTCAGTCCGCTCTGGAAACACCTTGTTTTGGCTTTACCGGAATAAGCGGTATAAATCTGTTAAATTTAGCACGACAAGGAATAAAGGTCTCTCTGGAAGATCATAATTTGGAACGCCTAGAAAAAATTCGGGAATTGTGGCAGGAATTGCGTTTGCATACCGATATCAAATATAACCCTGATTATGTGCAACTGGATTATCCCGAAAAGCATTTTGATTTGGGCTTCAATTTTTCCGCTTTATGGTTCACCCAAAACATAAAAAGTTTTCTTTCTGAATTCTGCAGAGTTTGCCATAAGGCAATCTTAATTTGTGTTCCCAACCGCAATGGAATTGGCTATAAAATGCAAATAAAGGATTATACCCCTGAGAAATATCCTTTTTTACATCCGGAATATCTTGACCTTGCTACTATCAGATACCTGATGAAACAAAATAAATGGCAATTGGAAGACGAAAACTATATTGACTGTCCTCCCTGGCCCGATATCGGAATGAAAAAAGAACTCTTTTTGAACCGCTTGCTGAAGAAACAGGAAATTCAGGAAAAGGATACCGAACCGGTTACAATTCTTTCCTATTATCAGGAAGAAGACAGTAAATTTGCGGAAAAGATGTTTAGATACAGTTTTGTGGAAAGGACTGCTCCCAAACAGTTTAAAAAATATTGGGCACATCATTATTATCTGCTCTTCACTCCGGAAAATAGTGAATGACGCGAAAAAATCGTAATTCTCTAATAATTGGGCTAATTATAGGCATTCTTTTGCTTGCTGCCTGGTTATATTATACCCCTTTAGATGAAATTAAATCCCAAATTGCAAAAGTCAATTATAATTGGGTTATAATTGCTTCCATAGCATATCTTTCTGCCTATTTTTTACGCTCTTTGCGTTGGCGTTTACTTATTCCTGCTCCGGCTAATCCTAAAATATTCAAAACCTGGTTATATGCTATGGCAGGCAATCTACTCAACTATTTAATTCCTATAAGAGCTGGGGATTTTGCTCGTGCTTGGTTTATTAAAAGAAATTATCATCTTCCCTATTTTAAAGCATTGCCTTCAGTATTTGTAGATAAGGTCTTTGATACCATTGCCATTTTATTCATCATCATTGTTTTACCTTTCACTACAATTAAACTCAGTACACCGATGCTGATTTTACTTTGTTTATTGACATTGATTTTTATTGTGGCTTTTGCTATCTTGCTTGCTTCGGTGTGGAAAAAGGAATTGGTAGTGAAGATTATTACCTCTCTTATTTCCTGGTTACCCCAAAAAGCAAAAACAAAAGTAAACCCNNGGGATTTTATTGGATGGGATTTATTTTTATTTGCTTTTCAGAGCTTTCGGTATATTATATCCTTTTACTTTGGTTTTATTCGGCTACACATTAATAAATCTTTCCTATGCCATTCCTCAACCTCCTGCTCAACTTGGCAGTAATGAATGGATGATGATTATTATTTTTAGTATTGGATTTGGATTGACAAAGACCACTGCCTCGGCAATTATGGCTTTTGGACATATTTTAACAGCTGGATTAATGAGTTTATGGGGCATAATTGCTTTCGCAGTTCTTGGTCCTGAACTCTTTTTCACCGTTATTAAAGGAGATAAAATAAATGACTAAAGAAGAACTGATACAAGATATTACTGCAATGCAGGGCTTGAAAGAATCCCTGTTAAATGAAATACATAATGTTATAATTGGTCAGGAAAGAGTTCTAACAGATGTCCTTATCGCCCTTTTTGCCAATGGGCATATCCTACTGGAAGGAGTTCCGGGATTAGCTAAAACCTTGCTTATTTCTTCTCTGGCAAAAGCACTTTCCCTGTCTTTCAGCCGGATTCAATTTACCCCTGATTTAATGCCTTCCGATATTACCGGAACGGAGATTTTAGTGAATGACCCTGTTACCGAAAAAAAACATTTTGAATACATCAAAGGTCCTATTTTTGCCAATATTATTCTGGCAGATGAAATTAACCGAACACCTCCTAAAACACAGGCAGCTTTATTACAAGCAATGCAAGAATATGCTGTAACCAGTGGAACCGTTACCCGACCTCTAAGTAAGCCCTTTTTAGTGATGGCAACTCAAAACCCCATTGAACAGGAAGGAACTTATCCCCTGCCCGAAGCACAGTTAGACCGTTTTATGTTCTTTATCAATATTGATTATCCTACTTTGGAAGAAGAACTGCAAATTGCTGAAAGCACTACCGGGCTGGATAATCCTGTAATTACACCTCAGTTGACAGGTGAACAAATAATATCTTTACAACAGGCAGTGCGTTCCCTTCCCGTTAGTGATCATGTATTAAAGTTTGCTGTAAATTTAGTCAGAAAATCACGTCCTAATACAGATGATGCAGAAAAGGAAATTAAACAATGGGTTGCCTGGGGAGCAGGACCTCGTGCTTCACAATATCTGATTTTGTCTGCCAAAGCCAGAGC
>MTKZ01038566.1_pt2 | contig 10647 bp, 10 predicted proteins | sample 1042781 | NCBI WGS metagenome assembly MTKZ01 (sample SAMN06212207, study PRJNA360539) | anaerobic digester metagenome | biome: Wastewater treatment plant; material: sludge; isolation source: anaerobic digester fed with sludge from wastewater treatment plant | place: Denmark: WWTP Viborg ...
ACCTCGGTTTTTTGCCCCGCCGACCAGTAGTCCCAGTAGTCGATGTCGTGCGAAAGCGAGACGCAGAAACGCCGCGAGCCATGCCAGGAAATCTCGCGGATGAACTGCGGCAGGTAATTTCCCATTGCGAAAAGCAGCATCTGGCAATAAACATCGACGACCGGAACCTCCGTGAAATCCCATCTATACTGCAGCGACTGGCGAAAATCCACGCGGCCGCGGCGCTGGCCATGGAAGCAGAGAATATATTCATGCCAGCAGGAAAGGAAATAAAAACCGCTGGCGACGATGTCCTTACGGATGACAACTTTTTCCGGATTGAACGAGAAAATCGCGCCAGGTTGCGAAAACAGGAAGGGTATGTATTCCTTTTTGAACAGGCAGAAATTTACCTGGTCCAAAGGGTACAATTCCCGCTGGGTAAAGAACTCCGCAGTGTGCTCGTCGTAATGGATCTTTATGGGGTAATCCCTTCCCGTTTGCGGTCCGTAATACAGGTGCGCGCCCTCGTAATGCTTGCCGTAAACGAACATCGGATTCAGCCGCAGCACATAGCAGTAGGTGCGCAAAACGAATTCCGCCTTGGGCAGGTAATCCGCCGGCAAATTCAGCAGAATGACGATGTTGGGATATTTATCCACTTCAGCCCGGAATCAGGATTTCTGGCTGTCTTTGGCCAGGTTCTGTTTATTGCCTTTGTTTTGCGGTTGGCCCGGCAGCAGGATCAGGTCCAGCACCTCATGCACATTGTCCACAAAGGTGAATTCCATGTCCGCCAAAATATCGGGAGGAAAATCCGCCAGGGATTCCTTGTTTTCCCGCGGCAGGATCAGCTTGCGGATGCCGGCGCGCTTGGCGGCCAGCATTTTTTCCTTGAGCCCGCCGATCTCCAGGACCTTTCCCGTCAGGGTAACTTCGCCGGTCATGGCGATGTCGTGTTTGACCTTCCGGTTCGTGAAGAGCGAGGCCAGCGCCGTAGTCAGCGTGACACCCGCGGAAGGCCCGTCTTTGGGAACTCCGCCGGAGGGCAAATGGATGTGGATGTCGTATTTTTCGAATTCCTTGGGATCGATCTTGTATTTCTGGTAATTTGCTTTTAGATAGCTGACCGCGATGCGGGCCGATTCTTTCATCACTTCGCCCAACAGGCCGGTGACAATGATCGCTCCCTTGCCCGGCATGCGGATGGCCTCGCAGACCAGGATCTCCCCGCCGTAGCCGGTCCAGGCGACACCTGTGGCGACGCCGATCTCCGGTTTGCGGTTGGCGATCTCGAGCGAAAATTTCCGCGTGCCCAAAAAGTCTTTTACGTTCTTGTCCGTGATGATCCAATTTTGCTGTTTGCCGTCCGCCACCGCTCGCGCGATCTTGCGGAAGACCGATCCGATGCGGCGTTGGAGGTTGCGTACTCCGGTTTCGCGCACGTAATAGCGGATGAGTTCCTGCAAAGCTGATTTGTGGAAAGTGATCTTCTGTGCGGAAAGGCCGTTGGCGTCCTGTTCCTTTGGAATGAGGTAATGTTTGGCGATCTCTATCTTGTCGTTCTCAAGATAGCTGGTGAACTCGATGATCTCCATCCTGTCGCGCAGAGCGGGCGGGATGGTATCCAAGCTGTTCGCTGTGGTGATGAACATCACTTCCGAAAGGTCGAAAGCCAGATTCAGGTAGTTGTCCATGAAGCTGTGGTTTTGCTCCGGATCCAGCACTTCCAAAAGCGCTGAGGCCGGATCGCCGCGGAAATCGCGACCGAGTTTGTCGATCTCATCCAGCATGAAAACCGGATTCGCGGTTCCCTGGCGCTTGATCTCCATGATGATCTTGCCTGGCATGGCGCCGATGTAGGTGCGACGATGGCCGCGGATCTCGGCCTCGTCGTGGATCCCGCCCAATGACAGGCGGATGAATTTACGTTTCATGGCGCGAGCGACCGATTGGCCGATCGAGGTCTTACCGGTGCCGGGAGGGCCTACGAAACAAAGGATCGGGCCCTTGAGCGAACCTTTGAGTTTCTTGACCGCGATGTACTCCAGCACCCGTTCCTTGGGCTTTTCCAGGCCGTAGTGATCGTGGGTGAGGATCTGTTCGATCTTTTTCAGGTCCAGCCTGTCTTTGCTGTAAGTGCGCCAGGGCAGATTGACAATCCAGTCCAGGTAATTGCGCACCACCGCGTATTCGCTGGCGGCAGGCTGCATCGTGGCCAGGCGCTCCAATTCCTCAAAAGCTACTTCCTCCACGTAATCCGGCAGCTTGTTTTTCTGGATCAGCTCCTTCCATTTGAGGATCTCTTTGCTGACTTCGTCGCTTTCGCCCAATTCCTTGCGGATGGCGTCCATCTGCTCACGCAGGTAGTAGCGGCGCTGGTCTTCGCTCATCTCCAGCTGGATGTTGCTGCGGATGTGGTTTTCGACGCGCATCTGCTTGATCATTTCGGCCAGGCAGTTGTTGAGGTATTTGAAGCGCTTTTTCAGATCCACTGTTTCCAACAGGATCTGACGGTCCTCGATCTGCAGGTCGAGGTTTCCGGCGATGATGTCGGCAACGCGGCCGGCCTGTTTGATGTTGCTCAGGCCAGAGATCATTTCGGTGCTGAGGATGGTGCTTTCCGAAGCGATCTTTTCCATCAGCTCAATGGCGACCGTGCGATACGCATGGATCTCGGTGTCTTCGCTGGTCTGTTCGGTGATGCTTTCGACGTCCACCATGATAAAGGGTTCGCGCTGGACCGCCTTTTGCAGCCTGATGCGCGAGGTTCCCTGCAAGAGCAGGCTGATCGAGCCGTCCTGGTTGCGCAGCATCCTGAGAATGGTCACCGAAGTGCCGATCTCGTTCAGGCCCAGATCGTTGGAATTTTGTTTTGTCTTGTCCAGGAAAAACGCGATCGTCTTATCCTGGGCCAGGGCGTGGTCGATGACGAGTTTGGATTCGTTGTCTGTGACCACCAGCGGCATCAGCAGGTAGGGAAACATCACCACGTTGTTTATGTGCAGGACCGGCAGGGTTCTGGGGATCCGGTTGCTTTGTTCGTCCATTAATTACTCTCCTATGTCAGTTTGAATAGCCTATATGGCGTGAAATGTTTTGTATTCAATGTTCATCGCCCTGCGGTAAGGCTCAGGCGATGATCAAAAACAGGATCATGTTCAATATGCCGATAAGCAAGTTGATGGCCGCGACGGCTATCATCAACGGCTTGTAGACGTATTGGCGAAAATACTTGTAGAAAAACTCGATGCCGAACTTCTCGTCGAATTCGTCGATGCGGTTTTCGACCTGCCATTGCTCGATGAAATGGGGCACAGTCTTGCGCAGGACCTTGGAAGCCAGATCCCGCACGACGTTGGCCATGGTGTCGTGGATCTTTTTCTTGACGCCGCCGGGCAGCAGGGCCCAGCCATCGACGAATTCCGTCTTCGACCAGGCGGCCTGCCAGACCTGCTCCTCCCATTTGTTCAAATAGCCGTTTTTGATGCTGCGGTCGGTGGCCTGGCGCAGGTAATCCTGCAGCATGTCGCGGGCTTTGGTGAAAAGCCATTCGCGCTTGCGGACCAAAAAACCGGGCGTAAGGGGATTGCGCATCCCAAAGATCTTGCGCTGCTTGGGGTTGAAGAGGAACCACTTGATCGAATAAATGAGCAGCGTGCCCAAGGCAATATTCCAGACGATGAAAAGCAGGGATTTCAGGAACAGCATCACAGCCTCCCGGGATTTTTTATTGTGGATTTATACGCCATTCAGGATATGCCCCATTTTTTTCTTCTTCGTTTTCAGGTAACTCAGGTTGGTCTCCCGTGGCGGTACTTCGATGGAAAGCCGTTCCACGATCTCCAGGCCGTAACCTTGCAGGCCGACTATTTTCTTGGGATTGTTGGTCAGCAGTTTTATCTTCTTCAATCCAAGGTCTTTGAGGATCTGGGCGCCGATGCCGTAATCACGCAGGTCGGCGGGAAATCCCAAGTCGAGGTTCGCTTCCACGGTGTCTTTTCCCATGTCCTGGAGATGATAAGCGCGCAGTTTATTCAGGAGCCCGATGCCCCTTCCTTCCTGGCGCATGTAGAGGATAACGCCTCTCCCCTCTTTGGAAATCAGTTCAAAGGATTTTTTCAACTGCTCGCCGCAGTCGCAGCGCAAAGAGTGCAAGGCGTCGCCGGTCAGGCATTCCGAATGGACGCGCACCAGGACTGGCTCGCTTTTGCGGACCTCGCCCAAAACCAGCGCCAGATGGTATTCGTCGGACACGGTGCTGACATAGGTGTGAATGTCGAAATCTCCGTATGGCGTGGGTAATTTGGCGCGGGACACGCATTCCACGAGTTTTTCCTTGTGCCGGCGATGGCGGATCAGATCGGCGATGGTGACGATCTTCAATCCATGCTTGCGGGCGAAGGGGATAAGGTCGTCCAATCTGGCCATTTCACCGTCTTCGCGGATGATCTCGCAGATCGCTCCGACCGGGGCGCGTCCAGCGAGTTTGGCCAGATCGACCGCCGCCTCGGTGTGGCCAGCTCTTTTCAAAACGCCGCCTTTTTCGGCTAGCAGGGGAAAAATGTGCCCGGGACGCATGAAATCGGAGGCCTTGCTTGCCGGCCGGGCCAGGGCTTTGATCGTCTTTGCGCGTTCACCGGCGGAAATTCCAGTGGTCGTCCCTTCTTTCACATCGACTGAGATGGTAAACTTCGTGCCGTGGCGATCAGTGTTTTCCTTCGTCATCAGAGGGATTTCCAGCCTTTGCAGGACCTCGGCTTCCATCGGTACACAGAGCAAACCTTTGGCGTGGGTGATCATAAAATTCACCTGCGCGGTGGTGATTGCGTCAGCGGCCATCAGCAAGTCGCCTTCGTTTTCGCGGTTCTCGTCATCGACGACGATCAGCATTCCGCCCGCGGCGATGATCCTGATCGCCTCGTCGATGCTGCTGAAAGCGTCTTTATCATGTTTATCGGTCATTTTACCACTCATTGTTTTGTGCCAGGATCAGGTTTATTTCCCTGTTGTCGGTGTCAATTCCAAAATTCTGGTCCAACCAGTTCAAAGCGTAAAGAAAATCCTCCGGCAGGGGAGCCCTGACGTCCAGTTCCTTGCCACTGAAGGGATGCGTGAATTGCAGGCGCCAGGAATGCAAGGCCTGCCGCAGCAAATGCGTGGTGAGCAGTTCCGTGACCTTGCGCTTCATGTTTTCCGGCACGATCGCGTGCACCTGGCGGCGGGTGTTGTAGAGCAAATCGCCCAAAAGCGGAAAATTGCGGTGCGCGAAATGCACCCTGATCTGGTGCATCCGGCCGGTCTCGAGATTGATCTTGACCAGTGCGAAAAAGTGGTAGTACTTGATGACCTTGTAGGTCGTCAGAGCCCAGCGGCCTTCCTCGGAAACGCACATCTTACGCGGATTGCTGATGCTGCGCGAGATGTTGGTTTCGATGCTGTCTTCGGGCGGATCGGGAATTCCGCAAGTGACAGCCAGATAGGTTTTATGGATCTCCCGCCGGGAAAACATTTCGCTGAGCGCGCTTTGCGCCGCATCGTTCTTGGCGATGATCATCAAACCGGAAGTCCCGCGATCCAGGCGATGCACGATGCCGGGACGGTTTTGCTCCCGGCCGCTGGAAAGTTCGTTTCCCCAGTGATGGACCATGGCATTGACCAAAGTCCCATCCGCGTTGCCATAACCAGGATGCACGATCATGCCGGGAGCTTTGTTGATGATGGCCAGATCCTTGTCTTCATAAACGATGTCCAGGGGAATGTCCTGGGGCACCACTTCCAAAGGCTGCAACTCGGGTAGTGAGATATCCACCTCGTCGCCTCCGTGCAGCACGTAGCTTTTCTTGACGGGGATCTTGTTGACGAGGATGCGGTCTTCTTCGATCAGGCCTTCAATGAAGGTGCGGCTGTAGAGCTCCTGGATCCGCATTTCCGTAAGGTATTTGTCGAGACGCAGCGGTTCCTCCCGGTCGAAGATCACTTTTATTTTATTGGGCATTCTCGATGTAGTTGATGATGAAAACTCCGCCCGTGGCCAGGCCTTTGCGGTTGCGGACGATCGAGCCGTTGATCACCGCCTGGCGCTGGTAGCCGATGTCGGGGATCTTTTCGTTGACCAGGATGTTGCCGTAGCGCAGGGCATTGGAGATCTTGTTGAAGATCTTTTGGTCGAAGTCGGATTTGAACAGCACTTCGTTGATGTTCACCTCTTCGGTGATGGCGGGATAGCGGCGGCGCATGGCGTCGTTGCAATATTTGATCTCGCCGTTGGCCAGGGTGATGATCGTTTCCTGGGGCAAAAGATTGATCAGCAGCTGCAGTCTCTGGTGGTGCTCAAAGATCTTGTCCGCTTTGGATTGGTCAAAGCGCTGCAGGACGTTGAGCATTTTTTGCAGGTTGTGCAGCAGATCCTGGATGTCTTTGTCCCCTTCGTAGGCTTTGGGATCGATATTGACCTGGTAGTTTCCATGCGAGATCTCGTTGATCAGTTTGTTGACCTCGCCCAGCGACTTTTTGATCCGGACCGGGATGAAGTTGTAAACTACCACAGCGATCACGAAGACGACAAACACAAAAACAATGATGATGGTATTCAGGTCGCCGACCAGGGAAGGCAGATCTTTGGCGCTGCCGGCCACAACCAATAGCAGCAGCGATTCGATCAGCATCAGGCCCAAAATGATGGTCACCAGAAGATGGTATTGCGATTTTATCGATCTTTTCATGGTCAGTCCTTCTGAGCGGAGGTGTCGTAGATAAGTTTGTCGATATTGGCCTTTTTGCCCATCAGGATGAGCACGTCGCCTTCGTTCACGATATCGTTGGCGCCCGGCATGTCGTTGTGCCTTTGCTCAATGACGTTGTTACCGTCCTCAGACACCGTCAGGTAATTGTATTTAATGGCGATCACATTGATCCCCCTGGTGGTCGGCAAGGCCAGATCAAGCAGGGTCTTGCCCACAAACTCCGGCGGGGCCATCATTTCGATCACAATGTAGCCGCTGGAGAGTTTGAAATAATCCAAAATGTTCTTGGAAATCAGGGTTTTGGCCAGTTGGTCGCCCACCATCTCCTCGGGCAGTATGATGTGCTGGACGCCGATCAGTTCCAGGATCCTGCCGTGCAATTGGTTTTCCACTTTGGCGTAGATGATCCCCACGCCGATCTTTTTGAGCAGAGCGCAGGTCAGGATCGATTCCTGGATATTGCTGCCGATGCCGATGATAACAGCGTCCACCTCGTTCAGGTTCAGGGTTCGCAGCACTTTTTCATCGGAGGAATCGGCACAGATCGGCTGGATGACTTTGGAGCTCACCTCATCCACCAATTCCTGGTTTTTATCTATGGCGATCACATCCATTCCGTTTTCAGCCAGGATCGTGGCGACGGTCATGCCAAAGCGCCCCAATCCGATCACAGCAAAGCTTGCCATATTCGCTCCTCAGCCGATGGCTATGGTTTCCTCGGCGTAATTGATATTGGTGTGTTTTTTCCTGATCGAAAAGGCGTAGATCATGGTCAGCGGACCGATCCGGCCGATGTACATCAGGATGGTGATCAGGACTTTGCCGGCATCCGTCAGAAAGGGCGTAATGCCCATGGAAAGCCCGACCGTGCCGAAAGCTGACACAGCTTCGAACAGTATTTTATCGAAAGTATGTGGCTCAATGGTCATCAAAAGCAATACGATGAAAAACACGATTCCCGCGGAAAGCATCGTCAAAGCCGTGGCTTCGCGGAAATTGCCGATGGTGATCTTGCGCTTGAAAACGCTGAGGTCGCGCTTGCCCTTGATCATGGAAACCACGGTCAGCGCCAGCAGGGAAAAAGTGGTCGTTTTGATGCCGCCGCCGGTCGAACCGGGAGAAGCCCCGATAAACATCAAGGCCACCGCGATGAGTACCGATCCCTTGCTGAGGATGCTCATGTTCACGGTGTTGAATCCGGCCGTGCGCGTCGTCACCGATTGGAAAAACGAACTCAAAATGCGTTTTGCGATGGAAAAGCCCCGCATCGAGGAATTGAATTCCAAAACAAAGAAGGCCAGAAAACCAAGCACGATAAGCGCCAGGGTCGCAGACAGCACGATCTTGGAATGAACGCTGAGTTTCCGCACCTTGTCTTTGTAGAAAATGAACCTATTGAGGTCGATCAGGACCGTAAAGCCTATTCCGCCCAGGATGATCAGCATGGGGATGGTCAGGCTCACGATGGCGTTTCCGGCGTAACCGACCAGATTGTCCCGGATCGGCGAAAAACCGGCGTTGCAAAAGGCCGAAACGGCATGGAACACCGAAAGGTAGATCGCCCGCAGGATCGGATAATCCCGTGAAAACTGGAAAAAGAGGATGAAACTGCCGGTGGCTTCGATCACCGCGGTCACCAGTACCGTATTCTTGAGCAATTGGAAAATATTTACGGTGTTGGATCCTCCCGCGACCTGGTTCATCACGTTCTTCAGTTTCAAACTGATGTTTTGGCCCAGAAGCAACGCGAAAGTGGTCGAAATGGTCATAATGCCCAATCCGCCGATCTGGATCAACAGCAGGATGATGATTTGCCCAAACAGCGAAAAGTGCAATCCTGTGTCAACGACCACCAATCCGGTCACACAGGTGGCGGAAGTGGAGGTGAAAAGCGCGTCCACCAGCGGTGTCACCCGGTTTTGGGTGGAGGCCAGCGGCAGCATCAAAAGAATCGTCCCAAAGAAGATCACCAGGGCGAAACTGAGCATCAGGGTCACCGGCGGATTTCCCGATAGCCAGCGGAAAACCTTGCCCTCGCGGAACCGGAAGAGCAGAAATTGTAGTATGAAATAGGTTTGCCGAATCAGCAGGAAAAAGATGACGAATTTCGTCTGGTAGACCATGAGCAGCGAGCCCATGACCAGCATCAGGATGTCGAAGACGATGATCCTCTGCGTGCCTTTTACTTCTCCAAAGAGCAGGCGGTTGAGGATCACCAGCAGCAGCAGAACGAGGTTGGCCAGGGCGGTGTAAAACTCCACCCGGCTAAAATCAAGATAATAGCCGATCACTGGTTCGAAAAACAGAACCAGGAAACTCCACACGGCGAGCAGATAGGCTACAAACTCAATGTGTTTTAGTAACTGCTGCAAATACTTGAGCATATATAATTAATGCTTTACTTGATGTACAACGGCGTTGATATCTCTCGCTATGGATGTAACGGAACCGCTGGCCTTGATCACGGACAGCAAGCGCAGCTCTGTAAAGAACTCTTTCAGGACCAGGGTCTGCTCGTAAAATTCTTTCAAGCGCTTGGTGATGGCTTCGGGCCGGTCGTCCTTGCGGATCGCCAGATCGCCCCCGCAAATGTCGCAAACGCCCTCCCGCAGGGGTTTGTGGCTGATCAGGTTAAAATTGGCACCACACTCAGAGCATACACGGCGCGAGGAAATGCGTTCGATAGCCTCCGCTTCGTCCAACTCCAGGAAAAATACCTGCAGCACCTCAAAGTGCCGGACCAGGTATTCCGCCTGGTTGACAGTGCGCGGGAAACCGTCGAAAACTATACCCTGACAGCCCGGCAGCAGCGAAATGTCTATGATCTCGAAAATCAGTTCATCAGGGACAAGTTCGCCCCGCGCGATGATGTCCTGCACGCGCCTGCCCAGCTCAGTTTGCTGCGAAACCTGCTCGCGCAGAAGGTCGCCCATGTTCACATGTTGGAAATCCAGTTCCCGGCTGAGTAATTCCGCCTGGGTGCCTTTGCCGCTGCCTTGAATGCCGAAAAAGACGTAACATTGCATAGTATATTCCTTATTCAAATCACGAAAAAACAGAGCTTGTCTGCTGTCAAGTTTTCTAGCCTTCCAGCACCACGAACGCCACTGCGAATTCCTTTTCGTGGGCTAAAGACAGGTGGATCCGCTGCACGCCGATGTTTTCGAACATCGCCTGGGTTCCTTTGTGGGCAAGGATTTCCGGCCTGCCCTGGGCGTCCGGTGCGACTTCGATGTCCAGCCAGTTGATTTTCCCGTCCCAGCCCGTGCCCAAAGCCTTCATTACTGCTTCCTTGGCCGCGAAGCGCGCCGCGTAAGATTGCTCCAGACTCGCTTTGGCCTGGCAGTAGGTAATTTCGCTGGCCGTAAAGACCTTTTCGATGAAGTTGGGATAGCGTTCCAGCAAGCGCTTGATCCGTTCCACGCGGACGATGTCGGTTCCCACCCCGAGGATCATTTTTTACCAGCCGTTTTGCGTTCGAGTTCCAAAAGCCTCTTTTTCAGTTCCAGGCCGCCGGCAAAGCCGGTCAGCGAGCCGTCGGAACCGATCACCCGGTGGCAGGGAACGACGATCGCGATTGGATTGTTGTGAATCGCCTGGCCTACCGCGCGGAAAGCCTGCGGACGTCCGATCTGCGTTGCGATTTCCTTGTAAGTGCGGGTTTCTCCGTATGGGATTTTTCGCAGAGCATTCCAAACGTCGATCTGGAACGGGGTTCCCCGCAGTTTCAGCTTGACCGTGAAGTCTTTTCTGGAACCGGAAAAATACTCGTCCAGTTGGGTAAAAACCGCTGCCATTTCGGGACTTATGATTTCCGTCGTTTTTGCCGACCTGGCAAAATCCAGACTGGCCAGTGCCCCTTCTTCCAGCGTCAAACGCAGCCGGAAAGAGCCGTAGACATAATAAGCCGTTTTAATCTTCG
>MTKZ01126853.1_pt1 | contig 10645 bp, 12 predicted proteins | sample 1042781 | NCBI WGS metagenome assembly MTKZ01 (sample SAMN06212207, study PRJNA360539) | anaerobic digester metagenome | biome: Wastewater treatment plant; material: sludge; isolation source: anaerobic digester fed with sludge from wastewater treatment plant | place: Denmark: WWTP Viborg ...
CCGGACATCATTGATCGGCTCTACAGGAGGGTTTTAGCTGGTCCGGTTTAATGGATTGATCCCTATTCTTTAAAAGCTGAGAATCATCATCATAAACCCACTCATCCCTTGCAGTTACAACGCCAAGCGAGAACAACTTAAAAATAGCGTTCGAGCCTCTTCCAAGCTTCACATCTTTGGATGCAAGTGGCAGAAGTTCATCCCAATTATTTTCCTCCGCCAAATTAATCCAATTGTTGTTTTTATCGGGATTGACAGTTTCAAAATGAACATTTTCTATACGATTATCCTTCAGCCATGCCAGCTTTTCTTCTTTTCTCCAGTATTCGTCCATTGTGCAGTATTTGATCTGGCAGGCGCCCTCTTTTTTTTCCTTTCGAATCAGGAACATCAGCGCGACGCCCGTTTGGATTCCGAAAACGTTGTGCGTCGTTCCGGCTATCTTGGGATTGGCTCTCACATCTGTCTTGGTGTCAACGATGTAGCAATCTGCGAATTCGCTTTGAACGCATTTTCTGAAGCCATCAAAAGTCCTGCTTTCGATGAAGCTTCTGTTAGTGATGAAAGCTATCATTCCGTTTCTTTCCACCCTATCCATCGCCCAGCGGTAGAACCTTGCGTACATGTCATAGACTTTCGTTTTTTGTGCGGTGCTGTGCTTGATGTAGGTTTCCTTGATCCTCTTGTCTATCGAGGGATACTCGCGGTTCTTGTTGTTCTCGTTCTCGTTGAGCTGGTTCGCGTTGTATGGCGGGTTGCCGATGATGACGGATATCTTTTTGGCGTTCTGCCTCTTGATCCTTTCGGAGTTCTCTGAGCTGATGGCGAAAAGGCTGTCCTGTTTCGCGAAGCGCTTCAAATCCTCGCCCAGGCTGTGCTCCAATCCTTTGATGTTGTCCAGCGTGTCCACGAAGCAAAGGTTGGGGAATTCGGTATAATGCCCCATCTTTTGCTTGTAGGTGTATTCGATGTTGAGGTTGGCGATGTAGTAGGGAAGGATCGCCACTTCGTTGGCATGGATCTCGTTCTTGAACTTGTATTCTAGGTGGTCTTTCGGTATGGCGTGTTCGATCACTTCGCAGATGAACGTCCCCGTGCCGGTTGCGGGGTCGAGTATCTCGACGTTCCTGTCTGCGAGGGTCTTTCCGAAATGCTTGTGAAGAAGGTAGTTGGTGCTTCTTACCATGAAATGGACGATTTCATTGGGAGTATAGACGACGCCAAGCCTGTCTGCGGCCTTGGGGTTATAGACCTTGTAGTAGTTTTCGTAAAGCACCTTGAGGAATTTCTGCTTCTCGTGGTGGTCGGCTATCCCGGCTGCGGTGGCGTTTATCGCCTCGTAGTAGTGGTCTATCGCGTCAAGAAGGTTTCTTCTCTCCTCGCGGGTGAAGAGCTTCGCGACCAGGTTTTCAAGCTCGGCTGCTATCGTGTTGTGGCGGTGGAAGTCGGGGTCGTCGAAGATCTTGTTGAAGATGTCGCTCGTCAGGATATGCTGGATCATCATTTCCCTGACGTCTTCAAGAGTAATGGCCGGGTTGATCTCCGCCTTGCACAGGTCGAGGAACTTGCGCCGGGCTTCAATGTATTCGCTTTTTGTTTCTCTTTCCTCGACGATCTTTTTTCTGAGGGTCTCAACAATTATCGGAATGTCTGCTTTGAATTTCTCAATGGCTTCTTCAAATTTATAGATCGTTTCGCTTTTGAAGCTGATGAACTGCTTGATAAGGGCATCAAGTTGGTCGCTGTTCTTGAAATCTGCCTTTTGGACTACCTGGCCCCGCTGAAAAAGAATGGCATTATTGCTATCTTCAAAAAGGATATTGGTGAGAGGATACCCCTTTCTGACCTTCGCCTCGATCTCGGCTTCCATATCGTCTTTTTCGTCCTTGCTTTCCCATAGGCCGACATCAAGGCCCCAGAGGTTCTTCACCACGCCGTCCGGCTTTACCTTCTTTCCGTAAGTTCCCATAACATATAGTTCCGGGACTACTTCGTAATTTAAGGCCCTGGCATAGCCGTTGAGGAGGTTCAGGAAAGGCGTCCTGATGGCAAGCTCGTTTTTACTCTTGCCGTATTTATAGGCCCTTTCCACATTTTCGTAATATTCGTTGATAAGAAGTTTAGACAATATTTCCCCTCGATTCTATTTCTTGCCTTCGAGTATTCATCTCTCCCCGAAATACAAAGCGCCCATGAGTCACTTCCTCTCTTTTGGTGGTGGCGGGGGCAGAGGGGGTATGTACGGGGCTTTTCTCTCTATTTTGGGTTCTGCTGGTCGTTGTTGTGGCGGCTCTCTTCTTGGTTGCGGGTCACACGGTTTTTGTCTTTCAGTCATAAAAAACCCTCTTTTGGAAAATAGAATCTCATCCGGGTGGAAGATTATTGTAGGCAAACGCGATAGTGAGAAACATGCCGATCAAAAAGGCGATCAGGGAAGTGATATTCAAAACAGAAATAATACAACAATAGTGGTTTTTCGGGTGTGTCTTTTCAGACTTTTTGAAGAATTCATCATTTATCGCAACTTGCTTTAACTGGCCGAATTCAGCTAATAAAAAAGAAGTGGTGATTGCCGCCAATGCCAAACCAAGAAAGATCCATGAGGCAAGAAGCGTTCCTGCCTTCATCGGGTAAGTGTTATGGGCCATGTCAGCCATGAATTTAAGAGAAAGTGCCAAAGCACCGCCAGAAAGCGTCATGATAGCCTTGGCAAAACCCGTTGCCGCCAGGTTGGCAGTATTAATTAATGCCTCTCTCTGTCTGATGAAAAGTTCATATTCTTGAGAATTATCCTTTTTATTGGCTTGGTCGTCGTTCACTATTCTCCCTCCCTTCCCTCCCCTATTATACTCCACCCACGACTTTTGTCCCTTCGGGCATGACCTTAAGGGCTTCTTCTAAGTCCATTCCTTCGAGGTCGATGGAGGGCTTGGGCGGGTGGTCGCTTACGCTCCCGTCTTTCCCGGCGATCTGGTAGCAGGCATCTTTAAGGATGAGGTCGCTTGTTTCTTGTTCGCTCAAGGGGACCGCTTCGGAGATCAGGTGCGGGGGCGTCTTTTTGTCGAGGGGGTGCCAGGCCGTTCCTTTAATGACTAGGTAACACTTTGGGGCTTCCCTTATCCAGATCATCCTGCCGTCAGCCATCCTCGAAAGGCGCACCTTCTCTCCGTTCAGCTTCACTTCGAACCTCCCCGCGCCATTATGATATCTCAGGGCCTGTGGCAATCCGCGCTACTCTCTTTTCTGCCCCTTTTGTTTCTTTGCCCTATTTGCTAACTCTCTAAGAATCCTTTTGTACAATGACATGATTAAAGCTGGGTCTGCGTCTGCATCATACCCTAAGTTAAAAGGGTTATGATCTATTGCGTATTCTCGGGGCAATAGCGCTTTATATTCCTTTGGGATAGGATACCGCCCGGCCCAAACAATATATTGCTCAAGTCTTTCCAATAAAAATTCTTCTTCATTAGTAACTTCAAAACCTGCCTTAGAAAAGATATCAATAAGGTTGTGCGAAATATGGATGAAAGTGCCATTTTTAGCGATAGGGCTTTGCTTTTGAATTAATAACGCCTTTCCGAGCCCTTCAAATGAATACCCAACGAGCATGAGGTAAACATTTCGTACTTCTATTAACTTATAAGCAGGTTGTCGGGCCCACTCATTGTCAATCAGTGGTGGTAATATGTGGGCCACCTTGAAGAGAGATGTGGCTTTTGAACGCCATTCCTTAACATTATGTGCGCTGGAATAGAAGGAAGTTTTTGAGATTGCCTCCCAAACGATGTTGTTTATAGGGCCTCGTCTTTTCCCCCTCACACCACCCTCCCCACCATCTCCACTCTCTCATCTTCCCAAATATTCTCCGGGCTTATAAATCCTCTCTCGCCCTTCGGGCGGCTTAAGACTGAAGGCTGATGGCTGAAGTTCAATAGGGAAATGGTTTCCTCCCTTTCATTTGCCGTCATCACAGCACTCTCGCTATTAACTCTACTCTCGGGTCCCGCCAAAGGTTTTGTGGGCTAATAAAGCCCCTTTTATCATAGCTAAATTCAATGCCTGCCTGGAGGAAAGCTTCATAGACCAGCTCGGAGCAGATATATTCGTTGTCTCTTGTCTTTCTTCCTCTTCCTGCAACGATGCGGGCGACGATGCGGGCTATCTCGCTGTGGTCGTAGTGCCTTGCAAGTTCGTCGATTCCGAACCGGCCCAGCTTGTCGGCGTTCTTCTTCTTGAGCCCTTTCACCCTGGAGACGACGAGGGGGCCGTTGTAGGGCCTGCCCCGGTGGTAGTCGTTCAGGTAGCGCCCGAGGGGGAGGAAGCTGACGCCCCTGTCTTCGACGCTCTCGAGAAGGAGCGCGCCGCCTGGGGACTTTACGGGGAAGATTATCCCGACATGGCTCCAAGGGGATTTGGTGAACTTCCTTATCAGTTTGGAGATGAGGTAGTTTCCAGATGCGAACAGGAGGTCGCCGGTTTGGAGCTCTTTCCTGATCTTTGCATAGGGAACGATTGGAAGCTTTCCTATCTGCCTTCTGGTTAGGATTTCGGCCATCGGTTCACCCTCCCACCATGAATTGATCCCTTACATCTACTATTATACTCCTCCACCGTGCCAATCCAGGCAACAGGTGCGAAGCCGGGAAAAAAGCAAGTGATAGGGTAGATTGCCGCAGGAGGGTCTATGCTTCGAAGACATCTTCGCAAAGACGGCCTACTTCAGCCTTCAGCCTTCAGCTCTGGCGTCAGCCAGTCTGCCCGAAGGGCGTAAAATGACGTGCCCAGAGACGACTTCACGTCGCGGCAGGGCACATTCCCTGCCGGGGAGGAGTTCAGCGTCGCGAGTCCGCGAGCAGAGCGCCTAAGAAATGGCGCAGCAAAATTCAAGGAGCAGAAGCTAACGGAAAAGCTTCTGACCGTCGAATTCGAGGCGGCGAGGATCGCCCTCCTCTTCGGGAAGCGAAGCGTCAGCCTTCAGCTCTGAGATTGGTTCACATCGTGCAAGTCAGCAATACATGTCCCTCAGCTAATGCATATATTGTTTGATTCGGAGGCATTCTTCTCTTCTATCGACCTGAACTTGGTTACACCCGTGGGGAATGGCTTTTGGGGGGTTATCCTCTTAAGCATCATGGTGAAGTTGAAGAACCGCCTGAGACTTTGGGCGCTGTCTCTTTCCGGGTCCTCAAGAAGGGCTTTTTCCGCTTCTTCTATGGACCTGAACTTGGTTACCGGCATTCTATCCGCCCTCCGAAAGGCCGAACTTTTCCCTGAGCGCTGAGGCGTCGGCCCTGTCCTGATCCCTTAGCGTGTCCTTTTTCATGTCGTAAAGGACTTGAGGAGTCGCGACACGGATCGGCACACCCTCTTTCTCGACGATCTCAAAGGAAAGGTCCTTGTATTTGAAAGCGTTCCCCAGCCTTGCGATGAGATCTATCAGCAACGAATGGTCGGGGGGGCCGTATCGCACGACAGGATAATCACCGGCAAGGTCCGCTACCTTTATATTAGAAATTTCAGGGTCGTTCCAGACCGAAGCCAGGGCGTCTGCAAGCGCCTTGATGTTGTCTTCATCCGGCTCGATGAAGAAATCCACATCCTCGGTGGCGCGGGGAAGCCCCCTGACGGCAAGCGCTACGGCTCCTACAAGGACATAGCGCACCTTGTGTTCGTCCAAAGCCTTGAATATCCGGAGCAGAAGATCCCAATCCATATTTTGAAATTATCAGGAAATAACCGTCATGTCAACATTTGGATGCCTGGCCGCGTTGATCGGCCTGCCGGAAGAAAAGCGCCTCCGGTTTTGGCCGGAGGCGCTATCGTCACGATGGTCCTCTTTCTATTGTGGTCATTTCGACGGGAGCGGCATCTTGACCGTGTGGACGAATCCCTTGTCCTTTTTCTCCGCGACGGTTAAAGAAAGGAGGTAGGACGAGTTCTCGGGGATGGCGGGCGGGGGAGTCCCGAAGGAGAGGGAGACCTCTTTTTCCCTGTCGGGGTAGAGCTCGACGGAATCGTTCTTGCCCGGGTCCGCCGCGATCTTATCCTTGTAGAGGTGGTATTCCTTCACGCAAAGGTTCCAGCTCGGCTCATCGTCGGGGTCGGCTGTCGCGGCGAGGACGCGGAGGTTGTATTTCTNNCCCGTCGGCATAGAGGGATTTTCCGTTCTCGTCGAGGACCTCGACCGCGATGTCGGTGAACTTGCCGAAATCGGAGGAGGACATCTCGAGCTTGAAAGCGACCATCTCGTCGCCAGGGCCTATCTGGAACGGCCGGGTGAACTCGCTGCCGCTCACCTTCTCGTTCTTCTCCGAGAGGCTGCCCGCAATCTCCGCCGAGAGGGTCGCCTTAAGCGAATCCGACCGTTTTGATGTGAGGAGCAGCTTCGCCTTGGAGGGCGCTCCGGCGCTTATCTTGAGAGGGGAGGGGAGGCACGCCTTGACGGGTGAATCGAGGGCTTCGATGGTGAAGCTTACGTCGCCCGTATTCAGGTAGTTGCCGTAAAGGACGATCTCGTAAACGCCCTTCTCGAAAGGCGGGGAGAGGGTTATCACTTCTTCTCTTCTTTCACGGGAAAGGACGGCGTACTCCTTTTCGCGTCCTTCCGGGTCGGCGAAGGAGACTGAAACCTTTCCGTCTGGATCGTTCCCGATGGCGATCTTGAAGGAAGCGCCCGCGGAATCGGCTCCGACCCTGAAGAAGCTCCTGTTGACCTTGGCTTTTCCGACCGAACCGTCCACCTTCGGGAATGCGCCGGTCTTAGCGTCCGCTTCGAAGGGGACGACCACAGTCACGGGGATCATCCATTCGGGGCCGAGAGAACCGTCCGTTCCCTTGAGGAAGAGCTTGATCTTTCCCGAGTAGAGCCCGGGCTTCTGGAGGGCCGAACGGTTGAAGTTGACGTAGATCTTCGCGGGCTCCTCCGCCTTCATGTAGCAGGAGCCCTGCGCGAGCGAGAAGAATCCGCCCTCGGAGGAGAGGTCGAACGCCTCGAAGAACTTCACCTGTTTTTCTTTCGAGTAGTCTTTCGGGAAAACGGGGGAGACCGTTATCTCCTGCCTGTCCGCGCCCTTGGGGTAGAACGCGCCGCGGTAGAAGACGGCGGGGCCTTTGCCGGAGGCCATTTCAGGCGACTTGGTTTCCACCTTGAACGAAAGGACGGGGTTCTCCCTCTTCGCCAGCGATCTGTATATCTCCAAGGCCCTTTCGATGTTGACGAGGCCCCATCCCTGGTCGAGGATGTTGTAGCCGGGCATCTCCTTCGCGCTTCGCCTGAGTGCCGCGTTGAGGATGTCCCTCCTGATGGGAAGCCCCTCCGCCTTCGCCGCGGAGAGGACGAGAGCCACCGCTCCCGCAGCCTGGGGCGCCGCCATCGAGGTCCCGCGCATCACGTTCTTTCCTTCTTCCCAGAGAGGGACGGTGGCCGCCGCGAAGCCGGGGCAGACGAAATCGGGCTTGTTGTATTCGCCGCCGCGGGAGGAGAAGCTGAAAAGCTCGTCCTGGGCGAGATTCGCGCCGTAAAGGTCCTTCGCCGTCGTTTTGGCGAGGACCGCTCCGATCGAAAGGACATTGGAGGCGCAGGAGGGGAGGCCGGCGGTCGAGATCTGCGGCCCTTCGTTGCCGTTCGAGACGGTGGCGCAAACTTCGGGGTTGTCGGCGAGAAGCTGGTCGATAAGCTCTTCGGCCTTCGACATTCCCTCGTCCTCCGCGCCGATCCCGTAGGACATCTGTATGACGAGCGGCATGTCAAGCTCCTTCGCCTTTTCGACGGCGTAGCGCCAGGCTGAGATCATCGAGCCGGGCGTGGTCGCCCCGCCGGAGTAGGCGTTGTTGCCGATCTTGAGGCCCATCACGCAGGCTCCGGGCGCTATTCCGTTGAACTTCTCCTGGCCGTCTATCCTGCAGCCCGCGGCTATGCCTGCGACGTGCGTCCCGTGCGAGCCGTCGGCGGCGTAGAAGGCGACCTCCTTTTTCTCCGCGTCGATGTTCACGGCGAGGTTCATCGGAAGATACCCGGCGTGGCGGTCCCTGCCTTCGAGCTGGAAGTATTTCCTTCCCGTTGAATAATCGGATAGGGGCTGCTCGCCTTCGAGACTGCCGTTCCCGTCGCGGTCAAGTAAAACTTTCCATTCGGGTTTGCTTCCGGCCTTGTCCTCGTAAAGGATGAAGCCGAAAACGTCGTCCTCCCTGCCGTTGCCGTTGAGGTCCTTCACCTCTGAGTTCTTTGCCGAATCTTCCTCGAAGTAGCCGACGAATAAGTTCTTCGGGTTCGCTCCGGGCAGAGCCTTTTCCCAGCCGAAGAGGCGCTTGCCGTCGCCCGAGAAGATCGAGCCGTCGTCCTTCGAGACTTCCGCCTTTTCCGCCTTGAACGCGTACTGGCCGCTGAAATCCCTCGCGTCTATCATTTTGTTCTCTCCGGTCGTCGTCCTGTCGAGGCCGGCAAGCCCGAGGTCCACACCGGAGTCGCAGACGGCGATGATGACCCCGCGCCCGTCGTAAGCGGGGTGCTTGGCGATGAAATCCCCCGCGCCTATGGTCGAAGTGGAGAGGAACTCCCAGTTGGCGCTATCCTTTTTCTGAGCGATGAGCGCTGTGAACGCGAGGACAAGGACGATAACGACGAAAAGCTTTTTCATAACGGCCTCCATGAAAGCATCAGCGTGTTATTATATCTTACTTGAGAATAAATCAGGTAGGCGCGCCCTTTATGGGTGCGTTCCGCCTGTGAGGTATTGATGGGACTCTTCTCCGGTTCTGAAACATTCAAGTCGCTGGAACACCGAAATTTCCGACTCTATTTCTTCGCCCAGATGCTCTCTCTCATGGGAAGCTGGATGCAGATGACGGCGCAGAGCTGGCTTCTCTGGAGGCTCACCGGTTCTGAGCTGCTTCTCGGGTTCCTGGGGTTCGCCCAGATGGGGCCCGTCCTGCTGTTCGGGATCTTCGGAGGGCTGGTCGCCGACAGGCTCCCGAGGAAGAAGCTACTCCTCTTCACTCAATCGATGGCCCTAATCCAGGCCGCGACGCTGGCGTTGCTGGCTTTCACGGGGCTGATCACGCCCGTGCACATCCTTGTCCTCGCGGCGCTGCTCGGGACGATAAACGCCTTCGACATGACCGCGAGGCAGACCTTCCTCGGCGACATGGTGGGAATGAGCGACGTCGGCAACGCGATAGCCCTCAATTCTTTTCTTTTCAACATGGCGAGAGTGGTCGCCCCGCCTGTCGCGGGAATCATAGTGAGCCTTTACGGAGAAGGGCCCTGCTTCGCCATGAACGCCGCGTCTTTCCTCTTCGTCCTCTTGGCGCTGGTATTGATGGACGTCGGCGGCAGGAGCGGAGGATCGGGCTCGACCATCATCGCTTCTCTCAGGGAGGCGGTTTCATTCGTAAGAAGGGAGCCCACGACCTTCAGGCTGATCCTTCTGCTGTGCGTTACGAGCCTGGCGCTCCTGCCTTACGCCTATTTCCTGCCATATTTCGCGGACAAGGTGCTGGGAGGAAAAGCGGAAATGCTGGGGACTCTTCTGGCATCNNAAAGGTCGCAGGTCCTGTCGTCGATCCTGCTTTTCTGCGCCGGGCTGTGCACGATGCTCGCGGCCTCCTCGGCAAACATATTCCTTCAGACGACGGCGCCGGAACGCCTGAGGGGAAGGATCATAAGCTTTTACGTGACAACATTCGTGGGGTTCCCCCCGCTGGGAGGGTTCTTCATCGGGAACCTCGCGGAAAGGTTCGGGACGGGAAAAGTCCTCCTGTGGTGCGCGCTGGCAACGGCTGCGGCAAGCCTGTTGTACCTCGCCGTGACCGGGAGGAAGAAGGTTCAGCCTTCGGGCTTGTAGGAGCGGTTCAGCTCCCTGACCTTCCCTGCGAGGTAAACCGCGACTGGAGGGGGCACGAACTCCTCCAGCGGGCCGCCGAGAAGCGCCACTTCCCTCACATGCCTCGACGAAAGGAAGACGTGTTCCTCGCGGGGCATGAGGAATATCGTCTCGATGTCGGGTGCGAGGCGCCTGTTGAGGAGCGCGATCTGGAACTCGTACTCGAAATCGGTGAGGGCTCTTATCCCCCTTATGATGTGGCTCGACTTCCTCACCCTCGCGTAATCGACGAGGAGGCCGTCGAAGGCGTCCACTTCGACGCCCGGCAAGTCTTTCGTGCATTCCCTGAGGAGCTTCACCCTTTCGTCTATGGAAAGAAGGGAATTTTTCGATGTGTTCCTGAGGACGGCGACGACCACTTTCTTGAACAGTTTCCTTGACCGTATGATCAGGTCGAGGTGGCCGTTGGTCGGAGGGTCGAAGGAACCGGGATAGATCGCTATGCTGTTCATATTCCTCCTCGGTACGGGAAGATTCTGATAGAATCGTCCATGTTCGGATTATGACTGGAGGTCTCATGGACGGCTGTCTTTTCTGCAGGATAATAAAGGGGGAGATCCCCTGTTCGAGGGTTTACGAGGACGAGGAGGTCTTCGCTTTTCACGACATTTCTCCGCAGGCTCCCGTGCATATCCTTGTGCTTCCCAAGAAGCATATACCCGATCTTTCCGAAATGAAAGAGGAGGACTGCGGCTTGATGGGAAAGCTCGTGTGTGCTGCCTCCTCGATCGCACGGGAAAAGGGGTTCGCCGGAAGCGGTTTCC
>MTKZ01006919.1_pt1 | contig 10641 bp, 11 predicted proteins | sample 1042781 | NCBI WGS metagenome assembly MTKZ01 (sample SAMN06212207, study PRJNA360539) | anaerobic digester metagenome | biome: Wastewater treatment plant; material: sludge; isolation source: anaerobic digester fed with sludge from wastewater treatment plant | place: Denmark: WWTP Viborg ...
CAACGCCAGCCAAAACCAATCTTTTTTGCGGGCAAACCAACCCGCGCCCGCCAGCGCCATCACGCACAGCGCCGGCAACACGTTCAGCAGCTCACGGCTCAAAAACTGGGGAATCCGATCCAGAAAAAAGGGTTGTTGAGATGTCAGGGTCAGAATATACGGCCACGCCTGCCCCGCAGAATACACCTGCAAAAACAACGCGGCGATGAGCGAGGAAACCGCCGCGCTGGCGATAGCCATCACCCGCAGCCGCCATTGCTCGCCAAACCCGGCCAGCAACACCAGCGGCAGGGCAACCAAGTGGCTTTGCTTGGTCATCCATGTCAGCGCGACCAGCGCGCCAGCCAGAACGGCGGCGCGGCGGGTGCGGCCTGTCCACGCCACAAACGCAACGCCCAACATCCACGCCAGCGAGAGCGAATCGGTTCGCGCCAGATCAAACGTCACGCCAGAGGGTTCGTAGGTGGCGGCAAAGCACCCCGCCGCAATCAGCGCCATCACGCGGCTGCCAGAGCCGCGCCAAACCAGCAGCCCAATCAGGCCAAAACTGCCCAACGTGGCAAGGATGGAAACCAGGCGCAGCGCGGGCAACCCCTCGCCAAACAGCGCCGCAAAGGGCGCGCTCACAAAATAAAACAGCGGGGTATAAATATCGCCGGTGAAGTCTACGCTGGCCGGGGCATACACGGGCGCGCCGCGCATCACGCGGCTAACGCACTCAAAGATTTGATTTTCAACCCACTCCAAATCAAAGGGATACGCCGCGCGTTGCGAGAAAATAAACAGAACAGCCAAAATGTGCGCGACCGCCAGCACGGCAACGCAGACCAGACCAAAATACAAAACGGGACGATATACACGAGCCAATGAGCGCATAACAAACAAAGTATATTTCATGTCATGCGTCTCTGGTCACTGCACCCCAAATATCTGGATACCAAAGGTTTGCTGGCGGTTTGGCGCGAAGGGCTTTTGGCCCAGCATGTGCTGGCTGGCAAAACAAAAGGCTACAAAAATCATCCGCAACTGGCGCGGTTTAAGGCGATGGATGACCCGCTGGGCGCCATCGGTTGTTACCTGGGTGAGGTGGTGAACGAGGCCGACCGACGCGGCTACGCCTTTGCGCGAGACAAAATTTTGCGCCCGGCGGCGAGCGCGCCCGCGCGCATCATGCGTGTGACGCGCGGGCAGATGGCGTACGAGTGGGCGCACCTGCTGGGCAAGCTGGCCCAACGCTCGCCAGAAATCTTCAAACGCTGGCAGAACCTGCCCCAGCCAGAACCCCATCCCCTGTTTGAGAGTGTGGCCGGAGAGATTGAAAATTGGGAAAAAGTAACTGACCCCAAAAATGCATCGCTATAATCCTGCGTACATCTCGTGATTGCATTTTCTGGCAAAGACCGCCCGGATGAGGGCATCATCAACACTTGCGTGCATTGCGGCATCTGCCTGTCTGTGTGCCCCACCTACCGCGTCACCGGTCTGGAGATGTCTTCTCCGCGCGGGCGCATTTTTTTGATGAAGCAGGTGAGCGCCGGCGAGATGAGCGCCGATGAGCCGGAGTTTATGGCGCAGATGACCCAATGCCTGAACTGCCGCGCCTGCGAGGCCGCCTGCCCCAGCGGCGTGAAATACGGCCAAATTTTGGAAGCCAGCCGGACGCAGGTGATGGCAATCCGGCTGGACGGAAGACCGAAAACGGAAGACGACCCCAAAACAGCCAACAGCCCCGCCGTCCCTGCCGCAGAACGCATTATCCGCGCTGCGGTGTTTGACCACATGTTCAAAGACATGCGGTTGTTCCGCGCGTTCTCTGGCGCGCTGAAGGTGTATCAAAAAAGCGGGGCGCAGGCCATTGCCCGCAAAACCGGCCTGCTAAAGCTGATGGGGATGGGCGAGATGGAGGCCATGCTGCCCGCCATCAGCCAGAAAATGCTGCAACCGCGCGGCCAAATTTTTGCGGCGGATGGCCCCCGCGCCCACCGCGTGGCCTTGCTCACCGGGTGCATCATGGGCACGGCGTTTGCGCAAGTGCACAAAGCCACTATCCGTGTGCTGCGAAAAAACGGCTGCGAGGTGGTGATCCCCGAAGGTCAGGGCTGCTGCGGCGCGTTGCACACGCACGGCGGCGACCTGGATGGCGGGCGCGAGCTGGCCCGCGCCAACATCCTTGCGCTGGAACGCGCCGGGCTGGATGAGTTTGACGCGGTGATCAGCAACGCCGCCGGGTGCGGGAGCACGCTCAAGGAATACGCGCATCTTTTGGCCGATGACCCCGTGTGGCACGAACGCGCCGCCCGCTGGACAAGCAAGGTCAAGGACATTCACGAATTTCTTGCCAGCATAGAGCTGAACACACAAGACCTAAAACCGCTAAACGCAACCGTGACATTTCAAGAGCCGTGCCATCTGGCGCATGCCCAGCGCATCACCAGCCAGCCGCGCAAGCTGCTGGGGGCCATCCCCGGTTTGCAACTGCGCGAGATGCCAGAGAGCGCCTTGTGCTGCGGCAGCGCGGGCATTTACAACGTCATCCAGCCAGAGATGGCCGCCGCGCTGGGCGAACGCAAAATTGAAAACGCGCTCAGCGTAAAGCCAGACATCATCGCCACCGCCAACCCCGGTTGCGCCCTGCAATTGGCAAACGAGCTTCGCAAACGCGGCCAAAATGTTCAGGTGAAATACATCATCGAACTGCTGGATCAATCTTATTTTTCGCCCGGATAAACGAGATAAAACTCTGTCATCCCGTTTATTCATGTTAATGTCCCAACGTGGTCAACCCAAAACCTGCATTCACCCGCCCACCGGGGGCGCAAGTGATGGCCGCCCGGTCTGCCGACGTGACGCGCCTGCTGGCAGACCTGACCGCGCAGGACCTCTCCAGCCTTGACCCAACCCTGGGCGCGTGGATGGATCGCCCGCTGGGGCGCGAGATGCTGGCCCGCACCATTTTGCCCACCGCCGGCACGGTATTTGTGTGTCTGTTCAACTTTGAGCCAGCCGGGCTGATTGTGATTGAGCGCGGAAAAACATCTGCGCAGGTGCGGGCGTTGGCGGTTGCGCCAGATATGCGCCGCAAAGGCGTGGCGCACACCCTGCTGGCCGAGGCCATTGACCGAGCAAGCGAGCGCAAGCTAAGTTTTTTGTGGATGCGCACCGCCGCGACCAACGAGACGGCCATCAAAGCCGGTTTGGAGATGGGTTTTAGGCGGGTGTTACCCCAATTTCTGCGCCGCGAACGCACCAGCCCGCTGGTCTCGCCGGTAGAAAAATCGCGCGTCACGATTGAGCGCATCGCCAGCCAGCCAGAGCAACACATTCACGCCTGGCAAGAGATGGAATCCAGCGCGGGCGATGCCTGGGCCACCGATCTCATCACGGGTGATTTGTTTGGCGAGCTGGCGCTGGCGCATTTTGCGCAAGGCGGGCGTGTGTTTGCCCTGGCGGTGGATGGGGTCGCGGTGGGCGGGGTTCGCCTGAGCGAGCACCGCGGCCACGCGCAATTGGCGCTTTGGCTGGCCCCAGAGTTTTGGGATACGCCAGAAGAACTGGCCTGCGTCCGCGCCGCGCTGGATACGCTCAGCCAGCCGCCCTCCACGCTGGATATTCGCACCGCCAGCAGCGGGCATTTGCGCGCCTCGGTGGCGCGCTACAAAGAGCCTGGCTTTAAGCCGCAATTGAATGAATTTTTGATTCTGGCGCGAGCCGTATAAGCAGAGGAGGACTCCACTTGCGAGGTAGAGTCCTCCTCCAGACAGGAGCAGTTTGACGACCTCCATCATTTCAGTTTCGCACCTCAAAAAAGAGTTTCGCGTGGCGCAAAAAACAGGCGGCTGGCTGCGCAACTTCTTTGCGCCCGCGCAAAAAATTGTCGGCGCGGTAAATGACATCTCGTTTGAGATACCGCCCGGCGAGCTGGTGGGGTATTTGGGGCCAAACGGCGCGGGCAAAAGCACCACCATCAAAATGCTCACCGGCATTTTGTCGCCAACATCCGGCGATGTGCGCGTGAGCGGGCGTGTTCCGTGGAAGCAGCGCCGCGAGCATGTGGCGCACATTGGCGCGGTGTTTGGCCAGCGCAACACACTTTGGTGGGACCTGCCCGTGAGCAGCTCTTTTGACTTGCTGCGCGATATTTACCGCATTCCTGGGGAACGCTACGCCAAAAACATGGCGCGTTTCCGCGATCTGCTGGGGTTGGATGAGTTCATGCACACGCCGGTGCGCTCACTTTCGCTGGGGCAACTGATGCGAGCCAACCTGGCCGCGGCGCTTGTGCACGACCCCGATGTGCTTTTTCTTGACGAGCCAACCATTGGGCTGGATGTGGTGGCGAAGGAGCGCATTCGCCAATTCATCACTCAAATAAACCGCGAGCGCGGCGTGACCGGAACACTCACCGCATTGGCGGGGATGTGTGCCGAGGCTGGCTCCGCTGCCTGAGCAGGTGGGACAGGAAGCATCGCTGATCAGGTTGACCGAGGTTGTCACTCCCTTGAGTGCGTCGAGAAACGACAGGNNAAATAAACCGCGAGCGCGGCGTGACCGTGATTTTGACCACCCACGATTTGCTGGATGTGGAAAAACTATGCGACCGGGTGATGATGATTGATCACGGCAAACTTTTGTTTGATGGCGCTCTGGCCGAGCTTCAACGCCGTTTTGGCGGAGAGCGCGAACTGGAAGTGGATTTTGCCGAGCCGGTGGATGACGCTTCTGCGCCCGGCGCGCGCCTGATTAAACACGAGGGCTTGCGCGCCACCTACCGCTTCTCGCGCGAGGCCATGAGCGCCTCTGACTTGATTGGGGTGTTGTCCGCACGGTTTCGCATCGCAGATCTGTCTGTGCGAGAGCCGCAGATTGAGGACACCATCCGCCGCATTTACGAGCAGCAACTGCTCAGCGCCCCGCTCACACCAGATTCTGCTTGATCGCCATCGCCACCGCCTCGGTGCGGTTGCCCACGCCCAACTTGGACAAAATGCTGGACACATGAAACTTGACCGTTGACACGCTGACAAACAACTTCTCGGCAATCTCGTTGTTGTTCAGCCCGTCCTTCATCAGGTTCAGCACTTCTTTCTCGCGCGGGGTCAGCTCATCCCCGGGGGCTGGCTCGTAGGCGTGGGTGGCGGCGTGAATCAGCGCCTCGGTTGCCTCTGGGGCCAGGGTGGGTTTGCCCTGTTTGGCCGCGCGGATGGCGTTGGCGAGTTCATCCGCCGGGATACTCTTCAACAAATAGCCAATGGCCCCGGCCTTGAGCGCGTTTTGCACCAGCTCTTCTTCCTTGTAGCTGGTGAGCGCCAAAATATGCGCGTTAGGATGTTTCTCGCGAATGGCGCGTGTGGCGTCTCGCGCCATCCATTTGCGGCATCATCAAATCCATCAGCACCACATCCGGGGTCAATTTGTCATACATGCGGACGGCCTCTGCGCCGTTGGCAGCCTCGCCTGCCAGCGCAAAATCCTCATACGCCAGCAGCAGCGCCGCAAGCCCGCTGCGCACAACGGGATGGTCATCTACAATTAAAACCCGGATCATTGATGTGTGCCTCTCTGTGTGTCTCTCTGTGTGTCTCTCTGTGTGTCTCATTGTAGCGGCAGTTTTGCAATAAATTTAGTCTGGCGACCACGTGGCTTTAACCGTTGTCCCCTCGCCCGCGCGGCTGTCAATCACCAAAACAGCGTTGATGGAATCTGCCCGCTCCTTCATGATGCGCAGGCCAAGCTGGTTGCCGCGGGTGGCTTCAATATCAAAACCTTTGCCATCATCGCCAACGGTGAGGCGAACGCCGCAGGGTTTTTGCGGGTCTGCGCCCAGCGGATGGCGGTCTAGCCACAACCACGCGCGGGTGGCCGCGCCGTGTTTTGCCACGTTGTTCAGCGCTTCCTGGGCAATGCGGTACAGGCTGATCTTCACATCCGGCGGGAGGGCGGTCAGGTCGTCGTCGCACAGGCGCAAATCTACCTGAATGCGGGCGCGGCTGCTGACGCCTTGCGCAAGCTGGCGCAAAAGGTCGTTCATTCTGGCCTCCAGCAAGGCGGTGGGGCGCAGCTCCAGCAAAAGGGTGCGCATCTCGGCCAGCGCCCCGCGGCACAGCAGGCGCAGCTCTTGCAATTGTTTGCGCGCCTCGTTTGGGCTGCGCTCCCAAATGCGCGGGATCACATCGGCCAACAAACTGGCCGAGAACAGCGTTTGCGTCACCGCATCGTGCAGGTCGCGGGCCAGGCGGTTGCGTTCGTTCACAATCGCCATCTGTTCGGCGCGTTCGCGCAGTTCTTCCTCGGCTTTTTTGCGCTCGGTGATGTCGCGCAGAATGACCACAAAAATGGCCTCCCCATCTTGATCCAGTTTGCAAATGGCTGCCTCGGCGGGGAATTCCTGCCCGCCCTTGCGGTAGCCAGAGATCACGGCGCGTTCACCCATCGCCCGCGAGGTTTCGGGCGAATCGCCAAAATGGCGCACATGTCTCGCGTGCGTGTCTCCGTAACGCGGGGGCAAGAGCATGGTCAGCGGCTGACCCAGCGCTTCGTTGGGGGTGTATCCAAAAATTTGTTGCGCAGCGGTGTTATAAAAAATAATACGCTGGCGGCCATCTACCGCGATGACGGCATCAATGATGATGTCCAGCAGCCCGGAGACGTTAATCTGGCTTTGTGTTTGTGTCATGCGGCTTTTGCGCCGAGTATAACGCGGCCAGCAAAACTTCGGGCGGGTCAGTTTTGGAGACAAAAGCAAAAGCGCCCTCGCGCAGCGCAACGGCGCTTTTATCCGACTGGCCGGACAACGCAATCACTTTGGCGGCGGGGGCCGCCTTGCGCAAACTTTCCAACGGATGGGTCTCCGACAAGCCCGGCAATTCCCAATCCAGAAGGATGAGGTCTGGGCGAAGTTTTTTTGCCTCGCGCAGCAACAGGCGCGCGTCATCCGCCTCGCCCACAACCTGAAGGTCGTGTTCCTGAGTCAATAACAGGCGCAGCGCGTCGCGGACACGCGCCTGGTCATCGGCAATGTAAACACGCATGATCAATTCAAAACGCCGACCCCTGAATTCACCATTCTGAATTCGGAACCCGGATAAAGGTGAATCATGCGCATGAAGCGCAAAAAGACACATCCGCAAGCAGGGCAGTTATGGGGCTAGCCAAGTGGCTAGGTCAAAGCGATTCCAATTACGGCTTGTGTTACCGCGCCTAAACCAGATAATTAAGCACAAATCCATTAAGGAAATTATTAAAACAAGCCTGAAAAGGCAAATTCTGGAGGTTTTGAAATGTTTGCACGAAATAGAATTATTGAAGATCCGCCTATCGCCCGCTTCTTGTTCAATGACACCCGCTCGAGCATTTTGTGGCTTGTGCTGCGCGTGTGGCTGGGACTGCAGTGGTGGGATGCGGGCCTGCACAAGGTGCAAGACCCCGCGTGGGCGCAGACAGGCACGGCGTTGCAGGGCTTCTGGACCAATATCGTCAAAATTCCGGCCACTGGCAAGCCCGTGATCGCGTTTGACTGGTATCGCGACTTCATTCAAGGTCTGCTGAACGCCAATGCCTACACGTGGTTCGGCCCGCTGGTTGCCTACGGCGAGATGCTGATCGCCATCGGCTTGATCATCGGCGCATTCGTCGGCATCGCCGCGTTCTTTGGCGCGTTCATGAACTGGAACTTCATCATGGCCGGTTCCGCCAGCTCCAACGGTCTGCTGATGGCGCTGTCCATCCCCCTGACCCTGGCCTGGAAGGTTGCTGGTTACATTGGCGCGGACTACTTCCTGCTCAAGTGGCTGGGCGTGCCCTGGCGGATGCGCACCAAGGCAGATGATGCCGGTGTGGTGGTAGAAGCAAAGCCCGCAAAGTAGTTTTGCTCACAACCAAATAACAACACGCGGCGGCGAGGTTAAAATCTCGCCGCCGTTTTTTATTTTTCTTGCATGTTTTAGCGGGCCAACACAAGCACAGCCAGCAAAAGCGCCATCCCCAGAATGAGGGGAACAAATACGATGGCATTGCCGCGTTTGGAAGACATGCGCGCATCATGCGCGGGGAACGTCAATTTATCGTGTTTGTTTCTCTAATACAACACTAGCGCGGCGCAAGCACTTTTCTAACATCCCAGGGTTACTCTTATGCCATTAAACAGAGCAGTATTTCTGGAGGTTTTTAACATGGGAAAAATTGTAGGCATTGACCTTGGAACAACAAACAGCGTGGTGGCTGTGCTGGAAGGCGGCAGCCCAACCGTAATCCCCACCGCGGAAGGCGGAAATTTGGTGCCCAGCGTGGTGGCGTTTAGCAAAAATGGCGACCGCATTGTGGGCCAGCCGGCCAAACGGCAGGCCGTTGTGAACCCGGAGAACACCATTTTCTCCATCAAGCGGTTTATGGGCCGCCGCATGAACGAGGTGGAAGCCGAGCGCAAGCGCGTTCCGTACGCGGTTGTGGCCGGCCCCAGTGGCGACGCGCGGGTGCAAATTCCTAATGCGGGCAATAAAGTATTTACCCCGCAGGAAATAAGCGCAATGATCTTGGGCAAACTCAAGAATGACGCCGAGGCCTATTTGGGCGAGCCGGTGACCCAGGCGGTCATCACGGTGCCGGCGTATTTTAACGATGCGCAACGGCAGGCGACCAAAGACGCGGGCCAAATTGCGGGTCTCGAAGTTTTGCGCATCATCAACGAGCCGACCGCCGCGGCGCTGGCGTACGGCCTTGACAAAAAGAAGAACGAGACGATTTTGGTGTTTGACCTGGGCGGCGGCACGTTTGACGTGAGCGTGCTTGAGGTTGGCGATGGCGTCATTGAAGTCAAATCTACCAACGGCGACACGCACCTGGGCGGCGACGACTGGGATGCCGTTGTGATGGACTGGATGATCGCTGAGTTCAAGAAAGAACAAGGCGTGGATTTGCACAACGACCGCCAGGCGCTTCAGCGTCTGCGCGAGGCGGCGGAGAAGGCCAAGATTGAGCTGTCTTCGATGATGGAGACCGAAATCAACCTGCCGTACATCACCGCCGATGCCAGCGGGCCAAAGCACTTGCTGCTCAAGCTCACCCGCGCCAAGTTCGAGCAATTGAGCGAGGGCCTGGTCAAGCGTATTCGCGGGCCGGTGGAGAACGCTTTGCGAGATAGCAAGCTGAACATCAAAGAGTTGGATGAGATTGTTTTGGTGGGTGGTTCTACCCGCATGCCAATGGTGCAAAACCTGGTGCGCGAACTAACCGGCGGCAAAGAGCCGAACAAGAGCGTGAACCCAGATGAGGTTGTGGCTGTTGGCGCGGCGATTCAAGGCGGCGTGTTGGGCGGCGAAGTGCGCGACGTGCTTTTGCTCGACGTGACACCCCTCAGCCTGGGTTTGGAAACGCTGGGCGGCGTGATGACGGCGCTAATTCCGCGCAACACCACCGTGCCGGTGAAGAAGAGCGAAATCTTTAGCACCGCCGAGGACAACCAAAGCGCGGTGGATGTGAAGGTGTATCAGGGCGAGCGCCCGATGGCCGCTGACAATATGCTGCTCGGCCAGTTCCGATTGGAAGGCATTCCGCCCGCGCCGCGGGGCATCCCGCAGGTGGAGGTGACGTTTGACATTGACGCCAACGGCATCATCAACGTGACCGCCAAAGACAAGGCGACCAACCGCGAGCAGAAGATCAGCATCACCGCCAGCACCAATCTGAACAAACAGGATATTGACAAGATGGTGCAAGAGGCGCAGCGCAACGCGGCCAACGACCAGAAGCGCAAAGAGCTGGCCGATGCCCGCAACGTGGGCGATAACACCGCCTATCAGGTGGAGAAGACCCTGCGTGACATGGGCGACAAGGTGAAGAGCGAGGATCGCGGTAATTTGGAAAACCTGATCCGCGATGTGCGCGACGCGGTGAAAACCGATGACATGGCCCGCATCAAGCGCGTGACCGAAACGCTTCAGCAAGCGGCGATGAAGCTGGGCGAGAGCGCATACGGCGCTGGTGGGCCGGGCGCTGGCCCGGCAGATGGCGCCGCGGGCGACGCAGGCCAACCGCCAAAAGATGATGGCGTGGTTGAGGGCGAATACCGCGCGGTATAGCCAAACCTGACGGGAGACCGAAGACGGGAGACGGAGAAATCTGCCTCCCGTTTTTTGTTTGATAAATATTTGATGTTTTGATGTCAAATATCATGCATCAAGATGTATGCTTTGCTTTATGCGCACAACTCTGACTCTGGCCGATGACGTGGCAGATCGCCTGCTGGAACTGCAAAAAAAACAAGGATTGACCCTGAAAGAAGCCGTCAACCAAACGTTGCGGGCCGGCTTGGAGCGGCAAATGGCTCACCCTGCCCCCAAACGCCCAAAGTTCAAGGTCAGGTCGCGCGCGGGCATTCGGCCAGGCTTGAATTACGATGACATCGGCGGGCTGATTGAGCGCCTTGATCTTGGATGCTCATTTGGCCGCGCTAGCGATGGAACATGGCGCATCATTATGCACCACCGACAAAGATTTTTAGCGCTTTGGCAAATTGAATATTCAGAATCCGTGCGCCTGAAGCAGGCAGCTTATGGGCCGGGCAAACGCATCACAAGTTTAAGGAAGAGGCAGAGGAGAGAATGGTGAGCATATAAGAATTATCAATGGCGGCGCGGATGCGCTTAC
>MTKZ01014920.1_pt1 | contig 10641 bp, 7 predicted proteins | sample 1042781 | NCBI WGS metagenome assembly MTKZ01 (sample SAMN06212207, study PRJNA360539) | anaerobic digester metagenome | biome: Wastewater treatment plant; material: sludge; isolation source: anaerobic digester fed with sludge from wastewater treatment plant | place: Denmark: WWTP Viborg ...
TGATGGTTCTTGTGCAATAATGCAAGTTTCAACCTATGGTGCGACAAGCTCATTAGCAGGTTGTTCTGGAACTGCTGATGATGATGTGTGGTATAGTGTAACTATGCCTGCCGGATCAACAATACTTCTTTACAATAATCAAAATAATCAATTTGGACTCACGGATCGCATCATACAATTGTTTTCAGGTACCTGCGGCTCCCTAACTTCTGTTGCTTGCCTTGATCCGGAAAGCGGCAGTGTCGCTGGGTTGACAGGTGGAACTACTTATTATCTACGTGTATACACTTACGCAGCAACAGGAGGAACTGTTTTTGATTTATGTCTGAAAGTTCCGCCTCCTCCACCTGCCAATGACGATTGTATAGCAGCAACAAATATTATTCCAAGTGGTACAGAATTATGTGCTTCTAGTATAGTTATGTCTACGAGCGGTGCTACACAATCAACGGAGACTGTCCCTACGTGCTCTGCAACTGGCATAAATGATGATGTATGGTTTACTTTTACAGCTACATCAGCTACACATATGGTGAAAGTGAACTATACCGATAATGCAACTACAACTCAGCTTTACTCTGGTTCATGTGGAAGCTTAGTAGCTATTGGGTGCTATGCTGGTCTTTATGGCAATTCAAATGTGTTGGCAACTGGATTGACTATTGGAAATGTCTATTATGTGCGTATATACTCAAGCACTTCGACAGCATATACATATTCAAATTTCAGTATTTGCGTCACTACTCCTTCGGTTCCGGTAAATGATGATTGTACAAATGCAACAGCAATTCCTTGTGGCAGCAATGTATCAGGTTCTAATGCATTGGCTTTAAATGAGGTCTTGCCGGGTTCTACTTGTGGAAGCACAGGTTTAACTGCTTCTTATAAAGGCGTATGGCATACAGTTACCCCAAACCTTACTGGAAGCTTGACCGTTAGTGCTTGTGGTAGTGATTTTGATAATTATTTAAGAATCTATACTGGTGACTGCAACACTTTAACTTGTGTTTCTAACGTCAGTGGTGTTGGATACGCAGATGCTGGATGTGCTGTGACATTAAACAATTCAGCAACAGTTACATTTCCATGTGTAGCAGGTACAACTTACTATATATTATTAACTGGGTATTCTGCTACAAATTTTGGTAATTATAATATATCTGTAACTTGCCCATTAGCATGCACAGTTCCACCTACTGCGTTAGCAGTATCAGGAATCACTTCTAATGGTGGAGTTATATCATATACTGCACCAATTCCAGCACCATTAGTTGGATATCAATATTATTATAGTACATCTTCTACACCACCCACTGTAGCTACGGTTCCAACAGGATCTACACCTAATGCATCATTTACCCTCAATGCATTGAATCCAAATACATTATATTATGTATGGGTTCGTTCAAATTGTGGTGGGTCTGACGTTAGTGCATGGGCTGCATTACCAAGCTTTATGACGCTTCCTGGAAGTGGATGTTTTACAACAATTACGGCAACTCCTTCTGCCAACATATGTATTGGAGGATCAGCATCACTGTCTGCCTCTGGTTCATGGGTTAGTTATTCATGGAGTGGTCCTGGCGGATTTAATTCTACAAATCCAACTGTAGTTGCAAACCTTACAGGTGTTTATGCTTTAACTGTAACAGATGTAGATGCCTGTACAACATTTGCTAGCATTACTGTTACTGTCAATCCATTACCTGTAGTTACTATAACTCCAGCAGCACCAACAATTTGTCCAGGCTCGACAGTTACATTAACAGCTTCAGGTGGAGCTACCTATTTATGGTCCAATGGCGCTAACACAGCAGCTGCTGTAGTAAATTCTGTTGGTACATACACCGTTACTGTTACTTCAGCAGCTGGATGTATAAAGACTGGTAGTGTAACAGTTACGGCTAATCCTCCAATCACAGTAACAGCTGTTGCAAACCCTAATAGTATTTGTATTGGTTCAACAATCAATTTAGCTGCTACAGGTGGTGCTACATATTCTTGGAATGGACCTGCTGGCTTCACGTCAACACTACAGAATCCAACGCGGGCTAATGCCACTGTTGCCATGTCAGGTGTATATAACGTGACGGTAACTTCAGCTGCTGGATGTATTGGTTATGCTTCAGCAACTGTAACTGTAAATGCTGGACCTATAGTTTCAGCCTCAGCAAACCCGAATCCAGCTTGTGTAGGTTCAACACTGAATCTTTCCTCATCGGGTGGAGTAATGTACGCATGGAGTGGACCAGCCGGATTTAGGTCAAATCCACAAAATCCAGCCAGGGCAAATATGCAACCATCTTTTGCCGGAATATACAGCGTAAGTGTTACTTCTGGATTGGGCTGTACATCAAACAGCTCCGTAAATGTAACAGTAAATCCAATACCTACTGGAGTAGCAACAGCTTCACCTTCAAGTGGATGTGTTGGTAGTACAGTTCAGCTTGGAGCCCCTGCAGGATCTACTTATATGTGGACAGGACCTCAAGGATATACATCTAGTCAGCAAAACCCTATTGTGAATATCACTTCTTATCTTCAGGCTGGTACTTACAAAGTAAAAGTTACTAATGCAGCTGGCTGTTCAGCTACATTCTCAGTTGGGTTCAAGGTGAATTACCCTCCAGTAGCAACTGCATCTTATACAATAGGAAGCAATTGTATTGGAAGTAATTTAGCCTTGAGTGGCACGGGTGGAGGATCATTTTCTTGGTCAGGACCTGCAGGATTTACTTCAAATCTTCAGAATCCTGTAATAAATAACGTTTCAGCTGCGAACTCAGGTGTCTATACATTAACTGTGACTAGTCCGAATGGATGCAGTGCAGTAACATCACTCAGTGTCACTATTCTTGCAGCTCCAGTAGTGACTGCTACAGCTGATGCTTACACTGTTTGCGAAGGAAGCACTGCATATTTACATGCTACTGGTGGAACGAATTATGAATGGACAGGACCTTATGGATGGGTAAGTAATTTGCAAAACCCAATCATTAATAATATCCCTTCTTATCTTTCTGGAACATATTCAGTAAAAGTGACTAATTCAGGTGGATGTAGTACTACAACATCTTTAGTGATAACTGTATCTGGGTTTATTAATGGTAGCGCTTCTGCATTGCCGAATCCTGCACCAACCGGAAGTAATGTTCAATTAAGTGCTACAGGAGCCAGCTCATATCTTTGGTCAGGCCCTAATGGATTCTTTAGTTATGAACAAAATCCATTAATATACAAAGTTAGCAGCAGAAATGCGGGAACTTATGTAGTGATATTAACTAATGACGGTAAATGTCAAATGACACTATTTGTAACTTTAAGTATCATTAATGCAAGAGAATCTGGAGAAACTATTGTAGCTAAGGAGACAAAGGTTAGTGACCTAACGACTATTTATCCTAATCCAGCTAAAAACTTTATTAGATTGGAGTATAAAGGTGACAAATCAATCAAATACAGTATTGTAGATGCGCAAGGAGTCATAATTACTAAAGATGTCAGATCATCTTCAGGAAGTATTAATATCGAAAATCTATCAAGTGGAACTTATGCAATAATTTGGTCGGAAGACACAGAAAACGCACAAACCAATATTGGTAAATTTATAAAAGTAGATTAGACTATTTCGTAAATAAGAAAGGGGGCAAAAATGCCCCCTTTTTTTTATTTAATTCGTTTCTCTCATTTTTTCTTTACGCTTAATTAATTGCCTTTTGATGTTATCAACGCCCTCATCAATGGCAGACTCGAATGTTTTGTTTGTTTCCTTTGAAACGATTGTATCTCCTGGTATATTTAGAATAAGCTCTGCTACTTTATCTTTAACTTGGCCGGCATTTTCCAGTTTAAGTATCACATGAGCATCTATGATCTTATCATAGTAATGATCTAATTTAATAACTTTTTTTTCTATAAATTCCGTCAAACTAACATCAGCTTTAAACTGATCTGCTTCAATCGTAATCTTCATATGTTTTATTTTTAAATGTTAAAAAATTAATATATTTCAAATATTATAATTCCTTCTCCGCACGCGGATGTGCTTTGGAATAAATTGATTTTAATCGCTGTGGTGCATTATGCATATAAACTTGCGTAGAAGCTAAACTGCTATGACCTAATAACATTTTAATTGCATTTATATCAGCTCCTGCGTCAGATAAATGGGTTGCAAAAGAATGGCGAAGTATATGTGGACTTTTTCTTTCCAAGTTTGGAATAGTTTTTAAGAAGCTGTTTACTACATTATAAACAAGTTTTGGGTAAACAGGTTTCCCATGTAACGTTAAAAATAATAAATTTTCTTCACCCATTGGTAAGCTGCTCTTTTTCAACAACTTAAATTTTTCAGTTTCAATAACCAAATCATTACTTATAGGAACAAACCTTTCCTTTTTGCCTTTACCGGTTACTTTAAGAATCATTCTGGAAAAATCAATATCTGCTTCATTGATGTTTATGAGCTCTGAACGCCTGATACCTGTAGTATAAAGAAATAAGATCATCAACCTTGCCATAGCATTGGAATAACCATCAGGCTCAGCTGTTCCAAGGATTTGATCATAACTCAACTCATCTTTGGGGACAGTCACTGGAAGTCTTTTATTTGCTTTTGGCCTGATTACTTTGGCCATAGGATCTATTCCAAGGCCCTCAAATCTTCTCAAGTATTTATAAAAAGTACTCAATGCAGAGATCTTGCGATGGATGGTGTGACTGCTACTGTTTATCTCCATCAATGTAACGATCCATGAGCGTATGTGGAAATGTGTAACCTCTGTTAATTGGCTGATTTGATAGGTGACTAAAATAAAAGAGGCAAAGCCATCAATATCATTTTGATAGCTCTGCCTTGTATTTTGACTATATCTCTCAACAGAAGAAATGTAGTTATAGAATCTTTCTAATTCATTTCGCATATTATATGCAAAATATACATAATATTACAATTCTAAAAAAGTATTTGCAAAAATTGCTAATATTCCTTTAAAGTGCATTTGGCCCATAGGTGGCCTGCTTGTAAATAGCTTTTAATACTTCTTGCCTTCTAAGGATTGAAGGCTTAGTGAAGTGTTTCCTCTTGCGCAATTGCTTTATTGTGCCTGATTTTTCAAATTTTCTTTTGTATTTCTTTAGCGCTCTATCAATAGTTTCGCCGTCTTTTACATCGATTATTAACATAAAATGTGAACCTCTTTTTTTTATTAAGTTATATTTCGGACTGCAAAGGTAATATTATATTTTAATTATTATATAATAATTGTCAAAAAACTAAATTCAATATCTTTTGCACACAAATTATAAATCTATTCTACCACTTCTATCTTATCTAATAATCGAACCGCACTTTCTGAAAGAGGTTCAAGATATAGACCAAACTTAATTTTAAATGAAGACTTTGTATATGGTTCCATTAATTGAAGGACATTTAAGTCAGCCCTTGAGGTAGATGGCTCCTGGTTAACAACTATACACCTGCTGCACAACTTTACGCTATTGTATTCACAACCATTGATCCTTAATCTTTTCCAGCTCCCTTCATCAAATGGATTTTTGGATGAAACAACAATATTTGGTCGAAACCGCATGATGTCAATCTTAACATCAGTCTTAGACTCAAGATAAGCTATGGATGTTTCATTGCATATTAAGATAGGTGAATCATCATGAAATGAACAGAAGCCAGTAAGATTCTTTTTTATTAAGTATAAATGTAATTTTTTGCCATGATGATCCGAAAAGAATTGGTTTATACTTTCTTTATCAGCAAAACCCTCTTCTACCCTATCCCAAACATTCAAAGGAATTGACTCATGACCTTCACCATAGCATTTTATATTAATGGACTTTTCTAAGACTTTTGAATATATCATTAAATTATTCCCATTTAAATCAATCGTATAGTCAGCCATACCTTTACATATTCTTCTTGTCTGCATGATTCCTTGAGCATCGTACAATGCAAATATTCTGTCATACTGAAGTCCATTCTTATCAACTACAGAATGATTTATTTTTATGGCTGGCAGCGACTTGATGGGATATATATATAATGAAAGTACTTCCATGGTGATATTTTTATCAAAGATATAATTGCGAAAACAAGAAATCTTATAAAATAAAATTTATTATGCAACTATTTTAAGTATTCTTGAGTTAGTAGCTTAGATCTTTGAAAAAATGGGGCTGACCGGAATTGACAGGAAAGTATGTTCGGTTTGTAAGCATGCAGGAGTATGATAGTTTCCTCCTTTAACAAATGACTATTAAACCATAATTGGCGATTCTAACTTCGCAATTGCAGCTTAATCTAGTAGATTAACAAGCATTCATGCAATTCACTTGATATCTGATACAAAGTGATGTCGCATGTCAACAAACATTCAGGTAAGGAAGATAATAGGTCTCGATGATCTTCCGAGATTCAGAGAATAAGGTTGATATTTGGTGTGTTTTTCCACTTGTTTCAACTCGAAAATCTAATGAAAAAATAAGCATGTAGAAAGCTCTCAGGCGCTATCTCTGGACGAGGGTTCGAATCCCTCCAGCTCCACCTTTTTTTCCTATTTTCTATTTTATAAAGTAAAAATTTCTGCCAATTTATCTCCTTAATATAAATTACAATGGCAGATGATTACATTCTATCCAACTTCCTAAAATTGTGTTAAAATTCATGCCATTTAGCTAATTTATGCTAAATTACACCACATTAGCGGTGATTAACACTTTTAAATGAATAGTTATTTGTACAAAGTCCTATCTAACATATTTATATGCTGTACACTTATTTTGATAACCAATCAAAATAGCTACGCACAACAACTTGCCCAAAAAGGTCTGTATATGCTAGACCCATATTCTTTCAATCCGGCCTATGGTGGTTTAAATAATGGATTAACATTGACTGGAGACTTCCGAAATCAATGGTCAAATCTTCAGGGTAAACCATTAGGTGGATACTTTACTGCTCACTTACCTTTGCTGAATCTAAATTCAGGAGTTGGTTTTAGTTTTTCTACAGAATCTATAGGTGCGAGTAATAACACCGAAGGTAGTTTCTCTTATAATTACATTTTACCAATAAGTCCAATTTTTCTTTCAATAGGAGGAGGTATAGGATTGTCAAGCAGACAGTTGGATGGATCAATTTTAAAAACGCCAGATGGTCAGTATGAAAATAATGTAAATCATAATGACCCAAATATTCCGATAGACAAAGTTTCAGCAAATAATGGTGTCATCAATCTAGGAATAGTCATTCGCACAGGGCTACTTGAGATTGGATTGTCATCATACCAAACAGTATCAACGGGCATTTCAAAAAATGAGAAGTATAATTATAAACCGGTAGACCACTATTTACTTTATGCTTCATATTTCTATACCTTCAATGAAAACTGGAAAATAGTACCTAATGCATTGATAAAATATGAAAAATCGGCACTTCAATCTGACATCGATATTCATTTATACAATAAGAACATTTTTGGTGGCGTTGGAATAAGAGGCTATAATTCTAATTCTTTAGATGCAATAAAAGTGATGGTCGGAGGCAGAATTACGGAAAGGATCCTTGTTGCATACAATTTTGAAAGTCCTATCAGCAAACTTAAATTATATAGTGGGAACACCCATGAATTGTTGTTACAATATAGGATTCAGGCAAATATTATACAACGCGAAAAAGAAAAATTGATATATCATCCAAGGATGTGATGAAAAATCAAAATATAATAATACTTTTGCGTCATACTTAACCGTTATATCGTATAAGTACAATGAAAATCAATTAGTTAGAAAAAATTATTTCACCCCAATACGCTGATATTCAGCAATTTAGAATACAAAAAGAATTAAAATCGTTAAAAATATTGTGTTTAAGAAACTTTGTTTTGGAAAAAATCAATAAACAAACTAATTTTACACCCTATTTAACAATATCCAAATTTTTAGGAAAATTATTTTTTAGCAAATGAGTAAGAACATTGTATTTTTATTTGGATTAGCTATCCTTTCGTCTTTTATCATTTCTTGCGGGAAAAGCAGCAAGATGGACGGTCAGTTAATTGGTGTGACAAAAAGACCTGATTGGAAGGGTGTAAACCCTTACGGTATGATCTATGTCAAAAGTGGTACCTTGACTATCGGTTCTGATGATCAAGATATTAGTAGTAATTATTTGTCAAGGCCTAAGAGCATCTCTATTCAGGGATTTTATATGGACGAAACAGAAATTACGAATAATGAATATCGTCAGTTCGTTAACTGGGTCAGAGATTCAATTGCTCATACTATCCTGGGTAACTTTGAAGAAGATGATGCAGGTAACAGCCATATTGACTGGACAGCAGAAGTTGACTACACAGATGAAGGATTATCTGATATGTATTTCAGTGGTGATGACGTCATTAATGGGAAAAAAGAGTTTGATGTAGATAAACTAGTTTACAACTACGAATGGCTGGATTGGAAACAAGCTGCCGCTGATCGTGGTAAATCAACCAGAAAGACCTATATCAAAAAAGATAAAACCAAAATTTATCCAGACACAATGGTGTGGATCAGAGATTTTGCATACTCATATAATGAGCCTATGACAAGAAATTATTTCTGGCATCCTGCATTTGATGATTATCCTGTAGTTGGTGTAAACTGGAAAGCAGCAAATGCTTTCTGTAGTTGGAGATCAAAAATATGGGATACATATCGTCCTGAAGATGTTCATACTGAAGGATTCAGATTACCAACTGAATTTGAATGGGAATATGCAGCTCGTGGTGGACACGAAAATGCTCCTTATCCTTGGGGTGCATATGGTTTAAGAAACTCTAAAGGTTGTTTACTTGCTAACTTCAAACCTAGAAGAGGTAACTATCCTGAAGATGGTGGTCAATGGACAGTTAAGGCTGATGCTTATTTCCCTAACGATTATGGTTTCTACTGTATGTCAGGTAATGTAGCTGAATGGACTTTGACTGCTTATGCTGAAAATGCTTATGCGTTTATTCATGACCTTAATCCGGATATCAGATATGATGCCAAAGATGAAGATCCTGAAGGATTAAAAAGAAAAGTTATCAGAGGTGGATCATGGAAAGACATAGGGTACTTCCTAAGAACTGGAACGAGACATTATGAATTCCAGGATTCAGCCAAATCTTATGTAGGATTCAGATGTGTACTAACGCATATGGGAAGATCAATAAACGACTTCTAATTAAGATTATCTTATATTAAGTTTTAAAAAAGGGGTAAAATACTATACCTCTAATAAAATAATATTGTCAAAAAATTCATTAATAATTATTAACCTATTTAAACTAAAAAAATATGTCTTTGGTACATTCTAATGGTTTCAAGTATTTCAAAAATTTTATAATCGGTGTTGGAGCATCTGTCGTTTTGGTGGGAGCTTTAGGTAAAATTCAAAGTTACGAATGGGGTGGCTGGATGCTTACAGTTGGGTTAAGTGTAGAAGCATTTATATTTCTTTTCTTGGCTGTTATACCACCAGAAAGAGAATACTATTGGGATAAATTATATCCTGGATTAGGTGATTATACTGCAAACGTTTCTGCCCTTACTGCAGGTCCTGCTGTAGGAGGTAAAGGTGTTTCAAGACCTTTAGATGGTGAAGTAGTTGAGAAAAATCTTAGTGGGATGCTTTCTGAACTTCAAGTAATGTCTAAAAGCCTTAGTTCTCTCAAAGCACTTCAAGAAGTTGATTTCTCTAAAACTCAGGAGCAAATCAAAGGGATGGGTAACTTTTATGAAAAAATGAATCAAGCTATCGCTAGTATGGCAGATTCAATTGAAGATACTAAACATTATAAAGAGCAAGTAATGGCATTGAACAAAAACCTAGGTTCTCTCAATGCAGTTTATGGTAACGTTCTATCTGCAATGACCGGAGGTAACAAACAAGCTTAAGTGATAATTTCACAGTAAATAAACATTATTCTAAATTATCATTAAAAAAGTAAAAAATGTCAATACCTAAGGAACCGAGGCAATTAATGATTAACATCATGTACATCGTACTTACAGCGATGTTAGCCCTTAACGTTTCAGCTGAAATATTTAACGCATTTAAAGTTGTAAATGCAGGTTTGGTTAAATCTAATGATGCATTAGATAAATCAAATGAACAATTACCAAAGCAAATTGATGAATTCTCCAAAAAGAAAGCTGAATTTGCTAAGTATGCCCAAAGAACAGGCCCTGCTAAAGCAGCTACTGATGAATATACTGCTTATATCGACGGTCTTATTAAAGAGATGGTGGATGCTACAGGTGGATATGTTCAAGATGAACATTCACTAGATTCCAAGGATTTAAGATTGAAAGGTTATAAAGATAAAGATGTAACAACCCGTATCCTTGTAAACGCTAAAAAAGGTGATGAAATTGAAAAGAAACTTGCTGTTCTAAAGACAAAGCTTTCTGAACTATTCAATCCTGAAGATAAGGCAGTAAATGAACCGAAATTAGCTTTGGACATAGATCCAACTTGGAAACAAAGTAAAACACACAAGACTTGGGCTGCTTATAATTTTAGCCACATGCCTCTTGCTGCCGTATTGCCAATATTAAATAAACTTAAAAACGATGCAAAGTCTTCTGAAGCAACAGTTTTAA
>MTKZ01014009.1_pt1 | contig 10637 bp, 9 predicted proteins | sample 1042781 | NCBI WGS metagenome assembly MTKZ01 (sample SAMN06212207, study PRJNA360539) | anaerobic digester metagenome | biome: Wastewater treatment plant; material: sludge; isolation source: anaerobic digester fed with sludge from wastewater treatment plant | place: Denmark: WWTP Viborg ...
CTTAGAACTGATGGAAGAAATCCTTCATAGTCTATCGATGAAAGATCGACTTTACCAATCTTTTCAATGGTATTGAGGGCATTTTTCTCTTTTATTGATACCTGTTCAGCATAATCCGCAAACTGAAGGCTACATCCACCACAGCCCATTTTAAAATGAGGACATATCGGTTCAATTCGAGCTGGGGATTTTTCAATGAATTCTTCGAGTTCTCCTTGAAGAAAATTTCTTTTGACTTTTCGAATTGTAACTCGGCATTTTTCTCCAGGTAGAACCCCAGGTACAAAAACTACCCAGTTTTGATGGCGTATCACTCCAACACAATCGGGAAGAGCAAAGGTTTCAACAATTCCTTCGATAACATCACCTTTTTTCAGCATGAACGACTCCCTTGTTTTTGACGAATCACCTCATAAAGTCCAATACCAAAGGCTACTGATACGTTTAGCGAGTTTACCATATTTTCCAAGGGTATAGAAACGACGTAATCACAAAGCGAACGGATAATCTTTCGAACTCCTCGATCCTCTCCTCCTACTATAATTCCCCAGGAACCTTGGCTAAAATCCATTTCCCATAAGGGCATTTCAGCATCAGCTTCAAAGGAAACCATCCAAAAATTATTCTCGCGAAATTCTTTAACAATTCCAGTAAAATTATTCTCCTGAGCTATGTCGACTTTTTCCAGTTCTCCTGCTGAAGCTTTAATCACTTCTGAATTTATCGGTGCGGTGTGAGCTTTGCTAGTAATAACCCCATCAACACCAAAAGCTGATGCTGTTCTGAGGATTGCACCTAAATTCCGTGGGTCTTCAACGCTATCAACAAAAACCACCAAAGAATCCTTCTTGGATTTTGCTTTGGTTAGAATATCTTTCCAGGTTGGACTTCCCAATGGTTCATAAACCAAAACCACCCCTTGGTGATGAGCTGGATAGCCGACAATTTTTTGTATAGCAAACTTATCCAGCCTAATAAAGGGTATTTTTAAACGATTGGCTAACTCGATAATTTTTATGATTACTTCACCTTGGATATCATTCTGAAGATAAAGCTGTATTGGTTTTTTCCTTGGTGATTCCATGGCTACTTTTACTGGATTTCGTCCGTAGATGATATTTGACATTGCTTCACTCTTCTTCAAGCTTATTTTGAATTCACCCTCGGTCTTGATAAATCAAGCCCCAACTAAAGAATTTAAAAAGTAGGGGCGTAATTCATTGCGCACGATTAATGTAGCGACATGCCATGGCAGCTCGAATCTTTGTTCTTAGTTAAAAATCTTCATCTCGATAATAGCGAGGCCCCAGAGGTGTATCTTCGATGATATAGCCGGATTTCACAATAGTATCTCGAAGAAGATCTGCCTGGGAAAAATCTCGATTTTTTCTGGCAATTTCCCTATCTTGAATCAGTTTTAAAACTTCTCGATCTTCTTCCTCTATCCCCTGTAGCGGTATCACACCCAAAATTTGGTTCACTTGATTGAGAAAACCTAAAATACTTTCCAATGTATTGAGATTCCATTTTCGTCTTTTTGGTTGAAGATAAATATTCATCTCTTTAATAAAATCACTCAAAACCGCCAAGGCTTGAGGGGTATTAAAATCATCAGCAAGTGCAGAAACAAACTTTTCATACATTGACTGGATTTTATCTATTAAGCTTTTATCACTATCCTGCCATTTCGAATCTGACTGGATTTGGTTATAAATAAAAAAGAAATTCCGAACAAAATTTTTAATTCGATTTAAATAACTCCCTGCAGCATCTAAAATCGTATCATCGATATTAATAGGATTGCGGTAATGAGTAAAAAGAATAACTAAACGCAATAATCGGGGATCACGGTTAGCATAAAGCTCACGTACGGTCAAGATATTGCCTAAAGATTTCGACATCTTTTCATTTTGAATATTCACATAACCATTATGAAGCCAATATTTAACAAAAGGTTTGCCGGTAGCTGCTTCACTTTGAGCAATTTCATTCTCATGATGGGGAAATATTAAATCAATTCCGCCGGCATGAATATCCAGGGTTTCGCCTAAATATTTCATCGACATCGCCGAACACTCAATATGCCATCCTGGTCTCCCCTTTCCCCAAGGGCTTTCCCAAAAGGGTTCTCCTGGTTTGGCGCTTTTCCATAGAACAAAATCGGCAGGATTTCTTTTTTGATAACGAGCCTCAACCCGTGCTCCCTCTATCTGATCTTCTATAGGTTTTCGAGAAAGTTTACCGTAACCTGAAAAACGTGAAACATCGAACAAAATGTCACTCTCAAGAGAGTAAGTAAAACCTTGATCTTCGAGTCGTTGGATGAGGGCGATAATGTCTTGAATATGCTCAGTCGCCCGGGGGGAAACGGTTGGTTGATTGATGCCTAATCTTTCGGCATCAATCAAATATTGTTCAATATAATTAGCCGCTATTTCTTCGGGTTGAAGACCCTTTTCCCTGGCTCGATTGATTATTTTATCATCAACATCGGTAAAATTTTGTACAAAGTTAACTTCATAGCCTACCTGTTCAAAAAACCGTCGCAAACAATCAAATATTACAAATACTCTGGCATTTCCAATATGAATTAAGTCATAAACGGTGGGTCCGCATGCATAAAAACCAATTTTTCCTTTATTCTGTGGAACAAACAATTCTTTTTTTTGGGTTAGTGTATTATAGAGGTAGATATCCAATCTCGTTCCCTTTCCTGTTTTTCATTATAAAATAATACCTATCATAGATTCTGCCATAAGGAATATAATTATTTGGCTTTTTCCATTATAGATAATCATGCCACTTGGTAGCACCAGATGAAGATGAAACCCAAGATTCGACATGCCATGGCAGGTCGCTACATTAATTGGGCGCAATAAATTGCGCCCCTACATTTTATATTCTTNNCCGAGTAAAACCTACTCAATCACCTCAATAGTCACATCATCGACACCAGATTGGTGGATCCCAATGGCTTTCGCTGCAGCCAATGATAGGTCGATTTCTCGATTTTTACTTCTCGGTCCTCGATCGTTTACTCTTACAACAACCTTTTTGCCATTATCAGGATTCGAAACCAAAAGAATCGAGCCAATCGGGAGGGTTCGATGAGCTGCCGTAAAAGCATAAGGATTAAATACCTCTTCGCATGCCGTTGTTCTTCCGGAGAATCTTGGCCCATACCAAGAAGCTAAGCCAATAATTTTATTGACTACTCGTCCTTCGTATCCATCATATAAACGATAAAATTCCATTTGGATCTGATTTAACCAGAGCAGAGCAAGGTCTAACATTTCGGAGTTATTTAGAGAGGCATCGCTTGGGTAAACCGAAAAAAGAAGCTTTTGATTACAATAAGCTATCACCTGTTTTGATTCGGGTGCTACATAAAAATTAATGGCACCCGACGGAGGATGTGTAAACAAATCCGACAATCGCTTATAAATTTTTTCGGTTCTTTCATCAATCGAAGAATAATCACCGGAATGTCGAATCCGCATAACTCTCCTTCCACTAATAAAAATTGTTCCTGAATTTCGATTTACCAATCGATCCGGTATGGATTTGTTTGCATAAGTTAAATTGGAAAAAATAAAAACCACCAGGGACAAAATAAGGGTTATCGACATCCCTTTTATACATTTTTCCAAATAAGACATATGGATAGGCATGCAATGCCTTCCCCCTTTCCTAAACTTCCAAGTCTTTCGTTGGTCGTCGCCTTAAGGCCGATCGACTGAATATCTACCCCAGTCACTCGGGATAAGTTTTGTTTCATTTCCATAACATAAGGCATGACCCGGGGAAATTCAGCAATCAGGGTACAATCAAAATTAATGATATCCAACCCCTCGCCCCGGATTTTTTGAGTTATTTCTTCCAACAATAAAAGACTATAAGCATTAAGGAAACGCTCATCTTGATTGGGAAACCAATAACCGATATCTGGTAATGACGCTGCTCCCAGCAAAGAATCCATTAACGCATGGCAAACCACATCCCCATCGGAATGGCCGGATAAACCAAGATGATAGGGTACGGTAACACCACCTAAAACTAATTTCTTCCCTTCAACAAAAGGATGAATATCATATCCTAAACCCACCCTAAAGCCGGTCAGGATTTTATCCATCTTAAATTCTCCTCAGCTCGCATAAAATCCTGGGGGGTAGTTATTTTATAATTCTCTTCAGAACCCAATACCAAGTAAACCGGAATCCCTATCCGCTCAACCATGGCTGAATCATCTGTCGCATAAAAACCGTCAACCTTGGCTTTTTGGATGGCTTCCCAAATGATAGAAATCTTAAAAGATTGAGGGGTCTGGGCTCTCCAAACCACCGAACGATCTAAAGTTGAATCAATATAATTGTTATTTTTACTTATTTTTAAGGTATCAACCGAAGGAATAGCGCAGCAAACTGCACCATATTTCATAACCCCTTCTACTGAGCGCATGAGTATCTCTTCACTCACCAAAGGTCGAACCCCATCATGGATTAAAACATAATCATCAGGGCGGTTAAAAATTAACTCTAATCCAGCATAAACCGAATCTTGCCTGGTACCCCCACCAAAAACATAATGTAAAACCTTTTTGGTTTGAATATGATTGAGAATCTGTTCCTGGAACTGCTTCTCATGATTTTCGTTAATGACTACAATTATTTCATCTATTAAGGGTGATTTCTCAAATGCATCAATGGTATATGCCAACACCGGTTTCCCTAAAACCGGTAAAAATTGCTTGGGAATAATTGAGTTCATTCTTTCTCCAGTTCCGGCAGCAACGATCAGCGCTATGAACAAACAATATCACCTCATAGTCCAGGATAATGAACTTCTCTATTTTACATTTTTCCTCTCGGTTTGGCAAAAATCATCCTCCCTGCTGGAGTTTGTAAAACGCTGGTGACAATAGTATCAATTACAACATTGATGTATTTTTTCCCGCCTTCAACCACTACCATGGTTCCATCGTCAAGATACCCCACTCCTTGATCGGATTCTTTCCCCTCTCGAATGATTTGTACTCTCAGTTCCTCTCCAGGCAATACATAGGGCTTTAATGAGTTGGCGAGCTCATTGATATTAAGAACTTCAACTCCTTCTAACTCAGCAATTTTATTCAAATTATAATCATTGGTTATGACTTTGGCTCCCATTACTTTGGCCATCTTGATTAACTTGGCATCAACATCCCGTATCTCGATAAAATCTCTCTCTACAATACGAATATTAACCTTTTTTTCTTTTCTCATTTTATTTAAAATATCCAAACCTCGCCGACCTCGACTTCTTTTCAAGGGATCTTGAGAATCGGCAACCTGCTGCAATTCTTTTAAAACAAATCGAGGGATGATCATGTCACCTTCAACAAAACCAGTTTTACAAATATCTGCAATTCGTCCATCGACAATCGAACTGGTATCCAATATCTTAGCTATATTGTTTTGCCCCCGTAAAAGTTTCATTTTGGGAATTCCGGTGAAAATCATAATAATATCTTCTTTGCGAATTATTGCTAAAGCCAAACCAATAATCCCACAGCCTAAAGTCACCAATAAAGGCAGAGTAGTAATTTTAATATAAAGAAAGGAAAGGGGGTAAGTTAAAAGAGCTCCGATCACTAAACCAACTATCAATCCCCCTAAAGCAACTAAAATATCAATAGCAGACAAGCGATTTATTGCCAGAGACAACTTATTCCACTTCTCAAGGAAAAAAAATCCGGCATATTTCTGGATAAAATAGGTAATAATACTAAAAGTACCGGTTATGAGAATAATTACAAGCCAAGAATAACTATTTAGTGAAGTTTGTAGGGATCGGGATATTAAAGTACTCAGGATAAAGACGATAATAATCGAAACGATAAACCCCCACTTACCACCACTCGTCATGTCATATCTCCTCCTAACAGAATGGATAATAAGTTCAATATTGGTATTTCAATATTAGAGTAGTTCCCTCCTTTCTGTCATAAGTTAAAAGAAAAAAAATATCTTGCGGTTATAATTGCCCTTTTTAAAACCGCTTTTCGATAAAGATTAAATTAGGATTTGAATTCACTTTTATAGTTTTATGAAAATAATTATAACACTCCAACCATGCTATCCAAAATACTCCTTTTCTTGGCTCTGCTTCCAAAAATTTCAAACTCGATCATATTTTATTTTACTGGACTAAATCTTCTTTTTGCACTGCCTCATAAAGGGTTTGATAGCCAATAATTTTCAAGCCTTTTAACTTTTTCTTGGCACTACTCTGGAGATGATATTGAGAGGTCACCACCCGGCTAATTCCCATCCTGGCTGCTTCTTGAATTCTTCCTTCAAAAAAGTGGACCGGGCGAATTTCTCCTCCTAATCCAACCTCCCCTAAATATATAGTGTTTTTATTAAGGCTCTTCTCTAAACGTGAAGAAATAAGACTAAAACAGATAGCTAAATCAGGAGTAGTCTCGGTGACCTTCATTCCTCCAGCCATGTTGAGATAAATATCTTGCTGACCAAAACGAATACGTACTCGCTTCTCAATTACTGCTACCAAAAGATGAAGGCGATTGACATCAAAACCAACGCTCACTCTCCGTGGGTAATCCAGGTAAGATTGATTGACTAACGTCTGAACTTCAAGAAGTAATGCTCTTCTTCCTTCGGCAAGAACCGTACGGGCGGTACTACTATTTTCGATATCTTTTTCCACCAAAAAAAATTTTGAAGGATCGACTAACTCGACTAATCCCTCTTCCTTCATCTCCAATAAACCAACTTCTTGAGTCGAGCCAAATCGGTTTTTTACACTTCGTAAAACTCGAAGTTGATGATGGGCTTCGCCATCTAAATAAAGAACTACATCAACTAAATGCTCAAGGGTTCTTGGCCCGGCAACGATGCCCTCCTTAGTCACATGGCCAACCAAAAAAATAGCAATATTTTTCTTTTTAGAAATATCCATAAATCGGGAACTCAAATCACGGATGAGAGAAATATTCCCAGGCATGGCATCTAATTCATCCAAAGATAAATTCTGTATGGAATCGATAATAATCAGAGAGGGAGCAAGATTCTCTATACTTGACTCAATATCGTTATAACTATCGGTTGAATGAAGCCATAGATTGGGATTTGGTTTAAAACCAAAACGCTGTATTCTGATAAAAAGCTGATGGAGTGATTCTTCAGTACTGATATAGAGGACTTTTTTTCCTTGAAGGGCAATTCCAGCAGCAATTGCTAAAAGCAAAGTGGATTTCCCAATCCCCGGGTCCCCACTCAAAAGAGAAAGAGATCCCTCAACAATGCCACCACCCAAGACCCGATCAACTTCATTTAGACTGGTACCAATACGCCGATCAACTTCATAATTTTGATTGAAAAGGTCCTGGAAAGAGAGTGGTTGAGTGTTGGGTTTAGACTCATTTTTTTTTGCAGATTTTTGAGGCAAAGAAAAGACTTCTTTAAAAGTATTCCACCCCCCGCATTGAGGACATTTTCCCAACCAGCTGGGAGTGGAATATTCACAAGTTTGACAAACAAACTCCGATTTTTTCACACTAATCCTTTAACGAAAGCTCGAGAGGCAACATTTTATCAAAGCGAAGGATTTCTTCTTCTACTCCGATCAAAATCCGGTCTCCTTCTTTAAATGTACCTTTTAAAATGAGATCCGAAATGGGATCCTCCACCATTCGTTGGATCGCTCTTCTTAAAGGTCGAGCACCAAAGTTTGGATCATATCCTTCTTTGGCAATTTTTGAACGCGCCTCTGGCGTTAATTCAATGGTTATAGATTGTTCAACAAGACGTTTGACGGTTTCCTTCATCATTAAATCAACAATTTTTTCAATTTCTTCCTGCTTTAAGGGTTTAAATACGATTAATTCATCAATCCGATTAAGGAATTCAGGAACAAATACTCTCCTTACTTCTTCCATGACTTTTTGCTTAATGTCTTCATAAGTGCAACCTTCATCGGTCGTATTTCCAAAACCAATGGAAACATTGGATGAGATCATCCGAGCTCCTAAATTGGATGTCATGATGATGACGGTATTTTTAAAGTCTACCTGTCTTCCCTGGGCATCGGTCAAACGCCCTTCTTCAAGAATTTGAAGAAGAATGTTAAAAATTTCCGGACTGGCCTTTTCAATTTCGTCAAATAAAATGACTGAGTAAGGATGTCGACGAACTTTTTCCGTCAACTGTCCACCTTCATCATAACCAATATATCCAGGAGGAGAACCAATTAATCGAGATATGGTATGCTTTTCCATGTATTCTGACATGTCAAGGGTGATGAGTGAATCCTCTTTCCCAAAAAGAAACTCTGCCAATGCTTTCCCTAATTCAGTTTTTCCTACTCCCGACGGTCCCAAAAAGATAAATGAACCGATTGGTCGACGGGGGTCTTTAAGACCGGCTCGAGATCTTCGTATCGCCCGAGATACTGCTTTCACTGCTTCGTCCTGACCGATTAATCGTTTATGAATTTCTTCATCCATGTTGACCAGACGTTTCTTCTCTTCAATTGCTAACCGGGAAACCGGTATTCCAGTCCAGTTGGCTACCACTGCTGCTATATCCTCTTCAGTTACCAAAGGTCGCATGGTGTCAATCTGCTGTAGCCATTCATCTTTGTTTTTCCGATATTTTCTCTTTAATTGATCTTCCAGATCTCTCAGAGTTGCAGCCTCTTCGAAATCTTGTTGTTTTACCGACATTTCCTTTTTTATACGGGTTTCTTCAATCTCTTTTTCCATTTGCTTCAAGTCATCTGGTAAAACCGTTGCTCGCAAACGAACCCGGCTACTTGCTTCATCCATTACGTCGATAGCTTTGTCGGGAAGATAACGGTCGCTAATGTAACGCTGAGAAAGGTGAACGGCGGCCTTGAGAGCCTCATCGACTATTTCAACCCGATGGTGGTCTTCATATCGCTCCTTAATTCCTCTCAAAATTTCAATACTATTTTTTACTGACGGCTCATCGACATACACCGGCTGAAAACGTCTTTCTAAAGCTGAATCTTTTTCTATGTATTTTCGATATTCAGTGATGGTTGTTGCTCCAATTGCTTGCAATTCCCCGCGGGCTAAAGCTGGTTTTAGTATATTGGCAGCATCGATGGCTCCTTCAGCAGCACCAGCACCAACTAAGGTATGAACTTCATCAATAAACAATATGACTTCCCTGGTTTGGACGATTTCAGAAATTATTTTCTTAAGCCTTTTTTCGAATTCACCTCGATATTTGGTTCCGGCTACTATTGCGGCTAAGTCGAGGCTAACTACTCTTTTATTTTTTAGAATCTCGTGAACCTCGCCTTTAATAATTTTTTGACCTAATCCTTCAACAATAGCGGTTTTTCCAACGCCTGGTTCACCAATCAAAACCGGATTATTCTTGGTTCGCCGGCTCAAGATTTGAATAACTCTTTCTATTTCTCTCTCTCGGCCAATAACTGGATCTAATTTTCCTTCTTTGGCAAGCTGGGTTAGGTCTCGGCTGAATTCATCCAAAATTGGAGTTTTACTCTCTCTTTTGGATTGACTGGTGGGTGCAAAAGGATCTTGTTGTTGGGAATTTTCATTTAATATTTGATTCAATCTCATTCGGACGGTTTCGATATCAAGCCCGAGTCTCCTGAGTATCTGTGCACCTACTCCATCTCCTTCTCGAAAAACTCCAAGCAGAATATGTTCGGTCCCAACATATTTATGAGATAATCGACGCGTTTCATCCAAAGCCAATTCCAAGACTCTCTTGGCACGCGGTGTAAAAGCTACCTCAGTTGCACCTTGATATTCAGTCCTGTCAACAAAATTTTCTAATTCATTGCGAACTGCTTCAATGCTTATATCGAGACTTTCAAGAATTTTTGCTGCTATTCCTTCTCGTTCTCTTAATAAACCTAAAAGAAGATGTTCAGTCCCTATATAATTGTGCTTGAGGCGCACGGCTTCGTCTTGAGCCAATATAATTACTTTTCTGGCTCTTTCGGTATATCGCTCAAACATCGCAAAGTTCCTCCCCAGAGATAACTCTGAAATAACGCAAAATATTCAAACATTCTTTTTTTAAGCTGTTATCGTTTCCCCAAGTTTTCTGCAATATTTCTCTCACTTCTATTAATTTTAAACCTTTCCGTGGTGAAAATATTCCACATTGCCAGGCTAATGTCCAAATTGAAAGAAAATCAAAAATATCTTTTAAGGAAAAATGACCACTTCGATAAAGCTGTCTTCCTTTCATCATGACTGTTTCTTCGAGTTCCCGGCTTCGGGGTGGGTTATTCTTTAAAGATTCACGAACTTGTTTTTCCCACTTTGATAATGTGCACCCAAACTTTTTTAAATCGTTTATTATCTGCCACTCAGAAACCCCTAAAGAATAAAGGTTGGAAAAATGATAAATATGACCAATAACACCATCTTCTCCACGAAAATTCTTAACTTGTAAATTTTTATCTCTCATCCATTGAATAAAACGGTTCTCACCATAAAGCAAAGATAAAGCCGGAAGATGAATGGTTACTGATAAATCCATACCCGTCCCAACTTTATTGATATGTGAAGTAAGATATCCCCACTCTTCGGAATAGGCGTAATCAATATTTTTTTCAATTAAATTGTC
>MTKZ01005983.1_pt1 | contig 10630 bp, 7 predicted proteins | sample 1042781 | NCBI WGS metagenome assembly MTKZ01 (sample SAMN06212207, study PRJNA360539) | anaerobic digester metagenome | biome: Wastewater treatment plant; material: sludge; isolation source: anaerobic digester fed with sludge from wastewater treatment plant | place: Denmark: WWTP Viborg ...
AACTAGGACTTGAATTTCCTAATACGCTGATGGATAATATCCAAAAATTTATAACACCACTTGTCCCCATACCTTCTAAGTCACTAAACTCGAAATTATTTTTTGGCTTGATAAGAATAAAATTAAATCCTGCTGAAGCTTCTACACCAAAAGTCTGACCGTGTGAAAAAAATTGACTACTCGCTTTACCATCAGTATAGAATCCGCCTTCAATAGTATAACCCAAAGAAGCTATAGCAAGTGCAAAATCTACAGATAGACCTAGGATTGGTTTTTTACCGCCATCTCCAGGTCCATCCTCTAGACTTGCTGTCATAGAATCATTTATCGCATCTCTGCTTAGTAAACCTAAGGTTATTGCTGTGTACCAGTTAGTTTGTTTAGTATGACTCCAGGAATTATGAGTTTCATTATAAAAACATCCATTAATATATGCTTCTAGTTGGCTGGTATAATAAAATCCGCCGAAACCACTCTGCCAGTACCCTCCTGAAGATGAATTAAGAATGGCACTCATATTTGATTAGTATGTAATTGATTATTATACTAATTAGATATATATATATTTATCAACTTTGTATCCTTTTTCTGTATCTCAATTACAGGTCCGCCTCCCATTTGAACAAAAAATTGTGATTTTTTAGGTAACCCATATACATGCCAAATAGTATCATCTTTTAAATATGCGTGAAGTGGCATATAATCTTTCAAATTTTGTCCAAAAACCTGAAATCCTATTATTTCTGCAATTTCTATTGCAGTAGTTTCATCTAAAATAATGCCTTCTTCTGAAAAGTTAAATTCTAACAATCCAGGTTTTTTATTTATATGTATCACATAAAAAAATAAGGCAATAATTAATATTGTAAACGTAGGAGTAATTATTTTTTTCAAATTCATAGTTTTACTTATTATTAAACCTCCATAATATCTGTTTCCAGAAATTTAATTGACCATAATCTCTCTCATCCCATTGATAATTTTGGAAATTTGAAAAATTAGGTAAGTCTCTTGTTATTACTAAAGTAGATTGATCTCTCGCTGAATACCTGTACAATGCCCCTGAAGGAGTACACAGAAAATTGTAATACACAGTATTATATAAATCTAGTTCTGAAAAATCCTCACTACCAAGACTATGAGTATGGGCAAATCCTAAGAACGTAGTCAGCCACGGGGCGCCAAGAGGAATAAATACATTTTCTGAAGCTCCAACAATTGGTACCATATAAGAATAAAATATAACACCATTTTCTTCAAACGAATAAATAACCGTACCAAATTCTTTGTTCCTTGATATTGAATTATCGTTATATCTCAATCCAAAATCCATAGCAGCTTCATCAATTGATGAAAATTTTGAATTTGGGCCCCCTCCTAGAATCGCCTTTTCATATATAGGTTTACCACCAATACCAAAGCTGTCATGTTGTGAAGAAGACAGATGATAGGTAAAGAATAACAAGTCAGAAGTGGTTATAATCGGCCCACTTACCATGTTCATAGTCGTTACAGAACGATAAGTGAAAGTTTGCCAATCAAAGTATACTCCATTTAATCCAATACCATTTCCCTCAGACCCTGGCCTTCCAGTATTCCCACTCCAACTACCACCGCTGCCTCCAACTCCACTACCGTATGTTGCTCCCTTTCGTTGGAAGAATAAGCTTGTTATGATATTCTGACGATATACACCATTACCCGTTGGATCAACGTTAGACAGCGGATTATTATAACAATACGAATATCTGTTCAGATTCTGTGTATAGGCTGGATTTTGGATAAATCTGTCCGGGCTCAGGAATTGCCCAATCAGAGGATCATAAACCCGGCCATTCATATTTATAAGGTTGAACCATGGCAGGTGTTCATGGCTTGTAAATCCCCTTCCCGCAACAAACAGAGCAGGTTCAGATCCCGGAGCATAATTCTCCCACGTGGTAGTATTACGCATCCTGCCCCAGGCATCATAGCTATATTCGGCAATAGTGTAATTATCACTCGCCCTGATGACATAGTTAATACTGCCCAGATGGTCACGTAATAAATTGTAATACGTTGTAGTTCCGCTTTGTTTAATAGCAACAACCGGAGCTGTATAAGCATCTCCACCGATAAAAGTATACTCCTTGGTCACTCCCCCTGCAGTTTCTTTTATGTACCTGTTGCTCGGATACCAACGTGTCAATATCGTATTAACCCCCTGTTTAATTTCCATCTTTGCCCTTTCATCGTCTGCATTATAAATAAAAGAAGCACTGTAGTTGTTTTCCGATATTGTCCTTATACTTTCAAAAGAGGAATAAGTCAGTGTCTGAGTGGTGCTGGGTGTAAGGCCGGTCGTCGGGTAAATATGACTGATAGCATAGGGTTTACCAGGTCTGTTGTAAAACAGATTTCCAACGTCACTTTTTGATGTGATACCTGCCTTATAACTGTCGTAAGTCATCTTCAGTGTCCTTACCGGTGCCGAGGTCCCTTTATAAACGCTGTCAAGTCTCTCAATATTATCGTAATAGAATGTTTCTTTCAATCCCGTACCTTTATTGTTCTGCCTCCAGGTCAGATTCCCGGTTGTTGTGTTAAAGTTATAAGAAAAATCTTGTTTCGTTCCAACAACCGTAGATGTTGGATAGCCATAATTATCAAACCCAAATGTTGCACTAAGACTGCCATACTGACCGGAAGTGATTTGCTGCCGGGCATTTACTGCCGAAATAGTCCAACGTGTCGAACCACCTGCAGATATCGAACTCAAATATCCAGAGGAATTATAGTTTTGTGTTTCAACTATACCAGATGGATGAGTGATTGTGCTAAGACGCCCTTTATCATCATACGTAAATGAAGATACAAATGATGTAGAACCGGGCACAGTCTCTGTAACGGATGTAACTCTTCCCTTTGTATCATATACAAATGAACGATTTACGCTTTCGGGGGAACTTATACTGTTCACTTGATTATTAGCAGTATAGGTATAAGAAGTTGTTCCCTCTGCAGTTATTTTATCATGAATTGTACCATTATCATTATATGAAATTGAAGTTGTCTGATTCCTGCCGTTCACCTGAGTTATTAACTCACCAAAGCCATTATAAGTATAGTTTATCGTATCTGCACTTGGATCAATCAGTTGTATCTGATTCCCGGCAATATCATATTTCATTTTAGTAATTATGGTACCTGGCGCTTGTATGGCCTTTGTTTTCCCATCAGGATAATAGGTATAGGTTATTGTTCCTCCCGCATCTGTAGCTGAAGTAAGGGTCCCATCTGAGGCAAGAGTCCTTGAGAATGATTTCCCAGCGGTGGTTTCGGTTATTGTGTTGTTTATATAAGTCCATGTTGTATTTCTCCCTGATGGCCTGTATAGATTTGTTTCCCTTCCATAATAATCATAAACATATCTGTTCCACAAAGCATTGCCCGTAGAATAGTATGGATCCGATATGCTATCAACCTGTCCCTTTAAATTATATTTAGTTACATTATAAATCATAGTACCGTCAAATCCTTTATTATCCGCTCTTATTTCCCTGCCAAGTCTATCATACCAAAGTTTGACCATTGACCCATCATTTTTGGATTTTCGTATGGAATATCTTGCCAGTTTTGGTTGGCCAGTCGGACTTTCCCATTTATAAGTTGTTGTATCTACATTCCCATACGTAGATGATAGAATATGAACTCTGTTAAGGTTATCATAGCTATAAGTCAGGGTGTTTATTAAAGTCTGATTCAGGTAGCTTTGTTCGGTTGAGAGCCTACCATAGCTATCATAATTATTTGAAGTTTTTCGTAATAATGGATCAATTACTGTGGCAATCCTTATACTATCGGAGTAATATGAATATTTGGTTGCCCTGGATTTACTGTTTGCGGTTATTAGTTCTTTTTTTATAGAACCATTTGGCGTATAATTTATCGTCCTCGTAACTTGATTATTTGTCCCGGAGTACCAGGTTTCACTTAGAAGCTGGTTACTATTGTCAGAGAAATCTCTTATCCCTGACCTAATTATTGTATCAGTGTTTGATGTATATTTTAATGTAGTAGCAGTAGGCCTTCCTAATAACCAAAGGGATAGATTTTCATCGTTGTATGCATTTGTAATTGTTTCAGTCGGTCCATTAGAATATTTTTTAGTTGTAGTAATTGGATTACCATAATCATTAAACTGATTATTTGTAATAATGACATGTCCAGTTAATTTATTAGTTTGCCTTGAGCTTTGTAAAAATGAAAAGATCCATTTTTTCTGGGCATCCTTAACAGTATGTGAATATATATTCCGAATTTTATCAATTGTATCAGCCGACCAAGTGAATTTTGTATATGATTGAACTTCTGTGGGATAATAGTATATTGAGTTAAAACTCATACTGGTCTCATTGGCGATATTTGTCGAGTAATTTGATGCTTTTGTCTTTGTATAACCTAAGAATCCTTTACCCTGGATATGGATCTTGATCCCTTCATACCAATATGTAGTTGAATCCATGCTTCCTTTTCCATTATCGGATTTTACTGTTCTGACTACTGTCCATGGTCCCTGGAAATCTGAAACCGGATATGTCGCACCAGTCCCTCTTTGATATATGTTAAATGCTGTCTCCGATAATTTAGTATAACTTAGCTTTGTCAGATATCCTAATCCATTACCCACTTTTTCTAGTAAAATTGACGTCTTTCCTGTTGTTTTATAAACTTTATAACCGGCCCACCAGGGAGAAACACCATCAGTACAGATAAAATCAGTATGTCCGTCACCATTGTAATCACCTAAATAGTAATTATTTGAATAATAAGGATAATTTTGAAGGCTGTAGGAGTAAAAGTCAGTACCCTTATTTTTGTTTAAATATATATATAAGCCGCTCCAACTTTGATCGGAGGGTCTTACCATCAGATCAGGCGTTCCGTCACCATCAAAATCACCTAACCGAATATAATCATCTTTCAAATTATATTTTAAGGGAGTAATAAGGCATTGTTCGAAAGTCGAACCTTTTGACAAATGGAGTTGCCATGGGGAAAGACTATATTCAGTTCCACCCTTCCCATATCCATATAGAAACATATCCACCTTGCCATCTGCATTAAAATCATCTAAAGTGAAGAAATATTTATTTGTTGGAGTAGAATTATGGTACAATAGCTCTAATGAGGATGAAGCTACATCAAACGTGAAAATGTTTAGCCCATCATTCTCGAAACACCACAAATCTGTCTTTCCATCCCCATTGAAATCCCCACTAATAACCTCACCTCCAATACCATCAAGAGTGCCAGAGGCCAACTGATTTGGACTCGAAGTCATTTGTCCCGAGGAATTAACAAATGAAAAGATGAACCATCTATCGTAATATCCATTAATGAAAATATCGTTAATCCCGTCTCCATTATAATCAACCGATTCCAAACGCTGGAAAACTGCCTTACCATGGACCGGATACGTTAATAAAGGCTTGTGCCCTTTAAAATTAAGTTCATTATCATCTTCCTGCTTCTCCATTGCCCTTGGAACCTTGCTGCTCATTCCATAACCAGCCGTGGGATTAGCATAGGTATTCCAGAATTGTGTCAGGTTTCCAAAAGGAGTGCCATCATTTATCATATAATAAAAATAAGAAGTATAAGAAGTTGGCGACGATCCTAATTCAACCAGGATATCATCCATTCCGTCTCCATTTAGATCAACAGCACGTATATCTCTTAATAAACTAAGATTGATTGTGGTTGTTTCACTTAATCCTGTGGAAAAACTTCCATCTCCATTACTTAGGCAAACCCTTAGCCCTGTCCAGGTAGCCCCTTTTGAAGCATCGGGAAGGCAGAGAAAATCTGTTTGTCCATCCCCGTTAAAATCTCCAGGGCACATTCTTGATTTATAATTAACATAAGGATGAGTAGTATTCTCATATGGCTGGGGAATAGCCACGTTATCTGGAATTTGGTAAGTTATAGCTGTTGAATTATACCGGTCTGTACCAATTCCATATTCTATTATCTCATTTAAATTTGAATATGAATTATAATTATTGCCCTGGTAAGTATATTTAAATTCATAGGTTTTTATTGCAGAGGAATTATATTTTATTATGATTTTATCAAGTAAAAGTCTCTGTCCCACTTTAACATCATTAACAAAGCTATTGATTACATCTTGTCTTTCCTTATAATAGAATGTTATCAGGTTTGGCCCATAAGTGATTTGTGCAGGATAAAGAGTAAAATAATCTTGCAGATATGATATATTTATTTGATTTCCATTACGATCATAGATTTTCGAAATATGCCACTTAAGTACTTGTTCATGGCCGGTAATTTTTAGTTTTGAGCCGGCGGTTTTTCCATATTCATAGATTAATCCTGATTTAGTTTCAGCTTTAAACCAACCTGGACCATTGGAATCTACATTCTGAGGTGTAAAGCGGGTAAAGACGTCATCATCAGTCTGGTATTTTGCATTTGCATTTCCGTAATCATATGAAGTAGTGTTCACCAATCTTTGTCCGTCGACATAAAACCGATCATTAAGATCCTGATCGACTCCGCCAGCTATACCGTCATGGTAAATTGTTTGAGGACCACGACTAATAAGCGATAATCCACCAATCTGCCATCCATAACCAACAACATCTTCTCTATTATTACTGGAATACTCGATTGAAAGTGTAGGAGCCAGCCCATTTACTCCCGGGGGCAAATCAAGTGGAATAGCATAAGAAGCTCCGCCAATAGAGGTTACATTAAAACTACCATTTGTGGCGCCTACCAGGTAAGTACTAGTATTTAGAGTCCGAGTTTCCGGATCAACTGGAGTTGGACTATAGGTGACAGTCCCATTAACTACCGGATTCTGAATTTGGAGTGTTAAAGAACCACCACTCGGAGTATATGAATACCCGGGACCAAGAGTAATACTATTACGGGCTGTATGTGTAATAGTACCGCTTTCAGTGCTGGTAAAAGTAGTATCAAAGACCTGGCAATGAACAATACTGGTAATTGATACATTTATTATGAATAAATAGAATATTCTTTTCATAATCAAAAACATTAGAGAATATCTATTTAACAGCGTTTTCAAGGGCAGTAATCCGATCATTTAAAGCATCTATTTCTTCCTGCTGCTCTTCTATTGCTTTAACTAATATCGGTATCAATCCTGAATACCTTATTCCTAAGATCCCATCTTCTCTCTCTATTACAAGGTCAGGGAATATCTCTTTTACCTCCTGAGCTACAAATCCGTATTGAAGGTTATTTATTGTTTTATCAGGATTTTCAGAATTGGGTTTTAAATTATATGATACAGGTCTTAAAAGTTTAATTTTCCCCTTCATCTCACTTAATGTTGTAACATTAGTTTTCAAATTAATGTCCGACATAATTATCGGATCATAATAGAAATACGCCTGTTGAGCATATAGTTCGTACCAATAATTGCTGTAGGTTCCAAGAGCTGTATATCCACCTTGATTATAAAATGAACCTCCATTATAATAAATTGTCGATGAGCCAGATGTCATTTTTAAATTGCCCACAACATCTAAATTATATGAAGGGTATAGATTATTAATACCTACATAACCACTTGAATTAACTTTAATTTGAGCATCCAAATTGGTTGATGTAAATGCTACAAGTAATGCAAAAATCAAAAAGTACTTTTTCATGACATTTATTTTTAAGTTTTTTTTTATTAATTGTCTTATTATTAGGATAGAAGGCTGAGATAGTGATTTTGTTAAAATTTTTGATTGTTAGTGGATTCTATGGATTTCTAACCTTTAATTATTGTCCATTTTGTGTTACCTCTTTTCATTCGAATGATCATAAAATAGGTCCCCTTTGGAAGGTTAGCCAGAGAAATTGTGTTCCTAATTGATATTTCGGTCTGAGTCAATCTGAGTCTCCCCAATTGGTCGTAGATAAAAATCGAAGCATTATCCGTTTCTTCCAGCCCGGCAATTTCAACAGTTATCTCATTTTGTGTAGGATTAGGATAGATGCTAATCGATCTCTCACCGATTTTATCAGCTAGAGTATCTATCTTGATTAAATCTTTTGCGGGATCTGGTTTGTTATCTCCTTTCCCCCCTCCTAGTGCAATAACCCTCTCAGTTCTGTGTCCAGATTCGTTATAGTCATACTTAATTGTATCTTGCGAGTATGATTTAAATGATGTTATAAGGAACAACATCAGAACAGCAGATAATAATGTTTTCTTCATTTATTAATTTATATAAGAAATTGTTTTAAATAAGATTTTATTAGGGTATTGTGGTATTTCTCTATTAAAACAAAAGATTCAGGTAAAGGGGAATTAATAAATATCGAAGTTCTGATATAAAGAACTGAAAGTCAAGACTAAAAAGCGGAGATTTTGTAAACGGTATAATATTTTTTGCAAACGGTAAGCGATCTTTTGCAAACAATTGAATTAATCTAATCAAATATGTAGAGTATCCCTTCGGCGTCGTGCATCTTGTTTCCATCTTTTAGCCAGGATACTTTTGGAACCTGGTCCCATGAAAAAACAGGAAAGGTTGAACCGTCAGGAAGAGATGCTATCGGTAATCGAACAATGGCAAGAAAGTGGGAAGACACAACAAACATTTTGCAAGGAACATGATCTGACTTATACGACATTTTACTATTGGCTCAAACGCTATCGTCGCCAGATTGAGGAAAGCAGCTTTCTACCGGTTGAAATAAATTCAGTTAACCATATTGAAATCCGTTATCCTGGTGGAGTAATCTTGCAGTTACCTGCCGCTACAAGGCTGGCAACAATAAAACAGCTATTAAGTCTGTGATCCGGTATTTCAATGTTTTCGCTGAGTTCTTCATTCAGATATTATTTTTATAGTTCTGCCACCGACATGAGAAAAGGTTTTGATGGGCTGAGCGGACTGGTACACTCTGAACTTGGGCGCCGGCCTGTAAACGGAGAGGTATTTATTTTTGTCAATCATCAGAGGGATAAGATAAAACTGCTTCACTGGGAACCAGGAGGATTTGTGTTGTATTACAAACGGCTAGAACGGGGGACTTTTGATCTGCCGAGGGTAAGTTCTCAGGGTAAAACCTGTCAGATTGGCTGGTCATCACTGATGCTTATGGTCGAGGGAATTACGATCGAAAAATACAAGCAAAAGAAGCGATATTTTATTAACAATTTACTCTCTGCATCTTAATAAAAACCCCTGAAAATATTAGGGTTACAGACATGTTTTTGCCATTTTTGCATCATGCAGAAAGGGCAGGAAACATATACAGATAAAGACGTTTTAATAAACCGGGAGGCATATGATGAACTGGTGTTGCAAAACAGGGAACTCAGAGCTGAAAATCTGTATTTGAAACAGGAACTTGCCCATCTTAAACGGATGATCTTTGGCAGTAAAAGCGAAAGACATATCGGATCTGATCCTTCACAATTAAACCTGGGACTGGATGCAGAAACAGTGAAGCAGCCGGAGAAGGCAACAGAACAGCTCACTTATACTCGTGAAAAGCCGGATAATAAAAAAGGTTCTGCCATACGGCTTTCATTACCGGCACACCTTCATCGCGAGGAGCATATTATAGAACCGCAAGAAGATATTACCGGAGCAAGGAAGATAGGTGAAGTTGTAACAGAAGTTCTTGAATATACTCCGGGTAAGTTTTATGTTGAAAGATATGTTCGTCCAAAATATGTGTTTCCGAAAGAAGAAAGAATAGTTATCGGAGAACTTCCATCGCTGCCTATACCAAGAGGCAATGCAGGAGCAGGACTTCTGGCACATCTTCTGATCAGCAAGTTTATCGATCATCTTCCATTTTATCGTCAGGTACAGCAATTTAAAAGACAGGATATTGACATAGCAGAGTCTACAATCAGCGGATGGTTCACTGCTTCCTGCAGATTACTGGAGCCCTTATACGAAAGGCTGAAAAAGCGAGTTCAGGAAAGCTCATATCTGATGGCTGATGAAACACCGATCCCGGTACAGACTAAAGACAAACCCGGTTCAACACATAAGGGGTATCACTGGGTCTATTATGCTCCGCGGGAAAAGCTTGTATGTTTTGACTACCGGAAAGGACGGGGTAGAGAAGGACCGGATGAGTTCCTTGAACACTTTCGGGGAATGCTGCAGACAGATGGCTATGATGCATATGATATTTATGAGAAGAAAGAAGGTGTAACCCTTTATGGCTGCATGGCGCATGCTCGCCGCAAGTTCGAGAAGGCAAAAGATAATGATCCCAAAAGGGCGGAGTATGTTCTTGGACGGATGCAGGATTTATATACGACCGAGCGGGAGGCAAGAGAAAACAACCTGTCACCGGATGAACGAAAAGAACTCCGCGTGGAGCAATATCTTCCAATACTCCTGGAGTTAGAAAAGTGGATGAAAGAACAGTATGATGAAGTACTGCCTAAAAGTTCTATTGGCCAAGCCATAAATTACACCAAAAAACTCTGGCCCAGATTATCCAGGTTTATCCAAAACGGGCTGATTGAAATAGACAACAATCTTATTGAAAACAGCATCAGGCCGGTGGCGTTGGGTTATGCATAGTAAATAATTATGTAAAGTTACCACACATAAGCATCATCTATACAAAC
>MTKZ01028010.1_pt1 | contig 10630 bp, 10 predicted proteins | sample 1042781 | NCBI WGS metagenome assembly MTKZ01 (sample SAMN06212207, study PRJNA360539) | anaerobic digester metagenome | biome: Wastewater treatment plant; material: sludge; isolation source: anaerobic digester fed with sludge from wastewater treatment plant | place: Denmark: WWTP Viborg ...
TCCTGGGCCTCAAGGCGGCTCTCGGCCTCCACAAGCGCCAGCGGGAGGGCACGCTCGTCCCGCCGAAAGAGGGCCTGGCAATCATCGGCTGTGCGGAACACCTGGCCATGGCCGAGGACGCGGCAGACAAGTGCATCTCACTGGTCAAGAACACCCGCAACGAGCTGCCGATCCGGCCCGAGACGCACCGCCGCATCGAGCTGCACGTGCTGAAGCTAGAGGAGAAGTTCGGCATCTATAAATCCAAGGGCGGCATCGAAGACGTCATCAAGGAGGAGCTGGAGGCGGTCGGCTTCGAGGTCACCATCGCCGATGGCGCCCAGCGCATCGGCGGCAAGATCGAGGAGTGGAAGAAGAACGTCGACGCCGTCCTGGAGTTCTCCAACATCCGGGGATATGCCGCGGAAAATAACTACCGGATCAAATGGCTCGCGCCGATGGGCGCCGACATCCCCTGGTTTGTCACCGAGAAACCCACGGTGTTCGTGTCGCTCAACTTCACCACCCACCTGACCGATGTGCCGATGGTCAAGTGCTTCGTCAACGCTTACAAAGATACCCGCACTGTGATTCGTGCGGTGATCCAGAAGATCATGGGCGAGTCGGAATTCAAGGGCCAGCACTTCAACGAGCACGTCTGGTGCGAGAAGTGGGAAGCCCGCAGATAGACCATGCCCGGGGTCCGGTCCGAACGGATCCTCCCCGGTGAACGCAAGTGAGCCGATGAACAGGGCCGTCTCAGAAGTAGGATGAACCTACCGGCGAGGCGGCTCTGTCTTCGTGAGTCAGCGCCGCGACGCTCTCCTCCTACTGGTCCTGCACCTCGCTCGGATATACCCACTGGTAGAACAGCCCGTCCAGGTTGCGTTCCGCAATCCGGTTTGCCAGGCTGCGGAACTCCTCCACCGTGGCGATCCTCCACTGGTATTCCCGGTTCCATGTGCGGAGCAGCTCGGTGAATTTCGCCGCGCCCATCTCCTCGCGCAGGGTATCGAAGAAGAGCGCACCCTTGCCGTAGACCACCGTTTCGTAGTCATGCTCGTAGTCCCACACCGCCCGGCCGATGGGCTGATCCGCGTTGCGGCGCCGCAGGCTGTTGATCGGTATTTCCCAGCGCAGCTCGCGCAGGTCCTGCGCAGCCTGCTCGCCGTAGATCTGCTGGTAATAGAAATACATCGAGTATTCGGCCAGCCCCTCATCCAGCCAGGGCGTGCGCACCTGGTCGCTGCCCACCTGGTTGTACCACCATTGATGCGCCACCTCGTGGACGACCAGGTTCTCCAGGTCCTTCTGGTACTGGCTGTAGACCTGGCTCCCGATCAGGCTGACCGACGGGAACTCCATGCCCTTGAACGTCAGCGGCGCCTGGACGATGGCCATGTCCCGATAGGGGTACGGGCCGAACTGGTCACTGTAGATTTCGAGCGCGCCGATCGCATCATAAAGCGCCGTGCGCGCCGCGTCCGCATTGTCCCCGATGAAATAGGAGCGCACGCGCGTGCCCGCGGCCTCGGTTTCCAGGATTTGAAAATGAGGGCTGAGCAGGGCCGTGAACTCGCGCGCTGGCCCGAGCACGTACTGGGCCGTCGTCCAGCCCGCCGCGTTTGTCNNCGCGTTTGTCGTGCGCGTGATCTCGGTGCCCGTTGCGACCGCGACCTGGTCGGACGGGAAGGTGAGCGCGACGCGGTAGAGGGCTGCATCGTGGAAGCCGACATCGCCCTGCGGATGCGGGACATCCAGCGCCCACGCGTCGCCACGCCGCGCAGCCAGGATCGGGTAGAAGCCGGTCAGGCTGGTGGTGTCCTCGTTGATGCCGAAGATGGTGTACTCGCCGAGCTGGCTCACGTGCTCGAATTTCCCCCGAAAGGAGAGCCAAACGCGAGCGCGGCTGCCCTGCTTCAGCGGCTCGGTCAACGCGAGCTGCACCGCGGTCCGGCTTTCCACGAGGCCGAAGTTCACCATGACGCCGTTCACGCGCGCGCCGGTCAGCTCCAGATTGCCGCCGAAAAACTGCAGGTTCGGGTAGGTGCGAAAAAAGAGGTCCTGCAGCGGCAGGGTGGATGAGACGGTGAAGTCGAGATCGAGCGAGCCGGTGTAGACGCGGCCGGCAGGGTCTATCTGCGCGGTCATGCTGTAGAAGGGCATGGCCTTCAGCTGGTCGACCGGAATGCTGGCTCCCTCGTGCCACGACTGTGGGAACTCGGCCAGCCGGTCGGGTTCACGCCTGGACAAGAGGGTGCGGCCAGCGAACAGCACGGCCAGCAGCGCGGCGGCAACCAACACGACCAGCGCCAGGGTGCGCCATCGGAAAGGACCCAGACCGATCAGGGGACGGCGGCGAGCCTGGCCCATGACACCTCCGGAAAAGCAGCAGCAACTCCTGGCGGAGTATAGCACATAACTAATGACGCACGAAATGATATACCATATGCTTGACACCACACAGTGAAGACAACGATTTGTGAAACGGGAGGAACCATGCCGCCGGCGTGACGGTCCACAGCCCGTGGCCATAATCCGTATGGATCAGGGGAACGCGGGATTCTTCTATTATGGGACCGAACTTCGCCGGTGCTATAATGGGCCTTGTGCGTGCGGCCGCAGGTTGCGGCGCGCAATTTCCCTTTGCGAGCGATCTCATGCCCCTTTCTCTTGCCGAAGTCGAACACGTCGCCGAGCTTGCGCGGCTGGGTCTGACCGATGAGGAAAAGGCCCTGTTTCGCGGGCAGCTGTCCGCGATCCTGGATTATGCCGCGGTGCTGCAGAGCGTCGACACTTCCGCCATCCCGCCCACCGCCACAGTGCTGCCGCTGCGCAACGTGATGCGCGATGACGCCGCGCGGCCATCCCTGCCGCAAGAGGACGTGCTGGCAAACGCACCCGACGCCCGCGACGGTTTCTTCGCCGTCGCCCCGATCCTCCAGAAGACCTGATCTGCCCATGACTCTGCACACCCTCACCATCCATCAAGCCGCGTCTCTGTTGCGGGCTGGGGAAATCAGCGCGACTGCGCTGGCGCAAAGCGTCCTGGAGCGGATCTTCGCCCTGGACAACACGGTCAGGGCCTATCTCGCGCTCACGCCGGAGCTGGCGCTCGAGGCGGCCGCCCGCGCGGATGCGCGGCTGGCCGCGGCCCGCCGCGAGGGAACGCTCGACGCACTGCCGTCCCTCCTCGGCATCCCGCTGGCGATCAAGGATATCATTACGGTCGAGGGCGTGCCCCTCACGTGCGGCTCGCGCATCCTCGAGGGTTATCTCCCGCCCTATGAGGCGACCGCGGTGACGCGGCTGGCGGATGCCGGTGCGGTCATCCTGGGGAAGACCAACACCGACGAGTTCGCCATGGGCTCCTCCACCGAGAACTCAGCGTATTTCACGACGCGCAACCCCTGGAATCTGTCGCGCGTGCCGGGCGGGTCGAGCGGCGGCAGTGCGGCCGCGGTCGCAGCCCACATGTGCCTCGCGGCGCTGGGCAGCGACACCGGCGGCAGCGTGCGCCAGCCGGCCAGCCTCTGCGGCATCGTCGGCCTTAAGCCAACCTATGGCCGCGTGAGCCGATACGGGCTGGTGGCGTATGCATCGTCCCTGGACCAGATCGGTCCGCTGACAAAAGATGTGACCGACGCGGCCCTCCTGCTGTCCGCGATCGCCGGGCACGATCCGATGGACAGCACCAGCGTCGACGCGGCCGTGCCCGACTACGCGAGCGTGCTGGATGCGGCAGGCAATGCTTTGTCCCGGCCCCTGGCCGGCCTGCGGGTGGGCGTGCCCAAGGAATATTTCGTCCCCGGCATGCAGGCGGAGGTCGAGGCGGCCGTGCGCAAGGCGATCCAGGTGTTGGCCGACCTGGGCGCTGACGTGCGCGCGATCTCTCTGCCACACACGGACCTGGCGCTCCCGGTGTACTACATCCTCGCGCCGGCCGAGGCCTCCGCCAACCTGGCGCGCTTCGACGGCATCCGCTACGGCCTCTCCGCGCCGGCCGAATCGCTGTGGGAGACCTACCGACGGACGCGGGGCGAAGGCTTCGGGCCAGAGGTCAAGCGGCGCATCATGCTGGGCTCGTATGCGCTGAGCGCAGGGTACTACGACGCATACTACCTGAAGGCGCAGCAGGTCCGCACGCTGATCAAGGCAGACTTCGACGCTGCGCTGCGGGACGTGGACATCATCGCCTGCCCTGCCAGCCCGACCACGGCCTTCCCCATCGGCGAACGCGTGGCCGATCCGCTGAGCATGTACCTGGCCGATATCTTCACGCTCTCGCTGAACCTGGCCGGCATCTGCGGCATCTCGGTGCCGTGTGGGCTGGACGCCGCACACCTGCCCATTGGCCTGCAGCTCATCGCAGGCGCGTTTCAAGAAGAACGATTGCTGTCGACCGCGTACGCCTATGAACAGGCGACAGAGTGGCACCGGCTCTGGCCGGATATTACGAGTGAAGACTGATGATGGACGGGCGGGAGACGACCAGGGTCAAGGCCGACTTTGGGCTGTTTGCGGAACGGATGCGTTCGGAACAGCTGCCGGATATCGCCATTCGCACCTTCGAGCACTACTACACGGAGCTCGTCGGGGGACAAACCGGCCTGATCGCCGAGAGCGATATCGCACCGGTCGAGGAGCTGCCCGACATGGAGCAGTTGCCGGCCGGCCTGGCCGAGGTGGGCCGGGCAGCCCTGGGCAAGGCGGTGCTGCTCAAGCTCAACGGCGGGCTGGGCACCAGCATGGGCCTGGAACAGGCCAAGTCGCTGCTGGTCGCCCGTGACCGCCTGACCTTTCTGGATATTATCGCGCGGCAGGCGCTGCACGCCGACGTGCCGCTCGTGCTGATGAACAGCTTCAGCACCCGGGCCGATTCGCTCCGCCTGCTGGATAAGTACCCTGACCTCCGGGGACGCATCCCCCTGGACTTCGTCCAGCACAAGGCGCCCAAGGTGCTGCAGGAGGGACTGGCGCCGGCAATCTGGCCCCAAGACCCGGAATTGGAATGGTGCCCGCCCGGCCACGGCGACATCTACACGGCGCTTCTCACGAGCGGCATGCTCGACACGCTGCTCGACAACGGTTACGAAGTCGCCTTCGTTTCCAACGCTGACAACCTGGGCGCAGTTCTCGATCCGCTGGTGCTCGGCTACTTCGTCGACGAGGGCCTGCCGTTTCTCATGGAGGTGGCCGACCGCACCGCGGCGGATCGCAAGGGAGGCCACCTGGCACAGCGCAAGGGCGATGGCCGGCTGCTGCTGCGGGAATCGGCGCAGTGCCCCGAGGAGGATATCGATGCTTTCCAGGATATCCTCCGGCACCGCTACTTCAACACGAACAACCTGTGGGTCCACCTGCCCGCGCTGCGAAAGCTCTTAGCGACACAGGACGGCGTGCTGCGCCTGCCGATGATCCGCAACAGCAAGACGGTCGACCCGCGCGATCCCGCATCGCCCAGGGTGTACCAGCTCGAAAGCGCCATGGGCGCCGCCATCTCGGCTTTCGATCGCGCGGGTGCGCTGCGCGTGCCCCGCTTCCGCTTTGCGCCCGTCAAAACATGCAGCGACCTGCTCGGCGTGCGGTCGGACGCATACGTGCTGACCGATGACTGGCAGGTCGTCCTCAGCCCCTGGCGCCGCGTCGGCGTGCCGGTGATCGACCTGGACCCGCGATTCTACAAGCTGATCGACCAGATGGAGTCCCGCTTCCCCTACGGCCCGCCTTCGCTCGTCGACTGCGAGCGACTGACGGTGAAAGGCGACGTCATGTTCGGTCCCGGTGTCGTATGCTGCGGCGCGGTGGAAGTGGTGAATGACAGTCAGGAACAGATGATATACCCGGTGACGGAAACCACATAGGAGGTATTTCTCTCATGTCAGAACGCATCTCCCGGCGGGTGGCAGCGGTGCCACCATCCGGAATCCGCAAGTTCTTCGACATTGCAGCCAACATGCAGGACGTCATTTCCCTCGGCATCGGCGAGCCGGACTTCGTCACCCCTGACGTGATCCTCCGGGCCGGCATGGACTCGTTGGCGCGCGGCGAAACGCGGTACACGTCCAACTCGGGCATCTTCGAGCTGCGTTAGGCGATCGCGAACAGATGGGCGCAGCTCTACGGCGTCGAATACCATCCTGACAAGGAGACGCTGGTCACGGTCGGTGGGTCCGAGGCATTGTATCTGGCCCTCATGGCCATCATCAACCCCGGCGACGAGGTCCTGATCCCCGAGCCCTGCTTCGTCTCTTACGAGGCCGAGGTGATGTTCGCGGGCGGCACGCCCGTCCCGATCGCCACGCGCGTGGAGACGCTGTTCCAGGTGACCGGCGCACAACTCGAAGCCGCGGTGACCCCGAACACGAAGGCAATCCTGATCAACTACCCCAATAACCCGACGGGAGCCGTCCTGGACCTCGAATACATGGCCGAGATCGCGGCCGTGGCGGCCAAACACGATCTGCTGGTCATCTCCGATGAGATCTACGACCGGCTGATGTATACCGGCAAGCACACCACCTTCAGCAGCCTGCCCGGAATGCGCGACCGGACGATCATCATCGGCGGCTTCTCGAAGGACTACGCCATGACCGGCTGGCGCCTGGGCTTCGCGCTGGGCCCGGCCGATATCCTCTCCGTCATGCGGAAGGTCCATCAATACACGATCATGTCGGCCCCGACCACCGCACAGGTCGCTGCAATCACCGCGCTCACCGACTCGCGGGCAGAGGATGCCGTGCACGCCATGCGCGAGAGCTATGACCTTCGACGCCGGTTGTTGGTGGATGGCCTGGCGAATATTGGCCTGCCCGCGTTCGAGCCGCGCGGCGCGTTCTACGCGTTTCCCGACATTCGCATCAGTGGGATGACGTCGGACGAGTTCGCAATGACGCTGCTCGATGAAGAGCAGGTCGCCTGCATCCCAGGCCCTGCTTTCGGCCTGGGCGGCGAGGGATATGTGCGCATGTGCTACGCGACTGCCAAAGACAAGATCGAGGAGGCGCTCGAACGGATGGGGCGCTTCGTCAGAAAACACGGTTGACGTCACACATGGCCTACGAAACCATTATCGGCCTGGAAGTTCACGCCCAGGTGCTTACCGCGTCCAAGATGTTCTGCGCTTGCTCCGCGGAGTACGCTGCCGCGCCGCCGAACACCCACGTCTGCCCGGTGTGCATGGCCTTGCCGGGCGCACTGCCGGTGATCAACCGCGCGGCGGTGGAGAAGACGATCATGGCGGGGCTGGCGCTCAACTGCACCATCTCCGAACATGCAGTCTTCGCGCGCAAGAACTACCACTACGCAGACCTGCCCAAGGGATACCAGATCAGCCAGTATGAACTGCCCTTCTGCCGCGAAGGTTGGCTGGAAATCGAGACCGACGCGGGGCCGAAGCGGATCGGAATCACCCGGGCGCACCTGGAGGAGGACACCGGCAAGCTGGTGCATGCGGCCGAGGGCGGCCGGTTGATGGGCCCCGGCGGCGTCCAGACGCTGGTCGATCTGAACCGGGCCGGCGTGCCGCTGCTCGAAATCGTGACGGAGCCGGATCTGCGCTCGCCCGACGAAGCCTATGCGTACCTGACGCAGCTGCAGCGGATCCTCCGCTACCTGGAGGTCAGCACCGCGGACATGGAAAAGGGCGCGATGCGCTGCGAGGCCAACGTCAGCGTGCGGCCGCTGGGCCAGGCTGCGTTCGGGACCAAGGTCGAGGTCAAGAACCTGAACAGCTTCCGGTCGGTCAAGCTGGCCCTGGACTACGAGGTGCGCAGGCAGATCGACGCGCTCGAGCGTGGAGAGCGCGTGGTTCAGGTGACCATGGGCTGGGATGAAGAGGCGGGGCGCACCGTGCTCCAGCGCAGCAAGGAATCGGCCGATGACTACCGCTACTTCCCGGAGCCAGACCTGCCGCCCCTCGAGGTGAGCCGCGCGTGGGCGGAGACGCTCCGCGCCAGGCTGCCCGAATTGCCCGCCGCGAAGGCCGCCCGCTTTGCAGCAGAGCTGGGACTGGACCCGAGGGAAGCCGCGCTCCTGGCCGAGGAAAGGCCGGTGGCCGAGTACTATGAAGCCGCGGTGAATGCACTGACCGCAAAGCGGACGCAAGGTGGGCAGGCGCCGGCGCTCGCCGCGCAGGCCGCGGCAAAGAGCGCCTCCAACTGGATCACGGGTGAGCTCTTCCGGCTGATGAAGGGCGCGGGGATCGATTTCACCGCGGTCGCCGTGACGCCTGCGGCCCTGGCAGACCTGCTCGCGCTGATCGACGAAGGGCTGATCAATCAGAACAGCGCCAAGCGTACGTTGGGCGTCATGTTCGACACGGGACGCTCCGCGGCGGAGGTCGTGCAGCAGCTGGGCCTGGCGCAGGTGAGTGACGCCCAGGCGCTGGCAGGAATTGTAGCAAAGGTCATAGCGGCCAACGAGGATCAGGTCGCAAAATACCGATCAGGCAAAGAAAGCGTCTTCAACTGGCTGCTGGGGCAGGTGATGCGCGAGACGCGGGGCAAAGGAAACCCGGCGCTCTTGCGCGAGCTGTTGGAGGCAGCCCTCAAGGAGTAGGCATGTCGTTCGATCGGGCGGTTGAGGAAATCATCCAGGCCGCCATGGCGCGCGGCGAATTTGATAACCTTCCCGGCAGAGGCAGGCCGCAGGACCACTCGGACTACTTCGCCATGCCCGAGGAAGACCGGCTTGCCTTCTCCATTCTCAAGAACTCGGGGCATCTGCCCGAGGAGGTCGCGCTCCTGCAGGAGATCGACAGTCTTCGCGCCCGCCACGCCGCGGCCCAGTCGGAGGCCGAGAAGCGCCGGCTGGCTGCGGAGATCGACGAGAAGACCCTGGCCCTCAGCCTCCTGCTTGAACAGAAGCAGACAGCCAAACGCCGCGCGCGGAAGGCACGGTGAGGCTGCTCGTGGCTCGGCGTCTCTCCGCGTGGTTGATCCGGGTGTCGCGCGGCTGGGTGGCGCTGGCGGCCGCCCTTCTCTTCCTGGTCTTCACGCCCCTCGTCCTGCCCGACCAGGCCGCACGCTTCGAGGCGGTCGCAGGCCCAGGTCCGTCGCCCGACCAATCCTTCTTTTACACCACCGCCGATCTCTATCGAATGGCTGAGTCCTTCGGTCCCGCGGGACGCGCCGCGTACGTGCGCGCCCGTTGGACCTTCGACGTCGTGTGGCCGCTGGTATACACGACCTGCCTGGCAACCGCGATCAGTTGGCTGGCGGGGAAAGCGTTCGCACGGGGCAGCCGCGGGCAGCTTCTGAACCTCGTTCCCGTCGCCGGGATGTTGCTCGACTTTGGAGAGAATATCTGCGCGTCGCTGGTGATTGCGCGCTATCCGGCCCAAACGCCCGGTGTGGACTTGCTGGCCACTGTGTTCACACCACTGAAATGGATCTTCGTAGCCGGCAGTTTCATCGTCCTGCTGGCGGCAGCCGGCGAGGCCCTGCGGCAATGGCTGGCGCGCAAGCAACCCCTGCACCGCGCCTGAGGCAGGTGCAGGCGCCGGTCGAATTCACCCTGCGGCAGACGCGACCTGAGTCTCGTCAGCTCGGTCCCACGCATCCAGCAGCGCGGGGAGCTCATCCAGGGTGTCGATTCGGGCATCCGGAATGATTTCGTCGCTCTGCTCCGGGTGCCACGGTGACTCAATGAGCACCGCGCGCATCCCGATCTTCTGAGGCCCCACCACGTCCTCCAGAAGCCGGTCTCCCACAAACACAGCCTCCGCGGGCGCGACATCGAAATGATCCAGGGCCTGGCGAAAAACGCGCTCATCCGGCTTGGCGTATCCCGCGCGGCTCGAATAAACGCGGACAGGTAGGTGCTCCAGCAGGTCATAGCGCGCCAGGTCCGCATCGTGCATCTCGGGCGACCACAACGTGTTCGAAACCAATCCGACCTGCCGGCCTTGCTCGGTCAGGTAGCGCAACACCGCGATCGGATTGCCTGCAACCGGTGTGACGACAGCCGAGACGGCCTGGTAGTATGCCTCCATCGCCTCATCGAACACCTTGTCCGGCACACGCACCCCGATGGCCTCAAGGCCCTCCCGCACCATCGTCTCTGCTGTATTGCTGTAGCGCGTGCGCTTCGATTTCGCCTCCAGCGCCGCAGCCATGCGCGCCACGGCGCGCAGCGCCAGGTCGGGATCGGACACCTTGGTGCCGCGCCGCATCGCAGCGTTCAGGAACGCGCGCGTCGCCCTGGCATTGATGGCTTCGAAACTATGCTCGGGCGGCTGGTCGTAGTGCAACAAGGTGCCGCCGAGATCGAACAAGACTGCTTGGATGATCGGCATCAGGACATCTCCATATCGTTACCGCCGGCCGCGCCGGCGCCCAGGTAATTCAGGATCTTGCGCAGATTGGTCTGGACTGGTTCTGCGGTGTCGATGACCAATCGCGGCCCGCTCATGCGCTCCAGCCGCGCGCGGGCTTGTTGATACGCATCCCATTCGCGCACCCGGTGGTCGGGCAGGTCAGGGGCGCGGCGCGCGATCCGCTCCCGCAGGAGCCCTTCATCTGTAGTGATGCACTCGATCAACTTAAAGTCGACCCTGACCGAGCGCACGAGGTTCTCGATTGCATCCTGGAATGCCCGGTAACCTGCCGGGCTGTCGACAACCACAGGCATGCCCACCGTCAGGTTGTCA
>MTKZ01043379.1_pt2 | contig 10627 bp, 9 predicted proteins | sample 1042781 | NCBI WGS metagenome assembly MTKZ01 (sample SAMN06212207, study PRJNA360539) | anaerobic digester metagenome | biome: Wastewater treatment plant; material: sludge; isolation source: anaerobic digester fed with sludge from wastewater treatment plant | place: Denmark: WWTP Viborg ...
TCCATTTCATCTATGCCCAGCACAATTTTTTCCTCGGTGAACTCCTCGTCGGATATTTCGATGGGTTTTTCGTGTGATGGGCTTTCTGTTTTATCTATTCTGTATTCTTTTATTGTGTCCCAGCCTGAGCATCTTGGGCATTTTCCCATCCATTTTAACGTTTCATATCCACAGGCATCACAAACAAAAATTGTTTTTTTCATCTGTGTTCCTTCCCAAGATGCATCTTTAAGAATGCATGTTGATATTTTATTGCCTTGAGGAGCCACTCACGTGTCCTTGGCAATTCCTTGGGCGATACCTCAAGGGTGATTATTTCATCATATCCCAACCTCATCATAGTACTTAAAAGCTTTACAATCGGCAATTCACCGCTTCCAAGAAATAAATGGCTTTTTGTATTGCCATAATCGCTTATGTGCATGTTTTTTAGTCTGTCTGTTCTGAAAACATTTAAAAATGCTGCAACGACATCGCCGCCAAAAGTTGCAAAATGGGTTGTATCAAACGTGAAGAAAAGATTATTTTTGATGCCGAACTCGGTGAGATCTTTATAGTCGTTTAAGATATATGGGGCAAGCATCAGTCGCGCGCCTGACAGTGGCATATTTTCGATTGTAATAACGATATCTCTGTTGTCGGAAATCTTTTGGAAGTCCTTAATACTGTTAAACCATTTTAAAAATTGCAGTTCAACCTGAAACCATGATGGTGGGTGAAAATTTACCAACTTGATATTTAATTCCTTTGCAATTTCGATGGAGTGATATATAGATTGGATTTTATTGCCCCAGGTCGCCATCTTCATGAATGGTGCATGTAGAGAAAGCACTGGCAGTATCTTAATGCATTCTTTTACAACATCGATATAGTTCTCACGTTCGAAATGATTGTTTATTACGAGTTCACAACCGTCGAAACCTGCTTCTGCTGCAAGTTCAAAGATATCCTTGATTGGCAGATAGAAGAGGCATCCTGTGGAAAAGATGATTTTCATAAAATCATAATTGATTCATCATTATCCGTCAGTACTTTATATTTACCATTTTCGATAAGTACTGTATTCTCTATACCACATGCCCCCTTTTTGGGGAATACCATCTTTGGCTCAATTGCAATAACCGCGCCTGGTTCAATAGTATATGTATGGCTTGCCGCAATATATGGAAACTCTGCCAACTCAATGCCGATGCCGTGGGCAAGAAATCGCACCTTGTGATGGCCATATCCAAGATATGCATCTGCATAGCCGAACCTTTTTGCGAGAAGTTTTGAATATTCAAAAAGTTGTTTGCTCGTCAGACCTTCAAGCACCTTATCGAGAACACGGTAATGTATCTCCCTGCACGCTTCGAAGGCACTTACATAGGGTTCTGGCATCGAATCAATGGCAAACATCCTTGTCTGATCGACCTGGTACCCGTGGTAGCATATCCCGAAGTCTATCAGGATCGGTTCGTTGCGTTTTATCTTTTTGAGACTGGCGCCAACTGGGAAGGCAGGTGAAAGACCGAGTCCACCCATAGGGGAATCTGATTGACTTACAATACTGCCTGTTCGGCCACTGATGACGTGCCAGGTATATGCCTCATAATTGAGGGAACGAACCCTCAAGAGGCCTNNTTTGTAGACCTTCTTTTGGGAGGCTGCTGCCTTTTTAATGATTTTTATTTCGAAATCAGATTTGACCTTTCTTATCTCTTTTGTCAGAGTTGAGACGTTTATTAGTTCAGCATCTTTTGTTACGATTTCTTTAAATTTTAGGACATCGTTATATGGGATGACGTCAAGTTGAAGGCCAACCCTTTTGAACGGTTTTAAGTGGGGAGGTATATCTCTTATGGAACGTATGGATATGATGTTGTCTAATGGGGATTCTCTGCGTGCCCTTGACAATTCTCTTTTTACAAATAGTATAGGTTTACCTTCTGTCGGGACAAAAAGTAGTGAATCCTGCATTGTCCCCGAAAGATAATAGTAATCTATTTTATAATGGAAAAAGGCCCCATCAACAGAGGCCTTTTCCATCAACATCTTTAATCTGTGTATCCTTGAGTCTATTTCCTCTTTTGGTGTGTAGAGCATACGATCGATGCATCCTTTAATTATTTGTATTATATTGTATAACGTATTTTTTTATTTATCTTTCCATACGGCTCTTCTCTTCTCCATGAATGCACTGATACCTTCGTTTGCATCCTCAGTATTCATGCAACCGTCCAGATAGTATACCTCAGATGCCTTAAGCGCTTCGTTGAAATCGACATTGAGGCTTGCTTTAATCGCGCGTTTTGTCCACATTGCCACGGGCCTGCTCTGTTTTAAGAAATCAGCAAGATACTTATCAACAGCCTCTTTGAAACCCTCTACAGGCAAAACTACGTTAACAAGTCCTATGGCCTCTGCCTCTTTGGCGCTTATCATCTTTCCTGTGAGTAGAAGTTCATAAGTCTTTTTAAGACCTATTATCTTACTGAACCATGCCGCTGCAACAGGAGGGAACACGCCAACCGCTATCTCTGGCTGACCTATCCTGGATTTTTCAGATGCGATTACGATGTCGCAGAAGGCCATAAGCTCGCACCCACCGCCGAGAGACCTGCCGTTCACAACTGCTACGGTTGTTATATCAATCTCNNGATAAGTCTGAACATTCTGTGAAAAACCTCTATCATGTCATTTACTTTGTCAGGCGTATGGTCTGCGACATCCACCCCGTCACAGAATGCCTTTTCTCCTGCATGGTCAAAAATCAGAAGCTGTACGCTTGGATCCTTCTTTAGTTCAGCAAGCACTTCGTTGATTTCTCTCATCATCAAGATGGTCAACCAGTTTGATGGTGGTGTATTCAAAGTTATGTATGCTGCCTTATCCTTTTTTTCAAACGTTATATAGCTATAACCCATTTTTTCCTCCCTACTCTTTTAATAAAAAAAGGGGGGACATGCCCCCCTTAAAGTGTTGTCCTTTCTTACTTTGCCTGCGGTTTGCCAAGAACTTCTTCCATAAAGGCTTCGTTGACAAGTTCGCCTTTTGCGATAAGCTGGCGGTTTTTGATGAAGTCGATGGTGTCGACGCCTGTAATCTTCTTGGTGCTGAATGCACCAAAGCCCAAGAATGCCTCGCCCATCATGTTTGTTGCCAGCCAGTATCTGTGATCGTTCTTCATGGTATCCCAGAAGAATTTCTTTTTCTGCCTGATGCCGTCAATTGATTTCATCAAGCAGCCAGGGAAGAGGTTTGCAAATGTCCATACGACTTTGTCAATTTCTGCATCGAGAAGCGAGAAATCAACTTCGTTATTTTTCTGTTTTCCCTGCACCCATGCACGTGCATCTTTGAATTCCTGACCTGTTTTGTTTTCGCCATAAACGATCTCACCGTTTTTGAAAAACTCTTCAGTAATAACCTGGGGATTCCTTACCCACTCACCTTTGTCGTTTTTAAGGACAGGAACTGTCTTTGAGATGAGACCTTTCCACCACATCTTATATGCTGACCACATCTCGCAGCTTACACAACTCCACATTGCATCTTCAATGCTGAAAAATGAAGGGAGGAAATCTGATGCGCCGCCGACAGGTGCTGAACCATGACGAGGACCTGCCTGACCGAAAATGGCAAGGTCTGAAGAGAAAGTAAGGTCGCATGCTGTACCAATTTCCTGTCCACCGGCGACTCTCATACCGTTTACGCGGCAGATAACAGGTTTTTTGCACATAAGGATGGAGTCTACCATGTTATTGAAGAGTTCCATGTACGCACCGTATTCTTCCGGCCTCATACTGTAATATTCGGAGTATTCTTTTGTGTTACCGCCTGTGCAGAATGCATTGGGACCAACTGCTGTGAATACTGTTGCAACAACTTCACGGTCGGTTGAAGAATTCTCAAAACCTGCGATTACACCCTTTACCATCTCTGTGGTATAGCTGTTGAACTGAGCAGGGTTGTTCAATGTTACCCATGCTGTATAAAGACCCGGCACTACATTGCCTTTTGGGTCTTTCAGGGGTTTCTTTTCATAGACTGTGCATGGTGCTTGTGTGCCCCACCACTGTGTTCCATGTCTTGAGTGATCCTTTAATCCGTGTTCTCTTGGCATCCATTCTNNCATTCTAAACCCATATGTTCCTCCTAAAATATTTTTTTATGTGCTTCCTAAAAATCAGGCTTTAATGAAACCCTTTTTGCAGGGGATCCGGCCTTATGAATCTCTTCAAAAGTTGCTGCAATCGTACTCATCGGCCTTACTTCAACAAAAGGATCGATCACTATCTTTTTGTTCAAAACCATATCGAGAACGATCGGATAGTATTCAGGTAGACATCCCCATGTTCCAATAACCTCTGCATCGAAAGCCATCAGTTTTGAGAACATGTATTCACTTTTTGCCATGCCGAAGCCGACAAGGATCAATTTTCCAACAAATGAAAGAAGATCAAGTGCGAGCTCCTGGCCGGGTTTTGTGCCTGTAACTTCAAAAATTTTCCAGCCTGTATTGTCAAGACCGTTTGCCTTGCAGTATGCCCTCCACTCGCCAACAACCGTTTTGTTGTCTTTGTCCACTGTGCTTATTACCGCATCGCAACCATAGTCCAATGCCCTTTTCAGTTTTTCAGGGTTCCTTGCGATACCAATGCAGGTCTTTGCACCAAGTGCTTTAACCGTCTGTACCATGTAGACACCCACACCACCGGTTGCGCCTATAATTATGACGTTGTCACCAGGCTGCAGATCTGCCCTTTTGCATGCCTGATATGGGGTTGTTACGGCGTCTGCAACAACTGCGAGTTGCTCAAGGGCATAACCCTTTTTGTCCTTAACGTGGCAGAGATCAATTGAAGGAACAACAATATGGCTTGCAAAACCACCAAATACACCGATTGAATTGCCTGGCATTTTCTGTGCAAGACACCTGTTGCCTCTGCCTGTTTTGCAGAGTATGCATTTTCTGCATGGCATTACCGCCGGAATGATAACCTCTTTTCCAACCCATGCAGGGTCACCGGCAATTACAGTACCGGAAATCTCATGACCAAGTGCTAGTGGGGGTTTGCTTACGGTCGGCACACCGTCATAAAAATAACCAAGGTCCGTATGACATACGCCGCAGCCGGCTATTTCAACAAGCACTTCGCCTTCTTTAAGCTCCGGAACGGGTATTTCTGCCATCTCCAATTTTCCGGGGGTTTTCTCTTTTGTTTCCCTGTTAAAGGTTGTGGGCTGAACCATCTGCCACTGTTTAATTGTTTTTGGAACTTCACCCATTACTGCACCTCCTAATGTATTTGGAATATTACAATCACCTCCTATTTCTTACGTCATTCCATAACCGCCGTCTACAGGAAGTACCTGACCTGTAATATAACGCGAGTCATCTGATGCAAAAAATACAAAGGCTGGTGAAACATCTTCAGGTTCTGCATATCTTCCAAGCAGAATCCTTCTTGTATAAATCTCTTTTAGTTTTTCGTCATTCTGGAGCGTAGATGTCATCTCAGTGGTTACGATACCAAGTGAAATGACATTGGCAGTTACATTATATTTTGCGAGTTCTCTTGCAGCAGATTTTGTCAGTGTTACTACACCGCCCTTTGCGGCTGCGTAGTTTATCTGACCAATTGTGCCAACCATACCTGCAACGGATGTTACATTGATGATCCTTCCATAGTTCTGCTGCATAAAATATTTTGAGGCTGCCTTGATACAAAGCCACGGGCCTCTCATCTGTACGTTTACAACCTCATCCCAGGTTGCTACACTCAGTTTGTGGAGCATACCCGGTTTTGAAATGCCTGCGTTGTTAGCCAGTATATGAATTGAGCCGAAGGATTCAACGCATGTATCGATGATTTTTTGTGCATCTGCCTCCTGACCAACATCTCCTTTAACTGCAACTGCCTTACGACCCATCGCAGTGATCATGGCTACCACTTCGTCGGCTGCCTTCTGATTGCCGGCGTAATTTACAACAACATTAGCCCCCTCTTTTGCAAATTCCAAACTTATAGCCCTGCCGACGCCCCTTCCGCCGCCTGTGACTACGGCATTTTTGCCCTCTAATTTCATAATAGCCTCTCCTTAAAGATTTTGGTTTGTGAAAAATTTAGTAAAGTAAATTTTATATGTTTATAGGGGGTTATGTCAAGACAAAAAGACATTTTATATGTGATAAAAGCGATTTTGAATTTTGAAATAAATCAGTAAAATAGTTACGGCATAGAATATGATTATGTTAATATGAAAAGGTATGTTATTTTACCGATACCGAAGTATTGATAAAGATATTGAGGTCGTTGATGTTTAAGGTGCTAGCCTCCTTACTATCGTGGATCGGTAGGCAAAGCACGCATGCAGTTGCTGCGATCGTCATTATAAGTATATTTGTCCCTTTGATTGGCAAGGTTTTCAAACCGCATGTCACAGAGGCAGTTTTTGTTTTGCTTAGTATCGCCTTTCTAAGGATGGATACTGCTATGTTGAAGGCTTATGTGAGAAGGCCTGCAATTATTATAGTTGCTACAATATGGACATCGTTTGTTATTCCTTTTTTATTCGGGGTATGTGCTTATGCAATTAACCTTAAGGGCCTGTCACCTGATTTATTTATTGGGGTGATGTTACAGGCAATCGCATCGCCGATGATGGCGACCCCGGCCATAGCAATCCTTATGGGGTTTGATGCCACACTAATTCTTATTACTATGGTAATGAGTACCGTTATGGTCCCGCTTACCGCACCATTATTTGTCTATATTTTTATTGGCTCTGCCCTTGCACTTTCTCCATTGTCGCTTGGTTTGAAACTATTTGCAATTATAGTTGGTTCAGCATTTGTAGGTGGGATTCTGCGAAGAATTTTAGGACTTGAGACAATTCTAAGACACAAGGAGGAGATAGACGGCTTCAATGTTATTATACTTTTTGTATTTGTGGCGGCTATAATGGAGGGTATTGCCGCTCGTTTTCTCGCAATGCCGAAGATTGCAATTGGTCTTACGCTGATAGCTGTGGTAACCTTTGTTGCAATATTTTGTATAACCACACTGATCTTTGCTTTTTATGACCGCAAGAAGGCATTTGCGCTTGGACTTATGGCATCACAGCGAAATATGGGGTTAATGCTGGCTGCAACAGCAGGTGCTTTACCGGATATTGTGTGGTTATATTTTGCAATTTCACAGTTTCCTATTTATTTATCTCCGAAGATATTCCAATGGGTAGAAAAACACATACCTGTAAGGATGAAGCGATAGTAGCTGATGACTACGAAAGAGGAGTTGGGTTTGGAGGAAAAAATCGTTTTCCGATAATACTCGTTTTTCCGAGAATTGCCTTAAGGTATTCAAGCATAAGCTCCTGTAATATCTGTTCTTTTGATATGTTGGCATAGGATATGTCTTCTTCGGCTTTTTGTTTACTTACTTTACCGGAACTAACGGCAGATGACACTTGTTCCTGCTGCAAGACAGCATATTTTTTATTCAAATCGTTAACTGGCAGATTTGCCAGCCATTGGTAAACAGATATCAACTGCTCAGGCGCAGGTATTTGTGGCGATTCGAGGCTTACGATGCAGTCTCTTGAAACCCGTTTCATGCCTGCTATAATGTGTGCTGGTTTAACAAAGTTTAACCCAATCCAACCTGCTCGTAGCCATTGGAAAACACCTGTTTTTACCATACCAGGTAAATCGGAGGATTCTATGTTGACAGCAATTGAAAAGAAGTCATAAATGTATGTTTTTGCCCATCCGAGTCCGGTCTTTGCAGTGCCTTCTTCCCCAGAATAGTAGTATGTCCAGTCTTTATCATTGCCAAGGATAATGCCCTTTTTTCCAACTTCGGATTGTTTTATCTGTTTTGATATAGAGATAAGTGCCTGCCTACCCTTGTGGTTTAACTGGATGAGCGTACGTTTTAAATCGTATTCGTGATAAACACCGGTATTAAGGTCCGGCGTATCCGATTCATTTTGTATACCGTGTATGATAACAGGATTTCCCCCTGGAGGGATTGTCTTCCAAGTGCCAGGAAGCTTATGGGGCTGAGATTTGACAGGAGACCAAATGGAATATCTCAAAGATGACGGCCTTGTTATTACAGGAGGTATTTGAGCATTGTAAGAATACTCAATGAATCTTTTAAAGTCTATTTTGGTGTCAAATTCATAATATGCGCCTGTACTGTCATAATATTTAGGTAGTATAAATTCTCTGCCTTGTTTGGGATTCATCACGTAGTCCAAAATTATGCTTACAGCGTGTTCGTCAAGTCCAATTTTGGGATCTTTGCAAAACTGCACAAGTTTGATTGCTGCATCATTCACCGGGCTAGCGGTATCTATGTGAGAAAGTGCCGAAACTGGTTGTTGCGATAGTAAAAAAAACGATATAAAAGATAAAATCAGGTATACGACATAACTGCATTGTCTGAGTTTTTTGACAAAAAAATTATTGAATACGATGTTCATTGCAATGGTGAAATCATACGACAGACAGTTTATGGTGTCAATTTAAATAATCGAACAACGATCTGCCCAACCATCCGGTAAACTCACTGCAAAGTCTTTTCAAGCAAGACATGATAATTTGGTACTTACAACAAAATTTCCCGATGTATTCCTTTTTATAAAATCAAGGATAGTTTTTATATACTCATCGGTACGCTGTTCATAAGTGTTGTGTCCGCACTTTGGAAATACGGCGAGTTCACCTTTTGGGAGATGCCTGTAAAATGCAATAGATTGCTCTACATCAAAGATTGAACTTCGATCCGGATACAGCACAAGCGTCGGGCAGATAACCTTATGCAGGATTGGGCGCAGATCAAAATAATCAGTACCATATGCACCGCCATAACTGGAAAACTGATTATAAAAGGTCTCTGCATTTTCTCCGTGCCATTCAATCATTTTTGCCTGAAGCTTAGGTTCAAGCAGTCTAAATTCATTTACGAGTCTCAAGATGTTAAGTTCTGTCATAGGGACTTCACTGAAGCATTGAGTACTGGCAGTGGTCAGTGTTTTTATCTCCATTGGATATTTTGCCGCATAATCTACACCGACAACACCGCCCTCACACTGACCCACCAAATGACATGTTTCAATGTCGAGGTACTCCTTGATAATCCTCAATTCTTCAACGCATTCAGGACGATAATTGTCGCTTACATAAAAGTCCATGAAATTATCGCCAGGTTCTGAACGACCATAACCCCTGCGGTCAAACATCACCACCTTAAAACCCTCAGCCACAAATCTGGGATATACGTCCTTCCATATTTTCATACAACCAAAGCCGTGGTGCATGAAAAATATTACTTCACCTTCCCCGTGAACCTCATAATAGATTTTGTAATTTTTTATTTTTATGAATGGCATTGGCACTTTTTTTGACCTCATTATCGCATAAATAAATTTAAATTGGAAATCCATTTTTTTTGTGAGAGAAAAAACGACATGTACAGAAACCTTGACAACACATATAAACAAAGTGAAAAATATAAAACAACGGAAGTCAAATGGGAAAAAGAAAAAAGGTCATTATTTCGGCAATAATAGCGATTTTTGTAATTTTCTTTGGGTTTGGGATATTTGTTAAGCTCTATTTGTCAGGGGAAAAGCTGAAGGCATTTGTTGTGCCGCGCATAGAAGAAGCCATAGGCAGAAAGGTTTTACTTAAGGATATAGCATTGTCTGTTTTTAAGGGTATTGTTGTGTCGGATTTGAAGGTCATGAATATTGATGGAAATGGAGTTTTCATAAAGGCTGACAAATTTATCCTCGCATATGAACCTTTTGCGCTTATAAGAAAACGTTTCGTTATAAGCAGGATTGAAATTGTTTCACCTTCTGTTGACATAAAAAGATATGCAAACGGGATATACAATATCACAGAAGGCAAACCAAAAGAAAAACCAAAAGAACCAGATCGTCAAGATACCAGTCCCAGGCCTACGAAAAAGGATTTACCTGTTTCAGTCGTAGCAGACAAGGTACTTATAAAGTCAGCGAAGATAACATTTGTCGATGATAAGAAGGAATTTCCGAAAACTTCATTGATTTTCGATGCAGACATTAGGTGTTCACTTGGGAACAACCTCTCTGCAGTCTTGGAAAGAGGTAATATTAAACTTAAGGAGTTAAAAAGCACCATAAATAGATTGAATATAAATGCCTCTGGCGTGATTGATGTGGATATGAAGCATATTAAACCAAAGCTTCAACTGACAGTGGGTAAAAACACTTTCTATGTTGACGGGATCATATCTGATTACTTGGGATTACCGTCGGCGCAGATAAATGTAAATGCACGTGAAATGAATATAAATGAACTTATTTCAGCGGCAGAGACGGGCAAGACACAGGGTGCAAAAAGAACCGAAAAGGTGGATACATTAAAAAAGAAACACATGAAAATAGATGGGAAAAAAAACGATGCACCTCAAAAAGGCGTTGAAAGGTTCCAAGCCTCAGGTCAAATTAAAGTGGATAGCGCCACATATGAAAGATATATTGTTAAAAATTTCAGGACAACCTACCGATATAATGACGGTAAAATAGATATTGAACCTTTTATATTTTCTTTTAGTGGTGGTGATGCTGTTAAGGCAGAAGGTAACGT
>MTKZ01018470.1_pt1 | contig 10626 bp, 6 predicted proteins | sample 1042781 | NCBI WGS metagenome assembly MTKZ01 (sample SAMN06212207, study PRJNA360539) | anaerobic digester metagenome | biome: Wastewater treatment plant; material: sludge; isolation source: anaerobic digester fed with sludge from wastewater treatment plant | place: Denmark: WWTP Viborg ...
GGAGGTGGTGGGCGAAGCGGGGCTTGTCGCCCGCACCGGAGACGCTGTCTCGCTCGGTGAGGCAATCGCTCGCGTGCTCACCGAGCCGGGATGCGCTGAGGCTCTCGCAGAGGCAGGGCGCCAGCGCGCCGGGCTGTTCACATGGGAAAAGACGGCGGATTTGACGCTGGCGGTTTACGAAGAGGCGGCGGAGAGCCGGAGGTGAGATTCAGCCCCGGCTCAATCGGCATGCCCCCGATGCCCGAGCGCTCTTCTGTCTCCCGCGCGGGCTGTCATCTGGCGATGCTCGCGCTGCTGATCGTCATCGGCTTCGCCCTCGTCGGCGGCAGAGGGCTGGCCATGCGCTACCATGCTTACGGCTTCCTTCGGGTGCCGGAGACCGGGATGGTGGCTATCGCCGTCCTGGCGGCGGCTATCGTTGCGCTCGTGATGTGGAAGGCGGAGACCGGAGCGATTCTCGTAATCCTCCTGCTGCCGCTGATGGATATGTACAATCTGCCCTTCGCGGGGGTCAACATCAAGCTGAGCGACTGGGTGGCTGTCATTGCGATCGTGATGTTCCTCATCCGCCTGCCCATCGATCGCGAGCTGTCCGTGCCCGCCGGTCCCCTGCGCTGGCCTGTGCTCATGTACATCGCCCTCGGCGCGCTGTCGGCGGTTCTCATGGTGGGCAGGATGCCGCTGGACAGAATGGAGATGACGTCGGGCGGCCTCAACAGCCCTGTCTGGAGAACATGGACGCAGCTCGGCTGGTCCGTCTACAGCGCGCTCCTCTATGTTGTGGTTTACAGCGTCATCCGTACGCGCAGGACGCTGCGGACAGCAGTCGCCTGCATTCTGGTCTCCAGCGTGCTGGTCGGGCTGTACGCGGTGAGCGGCCAGAGGTACTGGATGGGCGGCGGATTTCGCATTCTGGGCACATTCTCCGAACCGTCCTACTATGCCGAGTGGCTGGTGTTTGTCATCCCGATCGCGCTGGCGCTAACCATGGCCAACCAGATCCGGCCCGGGAAGATCGTCCAGATTCCGCTTCTCCTGTTCCTGTTCGTCAACTTCGCCCTCACGCTTTCGGCGGGGGGTTACGTCAGCGGTCTGGTTGCGCTTGTGATGGTGCTCTACATCGGAGCGCGCTCGGGCCTCATCAAGGGCGTCACGGCCGGGCGATTCCTTATCGGGGTGGTTACTTTTGTGCTCATCACGCTCATCCTCACGATGATCGCCGTTCCGGACCTTGCGACCAGGATGGACGACCTGGTTGCGAAGATCACCAACCCGCAGGCCAGCAGGCACTCCGCGATGATCCGCCTTCGCGCCCGCCACGCTGCGCACCTGATGTTTCTCGACAATCCACTGTGGGGCGTCGGTCCGGGAAACTATCCTTTCCACCGCCTGAAGTACATCGCCGACGATCCCGAGGCTAACGAGTACGAGCTGACGCTGCGCTGGGACCCGAACAATCTGTATTACGAGGTGCTGAGCGAGCGCGGGATCGTCGGCGGCATCGCGTTCGCCTGGATATGGGTGGCGTACTACGGCGCCCTCTTCCGCGGAATCCGCGAGAGCCGGGATGACTTCACAAAGGCTGTGCTTATCGGGCTGGCGTCGGGCATGGCGGGTGTGCTGGTGGGGTACTGGGGTCACGCGAACTTCTTCCGCATCTTCGTGTGGGTTCAGTTCGGCATCGGCCTCGCGGCCGCGAGGCTCGCGCGCGAGCCTGTCATGGAGCACGAGATGGCGAGCCCGGGTGTTGTCGAACCGGACGAGAGGCTGCCCGCCGGGCGCGCGCTTCCGCAGTGGAACCGTCCGTACAGGCAGCTTGGGCCGGGACCCTCGGGAGACGCCGATTGACGCGCCCGCTCATTAGCGTTGTGATACCCGCGCACAACAGCCTCGACCTGCTGTGCGCATGCCTGCGCTGCCTCACCGCGCAGACCTGTCCCGCGGGCGATTTCGAAGTGATCGTCGCGGACGACTGCAGCACGGACGGCACTGCTGAGGGCGTCGAGCGTCTGGCGCCGGGGTTTGCCTTCCAGGTCAGCGTTGTGAGACGTTCGTCGAACGGCGGCCCGGGTGCGGCGCGCAACAGTGGGATACAGGCTGCGCGCGGGCAGATCATCGCTCTTCTCGATGCCGACACCGAGCCGGAGCCCGACTGGCTCCGGGCCGGGATGGCCGCTCTCGAAGGGCATGATATCGCGGAGGGATACACGGCAATCGGCTCTCCTGAACTGATTACGCCCTTTACACACCAGACGCAGAATACCGGGCCGGGCGGTTTTCCGACCTGCAACATGTTCTTCCGCCGCGAGGTGTTCGACGAGATCGGCCTGTTCGACACCAGGTTCTACGACCCGCGCACGCGCATTCATTTCCGCGAAGACAGCGAACTGATGCTGCGCGCCATCGAGCGGGGCCTCTCCATCGCGTGGGCGCCGGAGGCGAGGGTCATTCATCGTCCGCTCGCCCCGAGTTGGCGGCGGCCGCTTCAGCTTGCGAAGCGCTACCGCCACGACCGTCTGCTGCGCCAGCTTCACCCCGCCACTTTCGATGAGTGGATTGACCGGCGCAGGGTGGGCGCTTTCCGCGTTCCGCGCCTGCGCCAGAAGCTCTACTGGACGTATCTTGCGGGAATCGCCGCGTCGGCCGCGGCCGCGCTTGGGGGCTGGCCCGTGTGGCCGTTTGGAGCGTGGACGGCGCTGGGCCTGGCCGGCATCTGGTGGCTGCATGTCCGGATGCTCGGAAGGCGGGCGTTCACGTCGCCCGCGTCGCTCGTTGCCGTGCCCGTGTGCGCCGCGGTGCCGTTTGTCTATCTGTTTTCGGTGATATCCGGCGTCCGGCTCCACCCCGCGCGCGATGCCCGCCCGCAGTCCTCCCGTGCAGAGGAGACGCCATGAAGGCCGCACTCAGCTTTGCCGCCGTCTTGTTTGTCGCCGCCACGTTTGGCGCCTGGGCGTCGCCCGGTGACAGGGAGGCCCAGATAATGCTGACCGACGGGGTGCGGGCCGCCGGAGGCGCCGGCGACGCGGCCTGGCTCACGTTCTACGGCGATGCGGACTCCCTTCCTCGCACGAGCTACGGGCTCGGCGAGTTCTGCTTCTGGGGGAGCGGGCACGGCGGTCAAACGAAGCTGCTGAAGGAAGCGAACATCCTGGGCGTGGGCGTGGAGCTTGGTTGGTTCGCCCTGCAGGGCAAGGAGCCAAAGACGGAGTACAACCTCTGGGGGCTCGAGGACCGGATCAACTACTACGCGAAGAACGGGTTCACCGTTGCGGCGCAGCTCGGATATACCCCGGGCTGGGCGAACGGCCTCCTTCGCAAAAGCTTCCCCCCCAACGAGCCTGTCGAGCAGGAGATCGTGGAGTTCGCGGGCGAGTCGGCCGTGCTTGCCCATTCGCCGGTCATCACGAACCTGCCGCTCTGGTACCCCGTGTTCGTGACGCCGTATCCCGTTCCCACCACCCGCCGCGCCGAAGAAGTGATCACAACGAACTTCGTGCCCGATCCGCAGTTCGACGAGAACAGTCCGCGCACATCGAAGTCGCCGATCATCGTCGGGTCCGAAGATGTGTGGGTGGACGAAGGCAAGGGCAAGGGCTGGGAGCGGTGGGAGCGCGTGGACAACATCTTCAATGCCCCCGACGGCGCAAAGGTGTACCAGATCAACCGGCTCGGCGTCGTGCGCTTCAAGCCGAAGAACGTCTGGTACCACGGCGTCGCGCCTGCCGATGGCTCGAAGGTCAAGATCTCGTACGACAGCATTGACACCAGTTACCAGCCCGGCGCTGACTACACCTTCGATATGATGACGGGGAAGCTCACGCGCCGCGCCGGAGAGATCACCGGGCACACTGCCGCCGAAACGTTCGATTCTCCAACGCTCAACAGCAAATGGAAGTGGATGAACCCGCCGCCGTCCTCATCCGTCAACAAGGACAGGTCCGGGCATCTGGATTTCGCGGTCAAGTCCATCCCTTCGGACGGGGTGGGGCATTTCCTCTATCAGAGCATCAGCGGCAGCGGCGACTTCAGTGCGACGGCAAAGCTCAGCCGATCTGCCCGCTACGACGCGAGCGCGCCCAAGCCGTTCGCGCACGCGGGCATCATGGTGTATCAGGACGAGCGAAACTGGTTCCGCTACGGACTCACCAACGACCAGGGCCGCCCTTACCTCACCCGGTGCGTCAACGGGGTCAAGACGTCGCGCGGCGCGGATGGCACGCTCGGTTGGATGGTGACCGCGCCCCGATACGTCACGGTGCGCAAATCCGGGAACTCGTACACTGTTTACACCGCCCAGCAGGCGGGCGCGGACGGCCCCGATGGAGGATATCAGGCGAGCCTCACCTTCGAGCAGCCCCTTCGCTACCCGCTGAAGGTCGGCATATCGAGCGCGGGGAACGACCCGGCGGGGGTCGCGGTTGATGAGTTTCGCCTCGACGTCCCGAGAATCGGCCCGTCGGCGAAGGTGGCTGTCTTCTACAACTACCTGCAGACCGACGCCTGGATCCGCTATGTCAAGGACGTGGTCGGTCACTTCAAGGACCGGATCAAATACTGGCAGTCGTGGAACGAGCCGGATATGTGGATGTTCTGGAGCGGCGGGCAGGAGCTTCACGCCGTCATGCAGCGGCAGTTCCACGATGCTGTCAGGTCGGTGGACCCCACGGCTTACGTAATCGGCGGGGGCTACGCCAACGGCGGAAACCACCACATCGAGACGGTGTACCGGATCGCCGGCAGGGACTGCTTCGACTTCGCGTCCTGGCATCCGTATCTTTTCAGCAACAAGGCCCCGGACGCGCTCGGGTGGGAGACCGCGGCGCACCAGCGCGCCAGGGACATAATGGCCAGCTACGGCGATGGCGGCAAGGAGGTGTTCTTCGGCGAGCTGGCCAGCGACAGCGGAGTGCTCCAGTGCGGCGGCGGTATGAACGACCGCAAGCAGGCGGACTACGGCCTGCGCATGCTGATGCAGTGCCGCGGGCTGGGGTGGGTGCGTTCGGTGCAGTGGTGGCCGTCGGACGGGGACCTTGCGCCCGTCGGAGAGAAAGAGGACGACCAGTACGGCCCGCACGGCGGCCTGTTCTACCATATGCGCTCCCAGCAGCGAGACATTGCGGGCATCAGCCGGGTGAACGGCAAAGTGACGCTGCAGGTCACCAATCACATTGACGTCGCCTTCGCTGTCGGCGACAAGATCACCGTCAGCGGCATCCCCGCGCCGCACGATTCGTTCAACGGCGACTTCGTTGTGTCAGGGATTGAAGAAGTTTTCAGCCCGATCTTTAACTCAAGCAAGAAGGTCAAGATCACCTATGCGCAGGACGGCAAGGGCAATGCCTCCGCCGCAGCACCGGACGGCAAACCCATCGGCGTCGTCAAGTCGCGCGTCGTGCCGAAGCCCGTGTACTGGGCGTACCGCAACCTGGCCTCCAACCGCGGCATCTTTTTGGACCTCTGCGGCTACGACAGCGAGAGCCGGATCGTCCCGGAGGCGGGCAGATACAGCATCGCCAGCGTTTCGCTCGGCGTGCTCGACAGGTCGCGCATCGCGTCCGTGCGGGTTCTAACATCCCTCACCGCCACCGATGCCAGTTCGCGGCCCGACCGCGTCGCCGCGCGCCACATCGGAAGTGCCGGGGCCACGCCGATGGTTGTGCGGGTGGATTCGGCGTCACGCGCCCTCAAGACCGAGGAATGGACGGTCACCGCGACGTCCGCCAAGTCGTTCACCGTCAAAGGTTCGGTCTCGGGGAGTCAGGGCGTCGCCACTGTGGGCGTCCCCTTCACCTCGCAGAACCGCCTTGTCAGTTTCACCCTGCAGGCGGCCGCCAAACCCTATGCCGCCGGCGACCGGTTCGTGTTCGAGACCTTCGCGGGGGACGGTTTCACGGAACAGGCCGTCTGGCGCAACGGCGGCACGGTTTCGGGGCGGGGCGATATCACCATAAGCTTCCCCTCGCCCGTGGATGCGCGGTATGCCGCCATCGAGATCACCCGGGCGTCCGGGCTGTCGTTTGCTATCGACGAAGTCGAGGTGCGCGATGCGGCCGGGGCGTTGGTCAGCGCCGGGAAGCTCTACGTTGCCGATGGGTATCAGGAGTTCTTCCGCGACAATCCGTCTGAGCCTGTCAGCGTCGAGGTTGAGGGCATGCCCGAGACGCTGACCCCGGGCACGACCGTAACGCTCAGCGTGGACTATACGAACAGCAGCTCGAGCCCGGCCTCCAACATGCTTGTCCGGCATCAGCTTCCCGAGAAGTTCGATTACGTGGAGGGCAGCGCGACTGGCGGCGGCATCTTCGATGCCGCAAGCCGTGAACTCCGCTGGGTGATACCCTATGTTGCGGGCGGCGGCACAGGCAAGGTATCTTTTTCTGTTGTTGTCCGTTGAAGATGTGATACAAATAGAGACAGCGGCGTCCGGGGCGGCTCCTTCGGGGCCGTCCTGTTTTGCAGCGGAAGACGCCTGCCAGTTCTGACTGCTGTGTGAGATATGTTGAGGAGGACCCCGGCAAATGAAGAGTGACCGGGCTGGCTGGAGCGGCGCTCTGGCCGCGGCCCCAATCGTTTTCCTGGTGGCGCTGGTGGCGTTCGCTCAGGCGGTGATGGTGTGGGGCCTGCCCGCGCGCGGTCTGCTGTCGCTGGTCGAGGACGACGCGTTCTACTACTTCAAGATCGCGCGCAACGCGGCGCACGGGCACTGGTTCACGTTCGACACAATCAACGAGACGAACGGCTTTCACCCATTGTGGGGATTCGTCTGTTACATTGTGTATAAGTTCGTGCCGGGAATATATACCGGTCTGCGCGCCGTGCTCACCGTCAATATCCTGTTGTGGATCGGCGCTTCAGCCGCGCTCTGGTTTGCCGTGCGTAGCCGCGGAGCCGCCTGGGCCGCCGCTGCCGTGGTCATGTTCACCGCCGTCACCGTGCAGATGTCCACCTATCAGAGCGGCATGGAGACCGGCCTGTTCGAGACCCTCTGGCTGCTCCTGTTTCTGTTCGTTCGCCTGCGCGACCCTCTGCGCTCCCGGGGAAGGGCCCCGTGCGACGCACTTTTCGGACTGCTCCTGCTTCTTGTCATCCTGGGCCGCATAGACGGCATACTGCTCCTGCCGGGCGTTGCGCTCGCCGTCGCGGCGATACACTGGAAAGACGGCGCCGGCCGGATTCTCGGGCGCTGGGTGAGCGTCTTTGCGGTCACCGTGGCGGGGCTTGCTGCGTATGCCCTGCTGAACAAGCAGCTTTTCGACGTCTTTCTTCCCATCAGCGGCATGCTCAAGAGCACGTTTCCGCACGTTCACATGGTCCGCGAGTATGTGTTCCGCTACTGGTGGGCGGAGGCGGCGGCGCTCATCGCGCTCGCCGCGAACATCTGGATCGCTGTTCGGGCGCGGTCGGTGCGCGAAGATGGCCGGGCGTCCGAAAGCGACCTCGCGCTGCTCTTTGCATTCAACACCTACTGCATCCTGCATATGCTCAACACGCTCGTCTTCACGAAGGCGCGCGGGGCTTACAACTGGTATTTCCACCCGTACATCCTGACCGTCATTCTGGACTTCGTGATGATCGGAAGCTGGGTGCTGGGGGACGAGTGGCTGAGGGACCGCCGCATGCGTCCCGTGCGCGTAACCGCTATCGTGCTCGCGTTGCTGCTGCTGGTTGTGCCCGCCCGCAGGCTCTACCGCGGCATCACCGGACAGCTCCCGGCGAAGTGGCGCACATACTGCTACGACGCGGCTCTGTGGGCGCGCTCCAGTACTCCGCCGGACACGGTCTTTGCCATGAACGACGCGGGAGTTTTCGGCTACTTCTCCGATCGGAGGGTCGTCAACCTGGACGGGCTGGTCAACTCACTCGAGTACCAGCGCTACGGGGCCGAGGGGCGGCTGGACGATTTTCTGAAGAAATGCGGGGCGCGATACCTGGTGCAGGCGAACTTCTCGCCCGAGCAGGAGACTGTCTACAAGAAAGACGGCGAGATACACTTCACGATCATGTGCGCGCTGCACGATCGCCCCGCGGGGCTCGTCAGGCTGAGCAGCGACCGGCAGGTGTTCCAGTCCGAGCAGTACGACCAGTGGGGATGGGTGGGCGACAAGCCCCAGCTTATACCCTCGAGGGTGCGCGTGTGGGAACTCGATCTTCCGGAGTGACCGCCGCATCCGAGCGCGGGAACAGGCTGTTCCGTTTCCTCGACATCTGGGCGGGAACGCCGCTCGGCGCCGTGTGCGGCATCACCCGAAGGCGCAGAGCGGGGCCTCCGCCGGCAATCAAGCGAATCGGCCTGCTGAGAACCGCCGCGATCGGCGACACGGTGCTGCTCTCCGGGCCTGTCGCCGACCTGCGTCAGAGCTTCCCCGAGAGCAGCATCACGCTCTTCTGCGGCGGAAGCAACTTAGAGGTGGCGCGGCTGGTGCCCGGGCTCGACGATGTCGTCCGGCTTCCCATCGCCCGCCCATGGAAGGCGATGGGCATCGTCCGCCGCGCGGGCGCGTTCGATGCCTGGATAGACTTCGGCCAGTGGCCGCGCTACGACGCCCTCATCTCGCACTGCGCCCGCGCCGCCTTCAAGGTGGGCTTCCGCACACCGGGGCAGCGCCGTCATTACGTCTTCGACCGCTGTGCGGCACACACGACGGACCGGCACGAGATCGAGAACTTCCGGGCCCTCACGGCGATGCTTGGCGCGAGCGGCAGCAGCCTGCCGCGCCTTGCCGTTCCCGAAGGGGAGCTGCCGCTGTCGCCGGGAAGCGTCGTGTTCCACATGTTCCCCGGCGGGTCGCGCGCCGCGGTCAAGGCGTGGCCGGCCGAGCGCTGGGTGGAACTTGGCTCCCGCGTTGCAGGGGATGGGCGCCGGATTGTCTTGACGGGCTCCGTGCGTGACAGGCCAGGCGCCGAAGCTGTGGCGGCCCAGATGCCGCATGGCGCCGCGACGGTTGCGGCGGGCGAACTCGACATTGCCGCCACTGCGCGTCTTCTAACAGGCTGCGCCGCCGTGGTGAGTGTGGATACGGGCATCATGCATATGGCTTCCGCGCTCGGGTGCAGGCTCGTTGCACTCCACGGCCCCACTTCCGCAAAGCGTTGGGGTCCCCTCAACCCCACTTCGACGGCAGTCCAGAGCGCCTACAGCCGGGAACCGTGGATCCAGCTCGGATTCGAGGGGCCGCGCGCGGGAGATGCCTGCATGCGGTGCATAACGGTGGATCAGGTCCACGATGCTCTCGATCGCGTCCTGTCCGCCTGACGCGGCGGAGCACCGCGGGTCTGGCAATCCGGCGCGCAATTCCCGAATTTCATGCCACGGCGCACTAGACCTTTGCCCGTTCAAGGGCGTATGATTTCATTCGCGGACCGGCCTGCGCCGGAGCAGTATTCCGCAGTCTGGCCCTCGCGCAGAACAACGCGGCCTTAGTCCGCGAATCGCGAGCACAGGAGGTGGCGAAACACCGTTATGAACAATAAGAGCCTATGGGCGCTTGCCGCGCTGATCGTGGCGCTGCCGCTGATCTCGCTCGGCGCAGCGCCGGGACCGGCGGACAGCGGCGGCGACGCGAAACCGGCAGTGGAGGCCGAGGCCGATGCGAAGGTCGGATCGGACATCTGCCGCGCCTGCCACGCCGACAAAGCGCAGACTTACGCAATCTCGACTCATGGAATCAAAGAGCACCCCTACACCCCGGCGTCCAAAGATGGGTGCGAGACCTGCCATGGCCCCGGCAAGCGGCATGTGGAGTCCGGTGGCGGCAAGGGTGTGGGCATCGTTCCGTTGTCGCTGGAAGCGCCCACGCCCGCGGCCACCAAGAACGCCGTGTGCATGAGCTGCCATGTCAGGGGCAAGGTCGCGCTGTGGCAGGGCAGCGCGCATCAGCGCCGGGGGCTTACCTGCTCCACCTGCCACAATGTGCACTCCGGCCTTGCCAAGAACCTCTCCGCGCCCAGTCAGGGCGAGCTCTGCGCCCGATGCCACAAGGACATCCAGGCTCAGCTTCAGCGCCCGTCGCACCATCCCATCCGTGAGGGCAAGGTCAGGTGCTCCGACTGCCACAACCCGCACGGCAGCATCGCCCGGCGCCTGGTTTCAGCCAGCAGCGTGAACGAGAAGTGCTACGAGTGCCACGCCGACAAGCGCGGGCCGCAGCTCTACGAGCACGCGCCGGTCACCGAGAAGTGCACGACCTGCCACACGCCGCACGGATCGTCGCATCAGAGGCTGCTGACGCAGAAGGTACCCTTCCTCTGCCAGAGATGTCACTCGAACGCAAGGCATCCCGGCACTCTGTATGCGCTCGGTTCGGCCGGAACGGTTTACACCAACAACCCGCCGTCGCAGCGAGGCATCTACCGTGCCTGCCTCAACTGCCATTCGCAGGTGCACGGCAGCAACCACCCGGGCGGCAAGGGCCTGGTGAGGTAAGGGAGGCTCACGGCAATGAGACACATTCACTGTTTGGCGGCTCTCTCGCTCCTGCTCCTGGCGGCGCAATCGGCGCGCGGAGCCGACACGCCCGGCGTTTTTGCGGGCAGCGTTGACGTGGGCCTGCGAACCTTCAGCAGCAGGGACTCCTCGGCGAAGTTCCAGGAGTACCGCGACATGACCGGCGGCCTCATCGCGGGCTT